>BNJV01000663.1_pt1 | contig 59617 bp, 91 predicted proteins | sample 8540591 | NCBI WGS metagenome assembly BNJV01 (sample SAMD00202457, study PRJDB9452) | human saliva metagenome | host: Homo sapiens | reverse complement strand
GATTCCTTCAATAGTAGCTGCTAAAGTTTTATTGAATTCATCATCAGTTTGTTGAGCTGATAATCCTTCAGTTAATGCTCTTGAGAAACTTGCAATAACTCCTTTATTTTTAGAAAGAATATCGTTAGCTTTTTTTCTCTTGAGTATCCTCCAGATAAAGCAACAACTCTAACTACTCTTGGGTGTTTTGTGAATTCTTCATAGAAGTTTTCAACTGTTGGTAAAGTAAGTTTTAACATAACATTTGAAGTTTCAGGTAAAGCATTAAGATGTTTTCTGATTTCATCTCTTAATATTTCTTCACATTCAACTTTATCAACATTGTTAATATCTACTTCAGGTTCTATTATAGGTACAAGTCCTGCTGCAACTATTTGAGCTGCAACTTCAAATTGTTGGTCAACAACTCTTGCTATACCAGCTGGAGATGCTTTTTTAATAACTGAACGCATTTTTGTTCCAAAAATATGTCTTTCATTAGCTTTCTTTAAAAGATCTGCTAATCCTGGGTTTGGTTTCATTGTTTGAACACCATCAGCATCTAAATCATTAAGTCCTTTATCTATTTTTTTAAGAAAGGTAAAACTCTCTTTTCTTCCCATAAGAAATCTGCTGTATATTTTTCCATCTATTTTTGCTATCCATAGTTTGTTCAAATAAGATAGCTCCTAAAGATTTTTCTTCATTGAAAAGCAGGGCTTTTAATGATTCTAGTTCTCATTTTATGAATTAAGTCAAACATTTCTGCATCGTTTGAATATTGATCTTCATTAACACCATATAATTTTTAATGCTTTTTGGAGTACTTCCTCCACTTTGGTCAAGTGCAGCAATAAATCCTTTTACCATTTCTCATTTTTCTAATTTTTTTCGTTCATTATCTCACTCCTTATTATTTATAAATATTTAACAAGTAAATTTTGTCACATATAATTTTGCTATCTATACTTTTACCATATTTTTTTATTATTTTTCAAATGAATATTTTTTTAATTTTCTTAAAATGCTTTAATTTGTTTTCAAAAAAACGATTACTAAAGTATCAATAAAAAAATAGTATTATTAGCTAAAATTTTGCTTAACTATCTAACTATATTTTTATGTACTTTTAAGCTAATAAGTCATTAAGATTTTTGATAAATTCAACAGGATTTTCTATACTAAATCCTTCTAAAAAGGAGTGCTTGATTATACAGTATATCAACTAATTTATTGAAATTATCAGTACCTTCAGCAGCTTTTTAGCTTATCAAACAACACATGTTCTGGATTGATAGCAAGTATTTTTTTCAGCCTTAGGAGCATCATTATTATTAGTCATTTCAGATAAAGTTTTTTTCCATTTCTAGACTAAGTCCACCTTTTTGCAAGAAGAGATGAAGCAGAATTACCTATATTGTTACTCAATTCAACTTCATTTACTTTTATCCTTTTAAAAATTCTTTAGCTTTTTTTCAATTAAAGTCTTATTTTTCATCAGCTATCTTTTTAACTTCTTCTTCTTTTTTTCTTTATCGTCAGACAATTTAAAATCAGAGCTATTTATAGACTTTAAATTCCTTTTCCTGAATAATCTCTCATTGCCATTAAAGTAAATTCATCTATCTTATCTGTTAAGATTAAAACTTCTCTTCCTTGTTCTTTTAGTTTTTCCATTTTTTTGGTAGAGCTTTTTACCGCATCTATGCTTTCTGCAGGAACATAAAGAATTTCTTTTAGTTTCTCCCATTCTATCCACATACTCTTTTCAATGTAGTGTATTTGTCATCATGAGAAGATATAAATATCAATAAGTCTTGTAATTTTTTTCCTTATTCATACCAAACATATCTTGAACTCCACCTTTTGATACATCTTCCAAATTCTTTCCAAAAATTCTATATATTTTTCTCTATCATTTTTCAATACTTTTTCTAAATTCAGAAATTATCTTCTTTTCTAGATTTTTTTAGAAATTGCTTGTAATTCACTATTTTGTTGTAATATTTCTCTTGAAATATTAAGTGATAAGCTATCACAATCAACAAGTCCAGAGATAAAAATTAAAGTATTCAGGAATTAAATCTTCACATTTTTTTCCATAATGAATACATTTTTAGTATATAGTTGTAAACCTCTTTTTAAAGTTCTTTGTGTAGTAATCAAAAGGTAATTTTTTTAGGTATGAATAGTAAGGCATTATATTCAATATTACCTTGTACTTTTAAATTGATATGGAAATAATGGAGTCATTCCAATCATGGAAAAGTTGCCTTATAGAATTCATTATAGTCCTCATCTTTTAATTCTTTTTATCTCTTTTTCCAAATAGGTTTAGTTGAGTTTATAACTTCATCTTTAAAGTAAATTTCATATCTTATATAGTTAGAATATTTCTTTACTAATTCTTTTATTTTCCATTCTTCTAAAAATTCACTATATTCTTCTCCATCTTTTAAATGTAAAGTGATTTCTGTTCCTCTATTTTTCTTTAGATATTTCTTCTATCTCATAGTTTCCATCACCTGAAGATACCCATCTTACTCCCATTTTCTGAATAAGGTGATCTTGTTTCTAAAAGTAACTTTTGTCAGCTACAATAAAAAGCTGAATAGAAACCTACTCCAAATTGTCCTATTATATCTATATCAGCTTTCTTAGCTGCTTCTAATTGTTCTTTAAATACTTTTGAACCTGATTTTTGCAATAGTACCTATATTTTCATCAACTTCATCATAAGTCATACCAATACCATTGTCTTTTTATAGTTAAAAGTTCTATTATCTTTGTCAACAGTGATTTCTATTTTAAATTTATCATCTCCTTTTAAAAAGCTCATTATTTGTCAATGACTGAAACTTTTAACTTATCAATAGCATCATTGGCATTAGATATTAACTCTCTTAAAAAAATATTTCCTTATTTGTGTAAATTGAATGTATCATTAGGTTAAGCAGTTCTTTAGTCTCTGCTTTAAAAGATTTTTTTCTTCTTTTCTCATTTTCTTCCTCCTTTTTAGCACTCCTATAGAGTGATGGCTAATAATTCATATAATATATACCATAATTTTTACTTGTCAATAAAAAAATAAAAAGTGAAAATATCAATCACTCAAAAGTAAAAATAACAAATTTACTAGTAACGAACTATTTTTACTTTTTATTATTTTGCAACAGCCTCTTTATCTTCATTTCTATATATTAACTTTATTAAGTGTGATTTAGAACACTCGTAGGGTGTCAGTCGTGAGAGGTTTCAGATTATTCTTCAATTATGTATGCTGCAACTATTTCAGCATAATAAGCTGTATGAGGATCTCTATTTGCTCCAACAAAAGTTCCATCTACATCTTGTGGATAATCTTTTTACTATATCTTCAGGTAAATTTTCTAAAAACTTGTTTTTTTGTTTATATAGAACTTTGCATTCTAAAGTAATAGGTAACTCTTTTTATAGCTGGAGATGATACTATCTCTGAATCAACAAGAGTTAAATTAGCTTCTTTTTATTTTATCTATATTTCTCCCACTTTTTTTGTTCCAGCTATACCAAAAAACTTTTGTATCTATTTTTTTCAAGTGGAATATTTATTGTGAAATTTAGTGCTTTGTCTAAAATAGCTTTTTGTATATCTATTTTCTCTAATGTAAGTAGTAAAAAGTACTTTTATTCCACTCAATTCCTAAAAGCTCCCCAACTGATAACCATAGTATTTACTTTTTCATCATCTTTTTACAGTTAAAAAGCACTCCCTTTGATAATGCCTTTTTAAAAATTTTAGATGAATAATCTAAAAACATCAATCTTCTTTTTAGTCATAATATTCCTCCTCTAATTAGCTTCTAAAAAAATTTATACTACTTGTATAGTATAATTTTTGATATTATTTGTCAACTTTTAAAAAACTGAATCTTTAGTTTAAAAATACATCTCTTAGTATTATTAATAAACATCTAAAAATATAATATTGACATTATCTGTATATATGGCTATAATGAAAAAAATTACAACTAATACAATCTTTTTTTATTAAGGAGAAAAAAATGATTATTGGTATTGATAGATGTATTGAAAAAAAGGAGTTTATATTGGTGGAGGAATACTTTCTGGCATAGATATGTCCATCAATGCTCTATATGGAAATACAGCTAAATTACCTAGAGTAAAAGTTTACTACTCCTAGTAGTGTTTTTAGGTACTGATACTATGAAACAAATACAAGCTGCAATATTCTTTGGTTATGCAGGACAAATAAAACATATCATTAAGAAAATTAATGAAGAATTAGGGGAAGAAATTTTTGTTCTAGCAACTGGTGGTTTGGGGAAGAATTTTATCAGCTGAAAATTGATGAATATGATGCTAACTTAAGTTTAAAAAGGATTATACACACTATATATGTTAAATAAATAAGCTATTCATAAAAGAAAGGGAGATTTTTATGGGGATTTTTTTGATGAAAAAAATAGCAGAGAATTTAAAAGTTCACAAATATGAACCATCAAGACATATAGTTGATTTTTCATGTTGCTGGTTTTGCTTATTATGATGGTTTAGATGTTATAAATGAACTATCTCTTGGACAAGCTGTTACTCTAGTAGTAGAAACAGATAATCCTTATGACAATGAAGCTGTTGCTATCTATTATAAGGATAAAAAACTTGGTTATGTTCCTAAAGAAAATTCTTTTTAAGTACATTACTTTATTATGGATATGGAGATATATTAGAAGCAAGAATTCAATATGTAAATGTAGAAAACCATCCAGAAAGACAATTTAGAGTAGTTGTTAAAAATAAAGGATAATAGAAAATAACAATTATACTATAAAGGTGCTGTTACAAGTGAGCTGCACCTTTTCTATAAATAAGAGGTATAAATATGAATAATTTAGATTTTTACATTAATATGTTTTGGTCACATTTTTTTAGTAAAAAGAAAAACTCCACCTAATTTAACTAATGGTAAATACAATCCACATCTTGTTATAAAAGGGTGATACTGAATATTTAGGAGTAACTTTTTATAGATGGTGAAGAAGTCGTATTTGATAAAGAAATAATAGCTTCTGCTTTGCCTTTTATATGAAGGGGTAGATTACTCTGGTCTTACAGAAGGAACTAAGTTTATGATAATGGAAGGTGGAAATATAGTTGGTGAAGGAATTGTTGATGAAGTTTTTCAACATATTTCTGCAAAAAGAATTAAAAAGTGAGTTATAAAATTATAGCTCACTTAGTATATATAGCTTTTTCATCACTAACCATTAAGCTTGCAACACCATTTAAGTCTAAACCTGCAAAAACAATCTTCTTCATTTTTTTAGCATTTTTTTAACTTATAGTATGCTGCCTCAGCTATCATGGCTGCATTATCTGTACATAGTTTCATACTTGGATATATAACTTTAATTCCTTTTTCAGCTGCTTTTTTTCTGTAAGTTGACTTCTCAATAAAGAGTTTGCAGCAACTCCTCCTGCAAGCATAATAGTCTTTACATTTTTCAATAGCTGCATCTAAAGTTTTATCACAAAGAATATCTACAACTGTTCCTAAGAATGAAGCAGCTAGATCTTCTTTTTTTATATTCTTGATTTTTCATTTTCATATTATTATCAAAAATTTATAATAGCAGTCTTTTAATTCCTGAGAAACTAAAAGTCAAATCTTGAAACTTTAGGCTTAGTAATCTTTTTAAAAAGTTTCTATCCCCCTTATAGTACATCTTATCTATAACAGGTCCACCAGGATATCCTAATCCTAAAACTCTTGCAACTTTATCACAGCTTTCTCCAACTGCATCATCTAAAGTTTCACCTATGTTAGTAAAATTTATGATTTTTCATCAATATGAATAATATTTGTATGTCCCTCCAGAAACAACAAGTGAAATACATGGTAATTCTACTTCATGTTCTAAAAAGTTTGCATACATATGTCCTTTTATATGATGAACAGGTATAATAGGGATATTTCTTGCATAAGACAGTCCCTTTAGCAAATGAAAGTCCTACAAGTAAAAGCTCCAATTAGTCCTGGTGCATATGTTACTGCAATATAGTCCACATCATCTAGAGTTATTTTTGCTTGTTCTAAACTTTCTTCAAGAACAGTAGCTATATTTTTTTAATATGTTGTCTTGAAGCAATTTCTGGAACAACTCCACCATATTCTTTATGAATTTCAATTTGTGAAGAAATATTATTTGATAAAATTTCTTTTCCATCTCTTACAACTGCAATAGAAGTTTCATCACATGAACTTTCTATACCTAAAATAATCATTCTTCTTCCTCCTCTTCTATTGAAGATATAGCTTTTTTTAATATCTCCATATAAGAAGCCTTTTCCTTAAAAATACTTTCAATTTTCTTTTGTTTTTCTTTATTACCTAATTTAAACCAAAGTTGCTTTTATTTTTTTCAATTTGATTGTCCTTATCATCTTCCAAAAATTTCAGAGATGGTCTCTCTATCAACACCCATTTGATAGAAAAATAAAAGATAGTTTTTTTAGCTCCATAATTAGAATGTTGACTTGCATAAGACTTCGCTTTTTCATAGTCATCTAAATAACCTTTTTCTTCAAAATCTTCTACAACATCTTCAACTATATCTGCAAAAACCAATTTTTCTATCAATTTATTTTTCAATTCTTTTTTTAAAATAATCTCTTTTTCGCCAACATATTGTAAGCTGATAATTTTATTCTAAAATATATAAGAGAATAGAAAGTCTCGTCATCAAGACAAGTCTTTCCATTCAAATCAAACTTAGCAATCATTTCTTTTGGTTAAATAGATAATTTTATCATTTTCAAGGAAAAAGTTTATTTCCCTTAATCGTTACTGTCTTCACTTGAATCCTCATCTAATTCAACATCATCAGTATCTGTATCATCAGAAGCAAGTTCTTTTTAGATTTTTTCTTTCTTTCTTATCAACGGGACCTTTTGAAATAGCTTCTTTTAAAGTCTGCTTCAACTTGTTCTAATAATTCTGGATTTGATTCTAATTCTATTCTTACTTTTTCTTTTTCCTTGACCTATACTTTTGATCTCTAAAGCTAAACCAAGAACCAGCTTTTACTATTATATCTCTAGCAACAGCTGCATCTATAATTTCTCCTACTCTTGAAATTCCTTTTCCATATAGTATTTCAAAAGCTGCTTCTTTAAATGGAGGTGCAACCTTATTCTTAGTTACTTTTACTACAACTTCACTTCCTATTGGATCGTCACCTTGTTTTACTGTACCCATTTTCTTAACTTCTAATCTAACTGAAGCATAGAATTTAAGAGCCTTTTCCTCCTGTAGTTGTAGTTGTTGGTCCATAAGTTACTCCAATTTTTTCTCTGATTTGGTTAATAAAAATCATTGTAGTCTTATATTTATTAAGGTTTCCTGTTAATTTTCTTAAACCTTTTGACATAAGTCTTGCTTGTAATCCCATTTGTTGATCAGACATTTCTCCATCAATTTCTGCCTTTGGAACAAGAGCAGCAACTGAGTCAATAACTATTAAATCAATAGCCCCTGATCTAACAAGAGTATCTGCTATTTCAAGTGCTTGTTCTCCATAGTCTGGTTGAGAAATTAAAAGTTCATCTATATCTACACCTAAAGCTTTTGCATAAACTGGATCTAGAGCATGTTCAGCATCGATAAATGCAACTGTTCCACCTTGTTTTTGAGCTTCAGCTATGATATGTAAAGCAAGAGTAGTTTTACCAGAACTTTCTGCTCCATAAACTTCTATAATTCTTCCTTTAGGTACTCCACCAATTCCTAAAGCTATATCTAAATTTATACTTCCTGTTGGGATAGATTCTACATTCATAGAACTCTTTTTTCTCCCAATTTCATAATAAGCCCAGCACCAAAAACCTTTTTGTAATTGCTGCCATTGCGTCATTAACGGCTTTTCTTTTCCTTCTTTATCAGTTATTTTTTTGAATCTGGGGTATTTTTTTATCTTTTTGCTGCCATTCTTTTTACCACTCCTTACTTTCTATTATTTTAAAAACTTTTTCATAACTTAATTCTTTCATACATTTAAAATGTTTTTTTGGGACAAACTTTATCACCATGTAAACTACAAGGTGTACATTCAATCTTATTATAGACTAAAAATATCATTTTCTCCAAAGTCAAACATTCCTGGACTTGTAGGGTCCCAAATATTACAAAATGTTTTACAACCTACACCTCTTGCGATATGAAAAGGTCCTGAGTCATTTGTAGTAAAAAAATCTTGCCTGTGATAGTAGAGCTCCTGTCTCCTTTTAGACTTAATTTTCCCTGCTAAATTAACAACTGAATTTTCACTTATTTTTCTCTATTGTATCACATCTTTCATAATCTTCTTTACCACCAACTAAAAATTATTTTTTACCATAAGTTTCATATAGTTTTTTTGCTAGTTTTCCAAAAGCCTTCCACTGTCCACTTTTTAGTTTCTTTTGAAGCTCCTACAGCAAAAACTATAGATTCTTTATATTCTTCAAATTTATTTTTAATTCAGGTTCAAATGAAAAATTTTAAATCTTCTCCCTGATATTTTTAACTCAAAATCTTTTAAAAAGCTGAAAAATAATTTTTAACTATAGTATTGTCAACTTCATATTTAATAAGTTTCATATTGACCAATATAGATTTCCAAAAAGCTCTTTTTCTTATAGGGTATACGATTTTTACATTGTAGAATTTACTCAAAAATAAATGTAATTATTTTTGAACGAAACTTAGAATGTAAATCGAATACATAGTCATATTCATTTTTGAAAGTTCTTTAGCAAACTTTATTAAATTTGATAAACCATCATTTTTCTTTATTAAAGAGCAGAAGATTATCTACATAGGGCGATAAACTTATTGCATCTTTAAAATTTGTCTATCACTAAGAAATCAATTATACTTTCAGGATATTTTTTTCTTTAAATGCTTTTTAACACTGGAGTTGTAAGTATTACATCTCCTATTGAACTTAACCTTATAACTAATATTCTTTTTTTCGATTTTCCAATTTATTTTCCTCTAATTATATTTTTTTAATTTTTGAAAAAGTTAAATATTTTCTAAGTAACATTGCACCTTTATAATAAAAACTTTTTATCATAGTCAATTTCTATTCCTACACTGTCCTCTAAATACATCATTTTCAAAGATTTCTCCAAATTTTCCATATTTATTTTTTTCTGAAATTTTGAATCGATTATATATACTCTTTTTTTCAGGAGATATTAAAAAAATTATTAATATGTGAATCTCCATGCAAATAGCCCATAGAATGTATTTTTCAATTCTTTTTACCACCAAGTCAATGTCATCTATTGTTGGTTCATTTCCTTCAATATATTCATACATTAAATACTCTTTATTATAGAAAACAGGTTTTGCAGTTTTAAGTCCCAAAGAATTTATTTTTTTCCATTTGATAATATTCTCTTTTACTTTCAGAACCTCTAAAAAATTTAAAAATCTTTTGCCATTTTCTTTTATTTTTTTCTCTAGATTCTTTATATACAAATTTTTATCGCCATAAGGCTCTAATTCAAAGACGTATACATAGCTTCTATGGTCATCTTTTTAAAAACCTTTATAATTTTTTTCTGGAATCTTATTTTTACTCATTGGCTTTCACCTTTTTTTATCATCAGTACTAGCAATGTAATTATAAATCTCATTTTCTATTAAGTCTGGAGTAATTTCCCTCATACATCTAAAAATGTTTCTCAGGGACAAGAATTTCCTCCATGTATTGCACAAGGTCTGCAATATAGATTATCAATTTCAAATACTTTTACTATTTTTGAGACCAAGGGAAGAAAACCAAATTCCTTGACTGTTGATTCAAAAATTCCTATTATTCTTGTATTTGGGAAAAGCTGATGTTACATGGATAGGAGCTGAATCATTTGAAACAACTAATGTTGCTCTTTTAGTAAGCTCTGCTAGTTCCAATAAACTTATTTCTCCTCTTAAATCTAAAACTTTTGAATCAAGTTCTAAGTTTATTTCTTTTTCCTCTTTTCCACCTGTTATGACTATCAGTAAATCATCTCTTTTAACTAAGTTTTTGTATCAAAGTTCTAAAAGTATTCTTCAGGCCATTTTTTTAGTAAACCATTTACTTCCAGGTGCAATAAGTATTATTTTTTTATTATCTGATAAATTTTTAAGTAAAGAATCTATTTTATTCTTATCCTGCTCATCAGGATACATCTCAAGCTCATATCTTTTAGTATTGTTGTCATCTACAAAAGAAAGTAGTTTCTCCACTTCATGTTTTGTCTTATCGTATTTAATTTTTATTGAAGAGAAAAAGCTAAGTTTGCTATGTCATAACCTTCTCTTATTTTTAGCTCCACTTAAGAAAGATAAGATACTACTTCTTAGGTATCTATGTGGGGTTAAACAAACATCTATTTTTAACTTTCTAATCTTTCTTACAAAAGAAACAAAAGGCTTTAAATCCCTTTATCCTTTTCCTCTTTTATCATAGGCAATAATCTCTTTAATTTTAGGATTATTCTTTAGTATTTCTTTTCCCTAAAGGTGTTGTCAAATAATAGATATCTGAGTCAGGATACTTTTCTTTTTACCTTTGATACCAAAAGCAGTCGAAAGTACAATATCTCCAATAAAAGCTGTATGTATTATTAAAATATTCATTTTCAATCCCTCTAATATATATTTAACAGCCTTGTTTTCCATCTCCTCTGTAAAGTTATCAAAGTATGGATTTTTTTATAATCTTCATTTGGATTATTTTCATCAGGAACTATATACTCAACATTAGAATTTCCAAAAACTCCCCATCTAGTTATACTTTGAGTTTTTCTTATTAGGATAGATAGCTACTATTCTTTTTGCCTAATGCTCCTGCTATATGAGTTGGGACTGTTGAAGCTCCAAAAATATACATCTGCTCTATCTATTATTGAGGCTAGTATTTAAAATACTTGCTCCATTAGAAAAAACTAAATACTTTGTCTTTCCCTATATCTTTACAGAATTTCTCATTTCTTTCTTCATCTGATATATGACTTGTAACAATAATATTTAAATCAGGCATTTCTTCTTTTACTTTTTAATATACTCACATATTGCTCATCTGTTATATTTTTTTAGCAGATCCTCCTATAAAAGGATTTTACTACAAGACATTTCCTTCAATAGAATTTTCTTTAAAGAATGTATCTGCCACTTTTCTATTATCATCTGTAAGTACCAATTTTGTATTTAATTCATATAATATTGAAAAAATTTTTTTCTTATCTAGCTTTTGCAACTAAGTCTAAATTATATTGACCTTCATTTTTAATTGACCTTGATCTTTTTTTGTAGAACTCCTTTATTATATGTAAAAAGGAATTTAATTTAGATATGGGTCCTATTCTTATTTTTAGCCTTACTCGCTCTTGCAAGAGCAGCAATATACACTATCATTGTATAAGGCTATGAAAAACATCAGCCTTAAAAATAGGCTATTTTTTTCTAAAAGTTCCGCCTTGGTATAGTCATCAAGTACAACAAATCTATCAATATATGGTAAATTCTTTACTATATCCATATTGTATTTCCTAACAATAGCTACAAGCTCTGCATTAGGATACATTTTTTTCAACATAAAAAAACTAGGTATAGATAAAAATTAAATCTCCAATCTTATCTGTTCTTGAAACTAAAAATTCTTTTTAATTTCCATCGTTTCCTTCCTTTTTCAATATAGGAGTTATTTTTTTGTATATTTCTCTTAATTTATAATATTTCACCATAGTATAAAGTGAACTTGTTGTAGCTAATAGAAAAGCCCTTCAAGCCCATCTAAAAAAACCAAGTCTTACTATATACATTCTTAAAAAAATTTATATATTGGACTCAATACTATAGAGATTATACTAGCTTTTTTCCTTTTTATAGTATTCAATAGCCCCTAAAGTTGTATATTTATTGAATCTATCAAAAATAATCTGCCAAATCAGAATAAGTATGATGATAGATATATTTTATGAAGTTTAGCTATCTCTTGAGTCGTCTTAAACTCTTCGTGAACAGTATTTTTCATTGAATCTTCCCTGCATCTTTTCTAAATAGTCTTATTCTATATGAGTTGCTCCAACCACCATGTTTTATTTTTCTTATTAAAAGCAAACTGACATAAAGTTTATTTTATATACTTTATAACGACTATTTTTCTTTTATTGCCTTTTATTCTTTTTAGCAAGTTCTGGAGAAATTTCTTCATCAGCATCTATATTTCAATACCCAATCTGAAGTTGCTAAATCTATTGCCTTATTTCTTTGTGCACCATACCCAAGCCATTCTTGATATACAAACTTTGCTCCAAATTTCTTGGCAATTTCTTCTGTTTTATCTGTTGAGCCACTATCTACAATCACTATTTCATCAGCAAAAATCTTGTACAGATTTTTAAAGTTCTTTCTAAGTTTTTTTCTCTTCATTTAAAGTTATTATTGAAACGGTTAAGGTCACACGCCACCTCCATTAATTAAGATATCCAACCATATTTTTTTCCTAAAAATTAAATTTCTTGCAAGCAACAAATTAATTTTTAAACTTTTTTCACATTATAGTTTCTTAATTCAATTCTTCTTATCATATCCCAATTTGCTTTCATAGAGTTAGTTCCTTTTTTTGTAGATATAAAACCAACTACTCCTAGTTCTTTTTAAAAACTTCAATTGTTTCTTTACTTCTGTGTCCCCAAAAGGCTAACAAAAGAATTTTTACTTCATTTTCTAGATTTTTTTCTATTATTTTTTTATTCTCTGAAAAAAATCTTCTTCTATTCTTTTTCTGTACTCAGCTTCACTTTCGACAGAGAAGTATTCTTTATTTTTCATCAATAAATTCTTGAGATTTTTTTAAAATTTCATTCTTTATCAGTAACTTTTATTTTCTATATTCTTTTCATAAAAATTCTTTAAAAAAATTTTGAAAGAATTCTTTTTTTATAAGTATAGCTTTTCCTGTGTATTCTCCTCTTTTTGGAAAAACTAGGAAAATTATCTTCCAATTCTCCATATAAGTATAATTCAGGAGCTTCCATTCTATTTCTTTATTTGGTAAGTCCTTCTATCTTAGTATCAACAAACATTGCCATATGCTTTATGAGAATGAGCTTGAAAAATCTATTAGAGAACTATCATACATTTCTTTTTATTTCTTCCCAAGACATATATTGATTTATAGTAGCTTTACCACTTTTTGATATATTCTTTCATAGCTTCTAGATTTACTGTATTATTATCTTTTAATTTCAGGCTCTGTTTCTCTTTTATCCATTATATATAAAGTATTTAAGAATATAGTTGCCTTCATATTATATTTTTTTAATAGAGGAAACACATATTTATAGTTGTCAAAGTAACCATCATCAAAAGTCAAAAGTATAGAGTTTGTTGGTACTTCTTTATTATAAAATTCTGAAATAGTTATAGTATTCATTTTATATTCTTTTTATAACTTTCAAATGTTCTTCAAATAATTCTGGACTAACATTAGAGATAGGATTTACCTGATGATATAGAAAAAGCAGGTACTGCTCTTTTATTAAAAAAATAATAATTAAAAATATTATTATTGTAAGTATAATTAAAGTAATTATCATCTTTTTTTCCTTTCATTTCTTAGTTCTTTATTATAACATATTTAAAAAAATAATTGTGAAATTATAGAAGTTTTTATTATAAGAGGGATAAACACCAACTATAAATATTGCTCTTAAGAATTGCATAGAAGCAACTTGAGGTCCATTAGCTCCCTAAATCTTCTGCCATCAGAGAAATATCTGACATTCCCCCTGGCGAAGCTGAAAGCAGAGCTGTAGATAGAGAGAACTTAGTTGTCTTGTATAAGAAGAAACCAACTAAAAACATTCATCAAACAAAAACCAACTATTATAAGGATAATTGGTAAAGACTAGAGTTTTTTTAAAGCCACTACATCAGCTAAAGTTACTCTTGCACCTATTAAAGCACCACCAAAAGTTTGAATTATTTTTCTAAGTGGTAAAGGCATATAGGCTTTTTGAGTTTTAACATTGAAGAAGGCTACAAAAAGCCATAGCAAAAACTCATTGTTCCTGCAGGTAAGTGAGAAAAAAATAACCTATTATTCCTCCAATAATACCAATTATCAATGTGAAAGTTAGAGATTTCTCACTTTTATTTAAAGTCCTTTTCTCTTCATCTATTTCATTTTTCTATTTCTTTTTCAAAACTCTTTTTTTATTTTTGCTTCTTTCATAACATTTTTTTGTAAAAATGGTACAAAAACTTATCACTGAAATTAATCTTATCAGTTGTAAAAGTGCTACTTGAGAAGTGTTAGCTTTTAAAAGTCATAAGCTATCAATGATATATCCATTATTCCACCAGGGGCAGTTGCAAAAAATGAAGTCATATAGTCTATTCCTAGAAAATGAGACATTATAAACGATAGAATAAAACTGAAAGCTATCATCAACACAACCATTACCATACCTGGAATAATAACTTTTCTTAGCATTTTCACATCTTCTGTACGAAATTTAGATCCTATGAAAGTCCCAGTTGCTACTTGAGTTATAAACTTAAAAGAAGTTGGTAAAAAAAGGCTCTGTCAGTAAAAAAATATTAAAAAATAGCAACAGCAAATAATGCTCCTATCATAAAAGGCTGCAGGAACTTTTCTTTTTATCAGCTAAGTATCCACCTAGTATTCCAATAGCAAGTGTCAATATTAAAAAAATATAATTTCATTTCCATTCATAAAAATTTTTCCCTTAGTTAGATACAACAATATTAAAAAAAATTTATATTTATCATTTTTTTAGTATACCATATTAGCTGTCAAAAAATCAAACAAAAAGCAATTTTATCCCTTAATTTATAAAAAAATTAAAAAAACTCCATATTTCATTATAAAAAAATGCTTTGTCTTTGGAGTTTTTTTATTTTAAAAATTTTATTTTAAATTTATTTCTGAAAAATCACAATTATTTAAAACATCTTGAATTATTTCTAAACCTCTTTCAACTTCTTCAATACTTGAAGAAACTGTACTTATTCTAATTTTTAGAGCTAACTTCTTCTGAATTTGAATAAAAATACAAAACCTGGCAGGATAGAAAGTCCTCTTAAACGACACTTATAATAGAATTTTTTTCACTATTTATATAGTTAGCTAATTTAATCCAGATGAAAAAAATCCTCCTTGAGGCACATGCATTATTTCTAAATGTTTTATCTTTTTAAGTTTTTCTATCATATATTCCATTTTTTTCTTTTTAAATTTCACTCTAAGTTTTTTTCTAGGTGTTTATCTAACAAACCTCTTTTTATATAAAAGTTCTAAAAAACTTTTTGATTTATTCCTGAGGTAGTAGTGTCAATAAAATATTTATTTAAGCTAAAACTTTCTGTATATTTTTTTAGGTGGGATTAACATAGTTAAGGCTAATGCTGGCATCACAATCTTAGAAAAAAAGTTTTTAATATAGAATACTCTTTCATCTTTATCTAAAGGCCTTTTATTGATCTTGGACAATCTTGTGACTTATAGTAAAAAAATCTGAAAAAAACATTCATCTTCTATAATATAAAAAATCATATTTAATTGAGAGTTCTATCATCTTTTTTTCTTTTTTTCAAAAAGACCAACTCACTCCTGTTGGATTTTGAAAAATTTGTCATTATATAGACAAAATCTATTTTTTTATTTTTTTCAATAGATTTTCAAATTCATTCATATCCCAACCATCATTTTTTTCATATCTATATTTTCAACATTACAGTAATTTTTTTAAAAATATTCACTGCATTTTGATAAGTTGGATCAGATAAAAAGTACTGTTTTTTTAGGAACAAGTCCAAAAGCTGTACTTATAAGTTGTAAAAGCTATTTGAGTTCCTGAGCAGATAATAATATCTTCTTTTTCTCTTCTAATACCATATCTCTTTATAAATTCAACTAAAATTTCTCTCAAAGCTTTCTAGTCCTTGTATATTCTGATAAGCCATAAGGTGTTTACTTTCATTTTTATCTAACAATATTTCAGATAAAAATTTCTTTATACTCTTGAACAGGAAAAATATTCTTTAGGAGGTCCTCCATTAGAAAAAAATTAATTTCCATATCTTTAGAAATCTGTCCAAAAACGAAAAAGTATTAAGAATTGGAGTCATTCTTTTGACTTATATCTAAATTATATCCTTTTTTTAATAAAAACAACCTTTTTCCTTTTACACTATACAAATAACCTTCTTCTTCAAGAGCTTTTAATAACTTTTTAAAAACTGTATTAGGATTTAAACTGTATTTTATAGAAATTTGTCTAACTGAAAAAAATTTATCGTTTTTCCTTTCCATCTATTTCTCTAAAAATATCTTGTTTTAAAATTTCAAAAAGCTGGGTTGATATGGTTGTATCGGAATTCCTCACAAGTTTTTTTATTCATTTTTCTGCTCCTTTTCTAGTGTACTATGACAGTTTTTAGAATATATAATTTATTTATGAAATCGTTTTATGTTAATATTATAATACAAAAACAACAAATATACTAGGAGGAATTTTTATGGAAATTAAAAAAAGTGGTTTAGGAACAACTGCGATACACGCTGGAACTTTAAAAAATTTATATGGAACTCTTGCTATGCCAATATATCAAACTTCTACCTTTATATTTGACTCAGCTGAACAAGGTGGAAGAAGATTTGCTCTTGAAGAAGCTGGATATATTTACACAAGATTAGGGAATCCTACAACAACTGTTTTGGAAGATAAGATAGCTGCTCTTGAAGAAGGAGAAGCTGCTGTTGCTACTTCATCTGGGATGGGAGCTATATCTTCTACATTATGGACTATTTTAAAAGCTGGAGACCATATTGTAACAGATAAAACTTTATATGGTTGTACCTTTGCTTTGATGTGTCATGGACTTACAAGATTTGGAATTGATGTTACTTTTGTTGATACTTCAAATTTAGATGAAGTTAAAAATGCTATGAAAGAAAATACTAGAGTTGTTTATCTTGAAACTCCTGCTAACCCAAATTTAAAAATAGTTGACATTGAAGCTTTAGCTAAAATAGCTCATACAAACCCAAATACTCTAGTTATTGTCGACAATACTTTTTGCAACTCCATATATGCAAAAAAACCTTTAACATTAGGTGCTGATGTTGTTGTTCACTCTGTAACAAAAATATATTAATGGACATGGAGACGTTATAGCTGGGCTTGTTATAACAAACAAAGCTCTTGCCGATCAAATTCGTTTTGTTGGTCTAAAAGATATGACTGGAGCAGTTCTAGGTCCTCAAGATGCTTACTATATCATAAGAGGTATGAAAAACTTTTGAAATTCGTATGGAAAGACACTGTAAGAACGCTAGAAAAGTTGTAGAATTCTTAAATAATCATCCTAAAAATTGAAAGAGTTTACTATCCAGGACTTGAAACTCACCCTGGTTATGAAATAGCAAAAAAACAAATGAAAGATTTTGGAGCTATGATTTCTTTTTGAATTAAAAGGAGGGTTTTGAAGCTGGAAAAAAACTTTATTAAATAGTTTAAAAACTTTGTTCATTAGCTGTTTCTTTAGGGAGATACTGAAACTCTAATACAACACCCTGCTTCTATGACACACTCACCTTATACTAAAGGAAGAAAGAGAAGCTGCTGGAATAACTGATGGTTTAGTAAGATTGTCAGTTGGACTTGAAAATGTGGAAGATATTATTGCCGACCTAGAACAAGGTTTAGAAAAAAATATAGGAAATTTTAAACTTAATTAAAGAGACGAAAGAGGTAAGCATATGGAAAAATAAAAATAGAAAAACAAAGCAAGTTTTTAAAGGTTTAATTCCATTTTTAGTTTTTATTTTACTTTATTTAGGAACTGGAATTTTTTTCTAAATATGCAAGGCGTTGAATTAGCATTTTATCAATTACCTGGTCCAGTAGCAGCCTTTTGCTGGAATAGTTGTGGCTTTCATTATTTTTTTAGAGGAACTATTACAGAAAAAAATTTAATACCTTCCTTGAAGGTTGTGGACATCCCTGATATTATTACAATGTGTATTATTTATCTTTTAGCTGGAGCTTTTGCAATAGTTTCTAAGGCTATGGGTGGAGTAGATTCTACGGTTAATCTAGGAATAACTTATATTCCTCCACACTATATAGCTGTTGGACTTTTCATAATAGGTGCTTTTATTTCTACAGCAACTGGAACATCTGTTGGAGCAATAGTTGCACTAGGATCCAATAGCTGTTGGACTTGGTGAAAAAAAGTGGAGTTCCTATGCCTTTAATTTTAGCTGCTGTTATGGGTGGAGCAATGTTTGGAGATAACTTATCAGTTATTTCAGATACTACAATAGCAGCAACTAAGACACAAGGTGTTGAAATGAAAGATAAATTCAGAATAAACTCATATATAGCTTTACCTGCTGCAATACTTACAATAATTTTTGCTTTTTATTTTTGCAAGACCAGATGTAGTACCTGAAGCAGTGAGCCATGAATACAATTTACTTAAAGTTTTACCTTATGTTTTTGTACTTGTTATGGCATTGGTAGGAGTAAATGTATTTGTAGTTTTAACTTCTGGAATTTTACTTTCAGGAATAATTGGTTTTATTTATGGAGACTTTACTTTACTAAGCTATGGTAAAGAAATCTATAATGGTTTCACAAATATGACAGAAATTTTTGTTCTTTCTCTTCTAACAGGTGGTATGGCACAAATGGTTACTAGAGAAGGAGGTATTGATTGGGTTATAAATACTGTACAAAAATTTATAGTTGGTAAAAAAAGAGTGCAAAACTTGGTATAGGTTTATTAGTTTCTTTAGCTGATATAGCTGTTGCAAACAATACAGTTGCTATCATCATAACTGGTGGAATATCTAAAAAGATTTCTGAAAACAATAAAGTAGATTTGAGAGAAAGTGCTGCCTTTCTAGATATATTCTCATGTGTCTTCCAAGGAATGATACCTTATGGTGCTCAAATGCTAATTCTTTTTAGGATTTGCAGGAGATAAAGTGTCTCCAACACAACTTATTCCTTTATTATGGTATCAATTATTATTAGCAGTATTTACACTAATATATATATTCTTTCCTCAAATAAGTAATAAAAACTTTTGAAATTTTATAGATAAAAAATAATCTTAAATAATTTTTATTTTACTATTTATAGAAAATATTGTATAATAAAATTACAGAAAAATAAAAAACTATATAATGTATTTATGTTAAGGAGGAAACGGATATGAAAAGAGTTATGCAAACAATGGACGGAAACCAAGCCGCAGCTTATGCTTCCTATGCTTTTTACAGAAGTTGCAGGTATTTATCCAATAACACCTTCTTCACCAATGGCTGAATACGTTGATGAATGGGCTGCTAAAGGAATGAAAAAAATATTTGACGTTCCCGTTAAATTAGTTGAAATGCAATCAGAAGGAGGGAGCTGCTGGTACTGTTCATGGTTCATTAGAAGCTGGAGCTCTTACTACTACTTATACTGCTTCACAAGGATTACTTTTAAAAATTCCTAATATGTATAAGATAGCAGGGGAACTACTTCCAGGAGTTATACATGTATCTGCTCGTTCTTTATCAGTTCAAGCACTTTCTATTTTTGGAGACCATCAAGATATATATGCAACCAGACAAACTGGTTTTACTATGATGGCTAGTGGATCTGTTCAAGAAGTTATGGATATGGGTACAGTTGCTCATCTTACTGCAATAAAAGTCAAGAGTTCCTGTTCTTCACTTCTTTGATGGATTTAGAACTTCACATGAAATTCAAAAGATAGAACTTATGGACTTTGATGTTTGTAAAAAATTAGTTGACTATGATGAAATTCAAAAGTTTAGAGATAGAGCTTTAAATCCTGAACATCCTGTTACAAGAGGAACAGCTCAAAATGATGATATATATTTCCAAACTAGAGAAGCTCAAAACAAATTTTATGATGCAGTACCTGATATAGCTGCTTACTATATGGAAGAAATCTCTAAAGAAACAGGTAGAGAATACAAACCATTTAAATATAGAGGAGCTGCTGATGCTGATAGAGTTATAATTGCTATGGCATCTGTATGTCAAACTGCTGAAGAAACTGTTGATTACTTAGTTGAAAAAAAGGAGAAAAAGTTGGTCTTATAACAGTTCATCTATACAGACCTTTCTCTGAAAAAAATATTTCTTTAATGTTTTTACCTAAGACTGTTAAAAAGATTGCAGTTTTAGAAAGAACAAAAGAACCAGGAGCTCCTGGAGAACCTTTACTTTTAGATGTTAAATCAATATTCTATGATAAAGAAAATGCTCCTGTAATAGTTGGTGGAAGATACGGACTATCTTCTAAAGATACAACTCCTGCTCAAATAAAAGCAGTTTTTGATAATTTATCACTTGATAAACCTAAAACTAATTTCACAGTAGGTATTGTTGATGATGTTACTTTCACATCACTTGAAGTTGGAGAAAGATTAAAGTGTTGCTGATCCATCTACAAAAAGCTTGTCTATTCTTTGGACTTGGAGCAGATGGAACAGTTGGAGCAAATAAAAACTCTATCAAGATTATAGGAGATAAAACAGATTTATATGCTCAAGGATACTTTGCATATGACTCTAAAAAATCAGGTGGAGTTACTAGATCTCACTTAAGATTTGGTAAGAAACCTATAAGAGCTACATATTTAGTATCAAGTCCAAGCTTTGTTGCTTGTTCTGTACCAGCTTACTTAAAACAATATGATATGACTTCTGGTCTTAAAAAAAGGTGGAAAAATTCCTATTAAACTGTGTTTGGGATAAAGATGAAGTTTTTAGAAAAACATTCCTGATAATATTAAATATGATTTAGCAAAAAGCTGAAGCTAAATTCTATATTATCAATGCAACTAAACTTGCTCATGAAATTGGATTAGGTCAAAGAACAAACACAATAATGCAATCAGCTTTTCTTTAAATTAGCTGAAATCATACCGTATGAAGAAGCTCAAAAAATATGAAAGAATATGCTTTAAAATCATATGGAAAGAAAGGTGACGATGTAGTTCAACTTAACTATAAGGCAATAGATGTTGGTGCTTCTGGATTAATTGAAATTGAAGTAAATCCTGAATGGATAAACTTAAAAAGTTTCTGCTCAAGAAAAAAAGTTGATAAAAAAACAATGATACTTCTAATTGTAAAAACAGAACTATTGACTTCATTTGTTAAAAAAATATAGTTGAACCTATCAATGCAATAAAAAGGTAATGACCTGCCTGTTTCAGCATTTATAGGTAGAGAAGATGGAACATTTGAAAAATGGTACTGCTGCCTTTGAAAAAAAGAGGAGTTGCTGTTGATGTACCTATATGGAATCTAGATAAGTGTATTCAATGTAACCAATGTTCTTATGTTTGTCCTCATGCTGCTATAAGATCTTTCTTAATCACTGATGAAGAAAAAAAGCTGCATCACCTATAGAATTTTCTACTTTAAAAAGCAAATGGAAAAAGGATTAGAAAAATTTAAGTTACAGAATACAAGTTACACCTCTTGACTGTACTGGTTGTGGTTCTTGTGCTAATGTATGTCCTGCTAAAGCTCTTGATATGAACCCAATAGCTGTTGCATTAGAAAATCAAGAAGATAAAAAAAGCTTCATACATTTATAGTAAAAGTAAGCTATAAAAAAATGATAAGTTACCTACAAATACAGTTAAAAGGTTCTCAATTCTCTCAAGCACTATTTGAATTTAATGGAGCTTGTCCAGGTTGTGGAGAAACACCTTATCTAAAAGTTATTTCTCAAATGTTTGGAGATAGAATGATGGTTGCAAATGCAAGTGGATGTTCTTCTGTTTACAGTGGATCTGCTCCATCAACACCATATACTAAAGAAATTGTTGTGAGAAGGATCCAGCTTGGGCATCATCTCTATTTGAAGACAATGCTGAATATGGTTTTGGTATGCATGTTGGAGTAGAAGCTCTTCGTGATAGAATTCAACATATTATGGAAGTTTCTATGGATAAAGTTACTCCTGCATTACAAGGTCTATTCCGTGAATGGATAGAAAATAGATGCTTTGCTGCAAAAGACAAGAGAAATTACTCCTAAGATTTTTAGCTGCATTAGAAGGAAATAATGAAAGCTATGCTAAAGATATCATAGGTTTAAAACAATATCTAATTAAGAAATCTCAATGGGTAGTTGGTGGAGATGGATGGGCTTATGATATAGGTTATGGAGGACTTGACCATGTTCTTGCTTCCAAAGAAGATATAAATGTTATAGTTATGGATACAGAAGTTTATTCAAATACTGGAGGACAATCATCTAAAGCAACACCAACTGCAGCTGTTGCAAAATTTGCTGCTGCTGGTAAACCTTTAAAGAAAAAAAGATTTAGCTGCTATCTGTATGAGCTATGGTCATATCTATGTTGCTCAAGTTTCTATGGGAGCTAACCAACAACAATTCTTAAAAGCTATACAAGAAGCTGAAAGTTATAATGGTCCTTCAATAATTATTGCTTACTCTCCTTGTATTAACCATGGAATTAAAAAAGGTATGTCAAAATCTCAAACTGAAATGAAATTAGCGACTGAATGTGGATATTGGCCTATATTCAGATATAATCCTCTACTTGAAAGTCAAGGAAAGAATCCTCTTCAATTGGATTGTAAAGAACCTAAATGGGAACTATATCAAGATTACCTAATGGGTGAAACAAGATATATGACATTGAAGAAAACAAATCCTGATGAAGCTAATGAATTATTTCGAAAAGAATATGTGGGATGCTCAAAGAAGATGGAGACAATATAAGAGACTTGCTAGTTTAGATTTCTCTGATGAAAAAAAGATAATAGTTACTTCTAACATAAAAAAATGGAGCTATGTTACAAAAATTGTGACATAGCTCTATTTTTATTATCTACTCCATCTATCAATTTTTGATAGGAATTGTGGATATGCTAAGTATAATGCTTTAGCATTTACGTTGTTTAATTCTCTTTTTGTTTTAGGGAACTTTTCTAGCCATTTGAGCAAGTTGAAGTACTCTATCTGAAACTTCTACTTGTAACCAAACTTGTTCATTAAAGAAGTTTTTCTCTTTTTACAAAAAGCTACTAGTAATTTTCTTAATTTTCTAACATCTTTACTGTTTAAGTCAGCCTTTTTCTGATAAAGCAACTATTTCAGCCCATTCTTCTTTATCTGCAACAACTTCTTTTATATATTTAGAAGGGTTGTCTAATTGACTTGAATTTGCTTCTTTTACTATAAAAATCTACTAATCCTTTAGGATCCTTTTATATTAGTTTCTTCTAATATAAAAGTTTCTTGGAGTTCTGTTAACAAAAGATGTTAATATTTTTAGCAAAACGATCAAATTCTTCATCTGTAATTTGGTTTGCAGGAGTTTTTTTCCTAAAGTAATCTAAGAAATAATATTCTCTTTCTGACATCTTTTCCTTGTTTTCTCAAACTAACTAAAGGATTGTCTTCTCCATACCAATCTGGATTTGTTGCTTCAGCCATCATTACATTTGGCATAACTGTTTCCCAGTTATGTGCAGATTCTTTATCCAAAGAGTATTTTTGGATTAAATCTTTTTATTTGTAGTTGAACTACAAGATACTAAAGTAAAAAAATCATTGCTAAAAAGAAATAGTATTTTTTTCATTTTTTTCCTCCTTATTATCTACCACAACATTTATTATATGGTTTACCGCTTCCACATGGACAAGAGTCTTCAGAATTTACTTTTTTTACATCTTCTTCTTCAAACTCTTCTACACTTTGTCTTTCTTCTTCAGTTTTTACAGCAACTTTAAATAAGAAAGATGTAGTTTGTTCCTTTAATATTACTAATCATTTCTTCAAATATTTGGCTTGAGATTATTTTATATTCAGTTACTGGGTCTCTTTGACCATAAGCTCTTAAATAAATACTTTCTCTTAATCCATCAAGAGCTTTTAAGTGTTCTCTCCACTTATTATCAACAACTTCAAATAAAATATTTTTTTCAAGATTTTCTTAAAAGACCAGAACCAATTTCTTCTTCTTTTTTTATTGTATTGAGAAACTAAAAGCATTCATACACTCTTTCAGCATAGCTTTCTTTTAGTATTTCTTTTAAGTAAGCTTTTATCATCTTCTTCTTCATATACATAGAAATCTTCTAAATATTCATTTAATCCATCTATATCCCAATCTTCTCTATGTTCAGCAGCAAATTTTTTTCATAAACTTTAGCTGTAATAGTATCTTTAAGCATTCCTAATATCTTATCTTTTTAGATTATCTGTACTTAAAGCTTCATCTCTATTTTTCATAAATAGCTTTTCTTTGAAGGTTCATAACATCATCAAATTCAAGTAGGCTCTTTCTTATACCAAAGTTTCTAGCTTCTATCTTCTTTTGAGCTTTTTCTATAGCTGAGTTTATCATTCCATGAGTTATAGGTTCATCTTCAGGTAATTTTTAATCTTTCCATCCATACACTAACTCTTTTCTGAACCAAACAGTCTCATTAAATCATCTTCAAGTGATAAAGTAGAATTCTGATTCTCCAGGGTCTCCTTGTCTTCCAGATCTTCCTCTTAATTGGTTATCAATTCTTCTAGATTCGTGTCTTTCAGTACCAAGTATAAATAATCCACCTAAAGCCAAAACTTTTTCTTTTTTTCTTCTTTACATTGTTCTTGATATTTTTGCTAATACTTCAGGGAATCTTTCATCATCTCTTGATCCTACTTCATCAAGAGCCATGAAATTCAGGGTTTCCTCCTAGCATAATATCTGTTCCTCTTCCTGCCATGTTAGTAGCTATTGTTACTGCTTTATATCTTCCTGCTTGAGCAACTATTTCAGCTTCTTGAGCGTGGAATTTAGCATTCAATACATTATGAGGAACTCCTCTTTTCTTTAATAATTCAGATAATTCTTCTGAACTCTTTATTGAAATTGTTCCAACAAGAACAGGTTGTCCTTTTTCATATAGAGCTTCTATTCTATCTATAATAGATTTTATTTTTTTCCATTCTTAGTTTTATATACTAAGTCAGCATTATCTTTTCTTATAACTGGTAAGTTAGTTGGTATAACTATTACTTCTAGTCCATAAGTATGCATAAACTCTGTTGCTTCAGTTTCAGCTGTACCAGTCATTCCTGATAACTTTTTATACATTCTGAAAGTAGTTTTTGAAGAGTTATTGTTGCAAGAGTTTGGTTTTCAGCAGCAATATTAACTCCTTCTTTTGGCTTCTATAGCTTGGTGAAGACCGTCTGAATATCTTCTTCCTTCCATAGCTCTTCCAGTAAATTCATCTATTATTACTACTTCTCCATTTTCTCTAACTAAATAATCTCTATCTCTTTTAAATAGTTCTTTAGCCTTTTAATGCTTGGTTTAAGAAATGTGTCAATTCAACATGTTCAGGTGAATAAAGGTTATCTATTTTTTTAATATCTTTTCAACTCTTTTTTTACACCTTTTTCTGTCAATACTACTGTTCTTGATTTTTCATCAACTTCATAATCTCCCCATTTTTTTCATCAGGGATATTCATAGCTTTTTTCTCTTTAATATTTTTTTAATTTTTTTCTGTTTCAAAGCTTCTAGTTAGCATAGATACAACTTGGAATGAAACTTGATACCATTTAATTTTATCTTCTGCTGCACCAGATATTATTAGAGGGTGTTCTAGCTTCGTCAATAAGTATTGAGTCAACTTCGTCCACTATACAGAAGTTTAGTTCTCTTTGAACTTTATTCTTCATATCTGATACCATGTTATCTCTTAAATAGTCAAATCCAAATTCTGAGTTTGTTCCGTAAGTTATATCTGATTCATATGATCTTTTTCTTTGTTCTGTTGGAAGTCCATTTAAGATAACTCCTGAACTCAATCCTAAGAATCCATATAATCTTGACATTTGGTCTCTATCTCTCTTTGCCAAATAGTCATTTACTGTTATTACGTGAACACCTTTTCCTGCAAGGGCATTTAAGTAAACTGGACAAGTTGCAACCAATGTTTTTCCTTCCCCTGTCTTCATTTCTGTAATTTTTCCTTGATGTAAAACTATACCTCCAATTAATTGAACATCATAATGTCTTAAACCTAAAACTCTTTTAGATGCTTCTCTAACTGTTGCAAACGCTTCAACTAAAATGTCATCTAAAGTTTCTCCATTTGCTAATCTTTCTTTAAAGATATCAGTTTTATGCCTTAAATCTTCATCAGAAAGTTTTTTTCATATTCAGGTTCTAATGCATTAATTTGATCAACAATTTTTTTCTTAAAGCCTTTTACTTCTCTGTCATTTTTTTGTTCCAAAAATCTTTTTAAGTAAAACCACCTATCATTTCTTTTTCTTCCTCACTTTTTTTTAATATCATTCTATACTCTAACATAATTTACTATCTTAGTCAAATTTATCTTTTAACTCAATAAACTCTTCTTCAGTTAGTATTTTTTTATAGTCGGAATTTCTTGTGCTTTCTTTAACTTACTTCCAGCTTTTTTTCTCCAACTATTAAATAATCTAAATTCTTGCTTACTGAACTTAAATTCTTACCGCCTAATTTTTTTCAATTTCTTCCTTTTATTTGCTCTCTTGTGAAGTGCTTTCAATGTACCTGTAAACAAGAAATTCTTTCCTGCAAAATTAGGATTTAAATTTTTCTACTTTTGTTTCACTTTCTGTTATTTCAAATTTCAACCCTTTTTCTTTTTAAAGCAGCTACAAGTTTTTGAGTTTTTTTCCTTCTTAAAGAAAAGCTATTATTTCATTGGCTGCTATTTCACCAATTCCTTCTATTGATGTCAATTCTTCAAAAGTCATAGACATTAACTTATCAATATTTTTTTGAAGCCTTAGCTAGAACTTTAGAAGCAACCTTTCCTATAAATGGTATTCCTAAAAGCATAGATAACTTTATCATATTCTCTATTCTTACTTTCTTCTATTGAATTAAGTAAAGTTTTCTATACTTCTTTTTCCCATTTTGTCAATATTTTCTAGGTCTTCTCTATGATTTTTTTAAAGTCATAGATATCTACAACAGTTTTTTTATATAGCCCAAATCTATAAAACTTTTTTTCAACTATCTTTGAACCTAATCCCATGATATTTAAAAGCATCTCTTGAAACAAAATATTCTATTTCTCCTTGGATTTTTAGCAGGACACTCTTCGTTTACACATTTTATATCAACTAGTCCTTCTTCTCTTTCAAGTTTATGATTACATACAGGGACAATTAATTGGCTCTTCTATAGTCTTTTCATTTCCTGTTCTTTCTTCTTTTATTGCCTTTACAACTTGAGGTATAATCTCAGCAGCTTTTTTTCTATAAAAACTCTGTCACCTATTCTTATGTCTTTTCTTTGAATTTCACTAATATTATGTAAGCTTGCTCTTTTAACCTTACTTCCTGATAGCTCAACTTCTTCTAGTTCTGCAACAGGTGTAAGTTTACCTGTTCTTCCAACTTGCCAAGTTACATCATTTAAAACAGTAGATACTTGATGTGCAGGGAATTTATATGCTATTGCCCATCTTGGTGTTTTTACTTGTATAACCTATTTCATCCCATAGATTTATTTCATCAACTTTTATAACAAGTCCATCTGTTTCATAAGGTAGATTTTCTCTTTCCTTTTTCCCAATAATCTATTCTTTGTTCTATATCTTTTGAGTTTTCTAAAAGTTCAAAAATACCTGTTGTTTTAATTCCCATAGATTCTAAGAATTTTCATACTTTCACTGTGAGATTTTTAAACCTAATTTATCTGCTTCAACTAAGAAATAGAAATATGCATCTAAGGCTCTTTCTTTTACTATCTTAGGATCTAATTGTCTTAAAGTTCCACTTGCTGCATTTCTAGGATTAGCAAAAAGTTCTTCTCCCTTTTCTAATCTTTCCTTATTCAGCTTTTCAAAACTTGCTAATGGTAGAACGATTTCTCCTCTGATTTCAATATCTATAGCTTGTGGTAAAGTTTTTACAACACTTGCTATCTGTAAGATATTCTCTGTTACATCTTCACCAATAAAGCCATCTCCACGAGTTACAGCTCTAACAAGTTTACCTTGTATGTAAGTTAGACTGATAGATAAGCCATCAAGTTTAACCTCCAAACAATATTTTAATTCTTGCTCCTTAGAAATTCTCTTTTTTATTCTTTCAATAAAGTCCACAACCTCGCCAATATTATAGCTATTAGCCAAACTTAACATCGGATGTGCATGTTCAACTTTTTTAAATTTATTTTCTTTTAAGCTTGCTCCCACACTTGCTGTTGGAGATGAAGCCTCTTTGTATTCTGGATATTTTTTTCTTCTAAGCTTTCCAGTTCTTTTAATAAAATATCGAATTCGTAATCTGAGATAAGACTTTCATTATCATTGTAATAAGAGTCTCTATACTTATCTAAATCTTCTTTTAATTTAACAATTCTTTCTAAATCTTTTTAATTCTTGTGATGAGTATAGTGTCAAGCCTGCGTTGCTATTCTTTAATTCTTCTATTCTTTCTTTTTATTTTCATATCTTCCCCTAAACAAAAATATTTTTTTTATTTACAGTAAATATTATACCACAAACTTTTTAAAAATTACTTAATTTCTCCACCACCTACAACAAAATTATCATAGAAAAATACTACATGTTGCCCCTTGGCATTATGGGCATTTTTCTTCATTGTATTTAAAATAAATTTTATCATTATTTTTTTATTAATTTTCCATAAAAAAACCTGTACTTGAAAAATCTAGGTCTTGCAAGTAAAGTTTAAATCTTTCTATTTTTTTCAAATTCAACTGCAAACTTGTAATTTATTAATTCTATTTCATCAGTAAAAAGTTCTGAAAATTCTCCTAAAACTATTTCATTAGTTTTTAGCTCTTATCTCTGTTATGAAAACTATTTTAGATAAATTTATCCCTAAACCTCTTCTTTGTCCTATGGTATATAGTTGATAACCTTCATGCTCTCCTAAAATATTTCCTTCCTTATCAATGTAGTTTCCTTTGACTATTTCATCTTTTTAAATTTTCTTTTTAAAAAATTCTTTATAGCCTTCTTTAGCAAAACATACTCCTTGACTATCTTTTTATCATGAACTTCTAAACCAATTTTTTTAAAGCTATCTCTCTGATTTCTTGTTTAGAATAAGGCTCAAAAGGAAAAAAATCAATCTTTCTAATTTTTTTCAGGAGCTAATCTATATAACATATAGGATTGGTCTTTTATTATAGAATGTACAGATTTTAACAAGTATTTAGAAAAAGTTTTCTGAATATTCAACTGAGGTATAATGTCCTGTCGCTACATAGTCCGCCTTGTACTTATCGGCTATCTCAAATAGAATTTTAAATTTTATCTCATCATCACATATAACACAAGGAGATGGGAGTTTTTCCTGACTTATAGCCATCTAAAAAAATATTTGATGACTGTATTTTTCAAAAATCTTTTCTGATATTTACAACTTCATGTATTATCCCCTAATCTATCACAGACTTTTTTAGCATCTTCAATATCTTTTGAATTTTCTTCTAAATGTTGATTTAAAGTTACCCCTATAACTTCATAGCCCTGCTCTTTTTAAAAGATAAGCTGAAACAGAAGAATCAACTCCTCCACTCATACCAATTACAACTTTTTTTCATCAATAATAATCCTTTTCTATTGTTATTTCTCCAACACTAAATAACTTTAATTTCACCATTCATTTCTATTTCTAATCTTCCATCTTCAGCAATATTTTTAGCTGTTCCTTTCGAAATATTTGCTCTCAATATGTACTCTTATTTTTTTATCCTTTAAGAAATTATTTCTATTGATTTCTTCTACAATTTCTAACCATTTTACCAGATATAAATTTTTTTCATAATATATTGAAAAATTCTTCCACAACTTTCAAAATTAATTTATCAATATCATGGTCACTTTCAAGTGAAATAGCAATATTTTTTTAATATCTTCTGGTATTTTATTTGCTACATTTATTCCTATACCAACTACAAAAATCATCTTTTACTCTTTCTATTAAAATTCCCACATAATTTTCTTTAGAATTAAAAAAACATCATTTGTCCATTTAAAATGAATAAGCTCCATCTTTTATCTTTTTCAAAGCATTTAAAGTTGATATTCCTGCTATGAAAGGGAAGCTTTTGTTGCTTCAACTATAGATAGAACTTCTTTCAGGTCTTAGTAAAAAAACTAAAAAGAGCCATACCCTTCAGGTGATAGCCAAGAATTTCCTCTTCTTCCTCTGCCTGCTGTTTGGACTTTAGCTGAAACTATATCATAATTTTCAAAAGATGATACATTTTCTTTCATATAGTTATTAGTGGAATCTATTTCATTAAATTTTAGAAATTTCATATAAATTCTCCTAGTTTTTGTATTTTTTAAAATATATATTTAAGCTTAATTATTATAGCATATTTTAGATTTTTAAATATTAATAAAAAGAGAATTTTTAAATTTTTATTCTCAAAAATTCTCTTTCTTATGCTAAATTTTTATCAATTATATTATTATTTTTCTAAAAAAATTTTTATTCTGTTTTCTAGCCAATTATAAAAATTGATTTAGTTCGTCATCTAAAAAAACTGCTCCTTCAAATACTTCTTTACAAATTTTTTTAAGATTTTTGAATATTCAAAAGTTGGAATTTTATTCTCAATATCATTGAGGAACTTTAAAAATTTTATCTTTATATTCTTCTTCAAGATTATTTAAATATTTTTTTATCTTGTTCTGCAAGTAATAGTTGCCGACATTTTGAAAGTGCTCATAAAAGTTGACCTATATAATCAATATTTTTCAAAACCAGTAAAAGGAGGTATTTTTTTATAATATATTTTTATCAAAACATTCTATCATTTGTGATGTAACTTCTATAGGAAAAGGAGGAGTCAATTCATTTATTAAAGATATATTTTCATTTTCAATAGCTTCTTTAAAAACCGTCTAAAAGTTCTTTTTGTAGCTTTTAGTCCATTATGAATTAAAGTATGCGAACTATCAGAAAAATAGAAGAATTAAATAATCATACTCTAACTCAGTAAAAGGAACACATAATTCCAACAAATCTAAAAATTTTTATTACCCATATTTAATATGTCAAAATTATTTATAACAATGGGATATTGAGTTAATGTTCCATCGCAAAAAAATTTTTTTAGGAAAATCTACTGAATATTGATCTGATAACCTCTTTAAAACTATTTGATGCTTTTAAAATTTTTCCTTATAATTACTTTCATACCAAAGACCTACATTATATTTATTAAAATCTTTACTAAAATTATTTTCTCTAAAAATATAAACATGAGTACAGCATTAAATTATATACTTCATCTTCCTTTTATACATAATTTTTGGTAACTTTCAACTAAGATTTCTTGTTCTTCTGATATTTTATTAAAATTTGTTTGCATTGTTTTCAATTTAAATAACGCATTCTGCAAATTTATTAATGCCAAATTTGATACTTCCATATCTCTATTTAAAAAAATCCAACTAATTGATTACATAAATTATTTATATCTTGAAAAAAACTATTATTAAATTTAATAATTTCCTCTGGAATATTTGATTTTTATCAAAAGGTCTATCTTCATAAGGATATTTATAATCCATAATTAATTCTTTTCTAATTTTTCTCTAGAAGATTATTTATCTCATCAGCAAGTTCCCCTAATTGTCTTTTTCTAATATTTTTAATACATAAAATTATTTTATTAAATAAGTCTAATATAATAGTTCTAATATGAAACCAATGTTCTAGACATTCATAAATGCTATCAAATTCATAATTACTATGAATTGTTTTTTTCCCCAAAGAGATATAAATTCTTGATGAAACATGATTACAATATTTCTAAATGGAATAGTTTTATGTGCATTATCTGGAATTTCATATTTAGTTAATATATCTATTGTTGGTTTAATAGCATCAGCACAATAACAATCAAAGATTGGTAATATTTTACATATATTTTGTAATCTACTTACACTTTCGCTATTACTATTTTTAATTTTATCAGAAAAAGTATATAATTTACATGAATTTCATTCTTTTTTCTTCTTTAAGGTATATTTGTAATGATTTTGTTTTAATTCTTAGGTATTCTAAAAATAAAAATTTAAATTTTTGACAAATACTATAAATTTTTTTCTTTATTTCCTAAAAAAATAAGTATACATAATAGAGGCTATAGTGTCTATTGAGTAATTATCACACTTCTTCCAAAGTAATTCTAAAGAAATGCTATTTGATAAACTAAAAGAAGGATCTATATTAATTATCCAATAAGCAATTTTAGCATATGAAGTTATATCTGATGTAATATAGAATATATCGTCTCCATATCTGCTTATTTTTTTATTACAATTTTTGATGTGCTTTTTAATTTCTTCATCGCCCAATCATAATGGCTTGAAAGTAGTGCTTACAAAATACGAACCGAGTACACTTCCTCCTACCCACTTATAGACATCTTTTGAAAACAATTCTTCGTTTGTAAATCTCTCAGCTAATTCTAAAATATCTTTATGGGATTTATGAAACATTTCTTTTGCATCTTCAAGAGAAGTATTTTGATGTTTTTTCCAAAACTCTACATTCATATCTCCATAAGTTTTCCAATTATATGGAGCTAGAATAAAAAGGTTTTGCCACTCCCTTTAAATTTGTATCTACCCAATTCAAAAAGAAGTTGGTGCCATTCATATAAAATGAATCAAAAATATCTCTTAAATTTTTATCTCTTTTCCAATGAGCTCTTTCTCATCACTTGAAAAGTCAAAAGGTGTGTTTAATTCTTCGTCAGATAGCTTAGCAATTAATACATTCAACTTATCATAGTTTTCTTTCGCTGCAATCATTAAATCTTCTTTTGTTCTTGGTCTTGGCATAATATTTCCTCCTACTTTACGCTATATCTCAATATGGTTTTTAAGTTTTCTGATGTTCTATTCTTGTTGCTCAAATAGATTTCTGTATGATAATCAAATTTTCTTAAAAGACCATGTTTTTCCATAAAACTTTCTAGTTTTTCAAATGAATATGGTTCTGTGTCAAAACTTCCAATATGTAAAAATCTGTACTGCTTTTGCCACCTTCTACATTATCAAAAAAATGATTTCATCATATAATTTATTAGGCTTTTTCTCTCTAACATTCTTGATAGCTAAATCAAAAATATCCCTTGTAATAAAAATCTGGCTGTTTAATCATAATTGCATATTTCAATTTATTTTTATCAAATTGTTCCCTCAGAGTTTTTTTCTCCAGATGCCTTCGAGTGGAAATACAGCAAAAGTCTTTGTAAGAAGAATTATTTTTGTCTATACTCGTCTTTTTAAATAACATTTTTATACCATATGCTAATGTAAACAATGCCGAAACTCTATCTGAAAAATCAGCTAAATTGGGATTGCCTTCTCCATTTATCATAATGAACTTCTGATTAGGAACATCTATTATTTCCGCTTTTGCTTCGCTCCATATAAATATTTTTCCTCTTTTTCCATTCATATTTCATAGCAAAAATTCTCCTTTGTACTGATAAATATATTATACAAAAGTTAACTTGACATCATATGTCATATTTATATTTTTATTCATAAAGTTTATTATGTTTTTAATTTTATCTCGAATTTCTTTTCGGTTCTAACACCTCTGCTGCATCTCCATAGGAAAATATATAGTTATATAAATTGTAATCGTTGGGAAGTTCTACTGTAGCATATAAACTTCCATCTTCATCTTCTTCAATATCACCGGAAACTTCATCATATACTCTAAAAGCCATTTTTCTATCAAATTTTACTTTAACAAATACAGTTTCCTCATACTCCATTTCTTTTTAAGACGATATTATCAAAATCATCTTCAAAAGGTATTTGATAAAAATTTCAAATTCTTTTATGCGTGACAGCTTAAAAATATCTAAAATCATTTCTTGACAAACAAAATGCATACACATACCAATCCCATCCTTTAAATAGGAGTCTTATTGGCTTTACTTTTCTGCTTGTTTCTTTTTTATTACTGGAAAAATATGTAAAACTAACAATATTTTTATTGATGATTGCTGATTTTATATCTTTAAATAATTCATCATAGGATTTACTTCGTTGCCAATTTATAAAATCGACTTCTATCCAGTTGGTATTTTTAGTTTTAAATAAAGCGGTTAATTTTGTTAAAAGTTCATTTTCGCACCCTTTATTTGTCAGTTCCAAACCTTTTAAGGCAATCAAAAATCTGTTCTTGCTCGTTCTTAGAAAAATGATTTTTCAACACAAAATCATCCGCTATTTCTATTCCACCACCTTTTCCTTTGGGTGGCATAGATTGGAATTCCGGCACTACTAAGGACATCAATATCTCTATAAATTGTCCTTATTGATACTTCAAATTTTTCCGCAAGTTCATTAGCCGTTACTTTTCCTTTTTCCAGTACATAATACAAAATTTTAAACAATCTATTGTTTTTCATTATTTAACCACTCCTATTAGTTACTATTATACCATAAATATGACATTTTTTGTCATGTTATAAATGTATTTTAGATAAAACGCTGACATTAACTTCTATACTTGGTATAATTAAGGCATAAACTCATATCTTGCTTAACGCTTGTTTTACAAATCATTCTTATGTAGCAAGCACAGTAAGTGTGTAACCACTTACGAATAATCGATGAAGCAGCCCCTTGTGGAGTTGCTTCTTTTTTTATCAATTTTAGCTTGTTAGGGAGTACCCTAAGACTCCATATTTTATGAAAGGAAGTAGTAGACATGGCAAATAGAATTAGAAATGTTCAGCTGAAAATAAACTTAACAGAAGAAGAAAAAGCACTTTTTGAAAAGAAAATGAAGATGGCAAAATGTAAAACTATGAACCATTTTCTAAGAAAAGTAGTGTCGGAATCAGATATTTATGTTATCGATTTACAGCCCTTCAGAGAAATACAAGGATTGCTTTTTAGGTATGCAAGTAGTGTAAATCAAATTGCTAAACGAGTTAATTCTACTGGTGTTATCTATAGCAATGACATCAAAGATATGCAATCCCAAATTGAGCATCTATCAAAAAGAAATATGGCAAATACATTCCCTACTGCTCAATAAAACTACCAACAAAGGAGATGACACATAAGTGGCAATTACAAAAGATACATCCAATTAAATCTACTCTTAATCTTGCTATTGCTTATATAACAAATAAAGAAAAAGACAGATGAAAAAAATATTGGTAAGCACAAATAAGTGCTTTTGCTTCTACTGCTCATACTGCTTTTTATGAAGACTAGAGAAGATAATAAAAAAATGGAACTGTACTTGCAGACATCTCATTCAATCATTTATGCCTGGTGAAGCTACGCCAGAAATGGCACATCAAATTGGAATGAAACTTTGTAAAAAGAATACTTAAGAATCAGTACGAGTTCTTACTTACTACCCATATAGACAAAGGGCATATGCATAACCATATCATCTTCAATAATGTAAATATAGTTTACAGGCAAGTGCTACCAATCCAACAAGAGAAGTTATCACCAAATTAGGGTATCAAAGTGATAAATTGTGTAAAAGAAAATGATTTATCTGTTATTGATGAGTTCTATGAAACTTATAGAAAGAAATATAAAAACAAATAGTAAGTCTTGGTATGAAAATGACCAATTTAAGAAAGGCACTTCTTGGAAAAGTAGACTTCAATTTGATATAGATAGAGCTATTAAACAATCCAAAGATTGGGATGATTTTATAAAGAGAATGGCTGCCCTTAATTATGAGATCAAATATGGAAAAACACATTGCATTTAAGCACAAGGACAAGGAAAGATTTACAAGAGCTAAGACTATTGGAGAAGATTATACTGAGGATAGATTAAAAGAGCGTATCTTAGATAATGCTAATCAAAGAACCTATGCTGTTAAAAAAACGTATCGAAAATCTTATAGATATTGCAAATAATGAAAAGGCAAAATCTACAAGATGAAATCAAAGTTATAGATAAGAAAATTTCAGCTATATCAAATACTATGGAACAAGTTCATACCGTAAAATCGTATCGCCAAATCTATCTGGAATACAAGAAAGATCCATCAGATAAGGCTTTTTGAAGAACACAAATCAGAAATAACACTATATGAAAAATGCCCTTTCAGACCTAAAAATCTTACTCAAAACTTCCAAACTCTAAGTATATTTTGAAAGAGCTTGATTCATTGCATAAAAAAGAATACACTAATGCAAGAGTATTCTTCTGCAAAAACTGATATAAAAAGGGTTATTTGTCAAATAGTGTTGATAAAAAGTTTAGACTATGACCTGATAGAATTAAGAGAATTTTTTTAAGAATTAAAAAAACTTAAAAATTCTCTTTTTTTATTCGAAACTAAATCGCATTATTCCATTAAAAAAATTAAGCGCTAATTGAAATAATACCTGCTTGAATTAGTACACGCTTTTTTTAAAATTACTGAAAATTTGAATATCCAAATGCTGTTCTCTTTATTGATTTTTATTTTATTGTTTAAACCCTTCTATTAAAACCATTAGTAATATTTGATTCAAACATATTTTCGATATATTTCATATATTTTTCAGAGTTTTTAGAGCTATTATCATTTTTCTTAGAAATTTTTTTCTTTACTAGCTAAATATTTTTTTACTATTTCTTCAAATCTTTTTAAAGTTATTATGCTTTTATTGTTTGAATAATATCTTGGTAGATATTAAAACTAATCTCTAATTCAGGGATTTTTTTCTAAAAGATAATCTACCTTATCTTTTGCTACTTAGTTTGCGCTTAAAAGCTTTGACAATAATAGTTTACTCGACAAAGGTCAGGATAATATTTTAATAATGACTTTCCAAAAATAGCTTTCAGCTTTCTTTTTAATTAATCATCTTTAATGGAATTCATAATAGATATTCTAGTTTGATTAAATGCTCTATTAACAAGATTAACAATATGAAATTTATCTATTACTATTTTTGCATTAGGAAAGATAGAATTAACTAAGCTAATATATGGAACATACATATCCATACAAACATATTTTTACATTATTTCTTGCTTCTAAAGAAAATCTTGAAAAAGTATTCTGTAAGAGAATAAAGTCTTCTATCTTCTACGATATCAATAATACTCTTTACGTTGATAGTTAGCAAAAAAATGAAAAGACATAGCGCCATCAATGTTTTTTTAACAGACTTAAATTCATCAATACAAATAGCTTCTGGTAAATGTTCTTTATTAACTTTAAAATCAGAATAACAATCATCCATGACTCTTTGTACAGAAGCAATAGAAATATTATATCTCTTAGCAATAGATGTAAGAGATAGATTTTCTTTAAGTTCAAGAGCAATAGTATACTTAAGATTATTAGATATATTAGAGTTATCACTGACAATACTTGTAGAAGGAGAGAAAGTTTTTTTACAATCTTTACAAATATATCTTTGTATAGTAAGCTCAAGTTCAATATTGTAATTTTGAATAGGAATATATTTAATTTTACGATGTCTTGAACCATTTTTAACAATATTTTTTTGGAACTACAGTGAGGACAAGCGCAATAATTGGACTTAAGAAAATCCTTTAAAAAAACTTTAACTAGATGATTACCTTTTTTTAATAACTTGGTAATATTCTTCTTCTGGAAAAGAAATATTATTATCTTGAATATTTAAGATAGTTTTGATAAAAATTAGATAGAGACAATGAAATCACTTCCTTTTTGAGTTATTTTTTTGGCGATTTAATTTTAACAGGAAAAATTTTGTTGTCTCAACTTTTTTTATTAAAAAAATGGCATTGATAAAAAAATTTTTTTCTATCAACACCATTTATTATACAACCTATAAAAAGAACTGTATCAGATCAGAAAAAAAGTTATGAGAAATATATGAGTAAGGAGATAGAGAGGTGATTCAATCTATTATATGCTCACAATAGAATTGTTCTAAAGTTTTCTTTTAGTTTTATGCAAATAAACTGTTTCTCTAGATTTTTACTAACACTTAAATATTCAATAATATCATTCATAAAAAGATATATTATAAGTTGTATGAAGTCCCTCGGTAAAGGGTGCATCACTTTCAAGGAGTATTCTATCTATTGGAATCATATCAATAATAGTTCTCCCATTTTTACGCTTTATCATTTGTTGATTTATGGAGAAAAAAATAACCTCTCGATATTGCAATTTTTAAATTACTTAAATTACCAGTGTACCAATGCAATATTACTTTTTCCCTCAAATCCATCAAGAATTTTTCAAACAGTCATTTTCTGCCTTTCTTGTATGAACACTTATTATCTTTTTGTTATCAGCTTTACATAAATCAACAATTTTTTTAAATACTTCTTTTTGCTTATCTACATTCTCTATATTTTTGGCAGAATAATCTAACCCAATTTCTCCAATATAACGTGTTGTTTTAATATATTTTTTTCAAAAATATTAATTTGAGCATAATATTCTGCAGTCAACTCTGGATGAAAACCTAATGCTAATCTTACATATTTATAATCCCAATTCTCAGCATAGTATTTTCCTATACAAATCTGGTAGGTTGGTTACTGCAAGAGTATAAGACTTCTTATCTTCAATATATTTCAAAAACTTCATATTTATTTTTGTATAGGTCAAAGTGCATATGCATATCCATATAAAAGTTAGTCATCCAATTCCTCCAAATATGTTTTTAATTCCTCCATACCTCTAATATACAGATTTGCGTAATCTTCAATATTATTCTCTATAGAGCCACTAGATTGAATTGTCATAAAAGCGTATTTAGGATTAAATTTTTCTTAATCCTAAACGATACGAATTTAAACAAGTTCTAGAAACCTTGCCTCCATTAAATTTATTATCCCTATATGAACTTTGATCTATAATGCCTGCACGCATGATTGCTGCTTGTCTTATTACACACGGTAAACAGTAACCACAATGCCTAGCTTCCTTTTCTTTTTGCATTCTACCATTATCCGGATGTGAACAGGACATAGTATTATCCAAATTTTCTCTAACAAAAGATTGATTTTTTTGCAGTTCAACAACATTTCACCTTTTGTTTTAAATTGATACGGATTAACTAATGTTACTTTTTAATTCAATTAAATCTAACAACTTTTGAAACAATCCCATATAATATGGGTGTGTTGTTCTTGTGCTACTTGTACCTATTCGAGAAAAATGTGCTAGGAATATTTAATGAAATAAAACCATTTTCTGGTATAACCAAATGAACTTGCTTTCTCAAACATGATGCAACTGCTAATGCGTGAGAAAAAACATGAAGGAACGTGTTCTTGTAGTATCTTCAATACCTGACACAACCTTTTTGCATAATACTGATGGAAATCTCTTAATTCTAATGAATACTGATTAATAAACTTTTCTTTAAGAATATCTTGAAATTCCTTTTGTTCCTTTCCCGCCACCATAATGGCTCACAAATAATGTTTTTATCACTATTACTTTCCAACAAATCTATTGCACCAATAAACGAATCCATTCCGCCTGAAAACATACAAATTTGATCATAACTTTTTTTATTTTTTTGTTTTGATTTTTTTCCCATTTATTGTTGTTTATCTTTTTCCTCTTCAGATTGCTCTCTTCTTCTAAAAATAAAAGTCCATTTATCACCGCTTAAAAAATTCAACATTTCCTCAAGTGTTGATTTTGCATTTTGCCACATATCATATTCTAAAAATAGGCATGAATATAGAAAACTCTCTACTCCATCCATCATGTGCATCTTTTCTTAAACATAATCTATCTGCCGCAAAAAAACAGCCATAGAAATGTAAAAGCAAATCTAACGCTTGTTGACTGTACCAATATGGTAACTTGTTTTTATTCTTCCAAAATGTATATGAAAAAGAATTTGAATCGAAAAAAATCAACATTTATTGCTTGTTCATCAACTTCAAAAGTATCTGTTTTATTTATGTGACAAACTATTTTCATAAGATTCCCTCCATAACTTTCAAACAGCATTCATGCATATCTCTAATTGTAGACGAAATATTTTTATTTATTATATTACCTTGCTTATTAAACTCAACATCCACAATTCCCATAATCATATCTTTTAAATTCACATTCCATAGCATATGAATCATCTGCATTTATTATATACATTTCTAAACGACTACCTAAGTCTTTTCATCATTGTAATCCAAATATATGCACCAACATATTCCTTTTAAAACTTCATGCATTAATTCAATTGACATATTATTTAGAGAATCTAAATCCATAGAATTATTTTTCAACATAATCAAATACTTTAGATAGAGCTGCTTGTGTAGCTTCCTTTGCCACAATATCTTCTTTAGTGCTTGAATTAGGTGCAATTACATCTACTAACCTAGAAAAAATTGCCTCTACAGATTTTCCTTCGTATTCAATTCCGAGATTTTTAAAAGTTACCTTCACACCACTAGTGACAATACCATTAAAAAAGCTCCCCAGATTTCCTCCAGCTTTCCTTCCAGAGTATGACTGTGAAGCCAAACTTCTAGCTCCACCAGCTGCTCTAACATATTGTCTTGCTATATGTTTTGCGGAACTGTATGTACCACCACTCTTTACAAACTTTGACATATCCGACTTAACTGTCTTCCATTTGACTGGTTCCATTACATCAGTGTCTTCATCTTGATTAGGGTTATAATCTTCTGGTAACAAGGGATTTCTATCATTCCTACCATTAAAAATACTTGATGTCCCCATAATCCCCCTCCTCTTATACTATTTTTCTAATAGCTTTTCTATTCCAATTTTTAATCCTTGTTTGTTCTTATCCCATTTAGATGCTATATCTAAAATTTCTACTTTCTTATTCATTTTATTTGCATATTCAGCTATATAACTTATACAACCAAGATTAATTTGCGAGCCACTAAGTGATTGTAAATAACTGAGAGTATCGTTGGTTAACTCAGTTCTTTGCTGCGCAAACAGTAGAAATGATTTCATCAATTCTTTAGCTATTGTTGTTTCAGATACCATGGAAGTATTCATAGCCTCAAGAATTGCAGTGGCATCAGCATCTGATATATTTGCAACAGATTTAATTGCTTGTTGAATTTTTAACGTCTGATTTTGAAAGAGTTGTTCCAATATTTCTTGGGCTTCTGGTGAAAGAAAAGATGATATACGACTAATCTTTTTCATCCAATGAAGTTCTCGTAAAAATAAAAAAATACATATTGAGGTTTTCCTCAGATAATTTAGGATCTATTTTACACCAATTTAAAAACCAATTATCTTCTCTCCAAATTTTTAACTTATCGCTATTCTCTGGCGTACCATTCTCGAATAGTGTTAATTCTTTACTTAAACTATTATTCGCTGCCATCTCTGCTATTTTTATTGAAAAATTCTTGGTTTTATATATTCCAACATCATTATCTTTGCAAGAATTTTTTTCTATCCAATTTCTTATTCTTATAAGATGCCATTTGCAATCTCATATACATGGAATTTCAAGAATCGTTTACACTGACGAGGATTTCCATGCAATCCATTAGATAAAACAAATGCCAGCTGATTTGCAATAGAAAGTGATTCTACAATATTTAAATAATCATCGTCTTTATCTGAAAAATAAAGTTATAACTGATTCGATCTTAAATCTCTCGAAATCCTCTTTTTCTTCTCAACTATCCATGATAGAGCCTTTTTGAAAATTGTCTTCCGATAATTCTGACTGTAAAAGTAAACATGCAATATAAATTTCCACCTCATCTGCATTTAATTGTGGGATACGAATAGGATATTGTATTAATTTCTCAAGATATTCTTTCCCAATATCAATCTGAATGCCTTCAATATCTCTAAATTTACTTTTAACCGCATACGAAATATGACGCTCATCAGCACCTATAACAAAAAGCGACTTTTTCCATCAAAAAGAAATAACTTAATTGCTTCAAGCGTTTCTAAAAATAGTATCTGGTCTACATCTATCTAATTCATCTATAAAAAACAACTAAGCGGCTAATTTTCGTTTCTTCTAACAAAGATGCAAATGCTTTTTGAAATTTTTCTAATATCCTCACGTAACTCTTTGTTATTTAATTCGCTTTTCAATATTAGATTTAATTTTTTTCTAAATCAGTAACTTCTATTTTTTTCTTGACCATATTTCAAGACTTGATTCATTGTAATACCAAGCAAAGAAACAATCCCTCCTGTCACTAAAAATCAGTTCCATACTTCAATGCACCTTTTAGCAATTTAAATTTATCGACACTTTTATATAACCCTTTAATAATTTCATGTGCTTTTGTAGTTAAATTCTTTTCTTTGCTAATTTCATCAAGAATGGTACCTAGTATCGCCGTTTTGGCATCTTCATAATTTTCAAATAACCAGCCATTAAATACCAAACATTTAATTTTTCATCTTCTCTTATCAAACTCTCTTTGCACATATACATCAAACTCGACTTTCCACTTCCCCAATCACCATATACTCCAATACTAGCTGGTAAGAGAGTATCATCTGTAATGATACTTCGAAGAGTTTGTATTAAGTAATCATAGTCAAGAAAATCAATCTCAGTTTCACTATCTTTCCACATTTATTCACCTCATATATCAGGATAATTTCTTAGTCTATTTGCGTTCGCAAACCTTGTTCCATGCGATTTTATGTTCAAAAATTAATTTCAGTGTTTTTCGGATAAGTTCTTTACATACTTCTCAACAAAAATATCTGTGTTATCAAGTAATCTCAAATAATACTTTAATGTAGGAAACACACCATTCACTATGATTTGACATCCATGTTCTTCTCTGATTTTACATATCATTTCATCTATTGCCACTCGGTCATCCTCACTAGGTGCAACCGTACTTAACAAATAGTATCTTTGTACAGGTTTTTCACTTATTTTTTTATAAGCATCCCCAATCATAATTGCATTGACTGGTATTTCAAACTTAACTTCAACCACTTCATAAATAGAATTATCATTGTCATTTCGAACAACAATATCCCCGGTCTCTCCACTACTCTTATCACAACTATTATGAGATGCTAGCTTGTCTAAAGTTTTTCCATTAAAACGTTTAAGCTCATCTGTAATACACTGATAAATACTATATAATGCAACGACAGGAAGTATAGACGCTCCTCGACTCTTATATTGAAAAATAAAAATGCTCATGTAAAGATTTCATAATCTCATTAATTGTTAGTGAGGTTTCCTTTTCTATTGGATTAACAAGAATCACTGTCTTATCTTTTTTGTATTTAATGCTATACGCCATTATAGCTGTCACATATTTTTCGGGATCTGCTCCATTTACTTCAACATCATTAAGAATATTTAAAAATGCCGCCTTTACATTTTTATTCTGAATTTTCCTGGAAAATCTAATTCATACGGGATATTTTTGTTCAAGACTTCTAGTTAACCAACCAGACTCTTTCATTGCACCAAGGAATCTTTTTTTGTTTCATAAATGGAGTTACGTACTTAGTATCAAAACTTCTCCCACTATATCCATTCTCCATATTTGCTTGATGTCTTCTCACGTCCTGTTCAGGATGTAAGCTTTTTATATACTAAACTAGTTAATAGAACAGTAAATACACCTTTTAAATGTCTCTTCTTTATCAACTATAATTTTAACCATTTCAATCTGATTCTCCATTAAATCAATCGAATCTAAGTTACCTATTTTTCAGCTTCATTATATTTTTCTTCTAAAAATTTTTGTTTCTCTTTCCATCATTTCTCCTCCAACAAAAAAATTGTTTTTACAATTTCATCTGCTACTGCTTTTACCATATTCACACAAATTGAATTGCCAATACGTGCATACAGATTTGCAGTACTGCCTGTTTTTATAATTTTTCTGGAAATCCCATGAATCTAAAAACACTCATTCATTGTTAACTTTCTTATTACATCTCCATCTTTTATAAAAATATCTTCCACTAGATTCTTGAGATGCTAATGTAGGATGTATTCCAGAGGATGAATAAATTCTATTAGGCTGTTTATGGACTCTAGATAGGTGTTCCGTATCTGGTCTAACACCCACAGTTCTTATTTTTATTTCTATACCCACAAAAACATTAACCCTGATTTTTGATTGTTTTTATTTGCGAATCATCAAGAATTGTATAACTTTCTTTTAGGAAGTATTTCAAAAGTCAACAACCTTATCTAAAAATGGCTTCATTGTTTCAATAGTATTCGTCTTTAGCTTTGTAAAGTCAAAAACTCTACCATTCAGGTTTCCAACTATAATAATTCTTTCTCTATTTTGAGGAACCCCAAAAATTTCTAGCATTAAGTACTTTGTAAACAACTGTATAACCTAACTCCGATAGTACAGACAACATAACAGTAAGCGTTCTTCCTGAATCATGTTTTTCAAGATTTGACACATTTTTCTAAAACAAACGCTTTAGGTTTTTCTTCTATAATTCGACAAATATCAAAAAATAAAGGTTCCTCTTGTTTCATCATAAAATCCTTTTTGCTTTCCACAAATTGAAAAATGCTTGACATGGAAAAACCTGCACAAAGAATATCAAAAATCAGGAATATCCTTTGGATTAAGTTGCGTTATATCACACCTTGGATTTTCCCCGAAATTTAATTCATACATTTCACAAGCATGATCATCTATCTCTGAACTAAAAACGCACCCTACATCCTGCATTTTCAAAACCTAATCTAAATCCACCTATGCCAGCAAAAGGTCAATAAACTTTAATTTTTTTATCTACCATTCTATACCTCATTCATTTATTTTCTTAAATATATTTATATTTCCAGCGTCTAAAAATCCTTTGGATAGTCCACCAGCTTCTGAAAAATAAATCTATAACTGTAAACTTAGACACCCGTTTTTCCCTTCATTTTTCAATACTTACACACTCTACAATTTCCGAAATATCACATTCCAATACATCACATATTCTTAGCAATACATCAGTAGTAACATTTTTCGCCATTTTTTTATTTTTGTAGAATGTACTTTTACTTACTTTTGCTTTATCCATAAGCTCAGTATTTTTCATTTCTATATCTATTAATTTCTTAAATAATTTTTTTATAGCTTAGTTTTCGACATGATTATCCTCCAGTCTTATCCATCTTAACATCATATCAGTTCTATTATAACATAATAATAGAACTTTTTAGTAGTATTATCTTCTTTTTTTCTCGAACTGATTTTATAATAAAAAATAATTGGGGCAGTCCGAAGACCACACCGACATATTTTATCTCTCAGTTTCCTTTGAAGCTTCTTTTCTTCTCTACAGGTTTTTCTTTTTCCTCAGCCTTATATTTTTTTATTGCCCCAAGTACAGATTCTTTCTTTTCTTCTTGGTTCTTCATCTGTTCCTTTGCTTTTTAAAAAGTTTAGATGATAGAATTCTAACATTAGTATGTTCCTTTCCATTATCGTCAATGGATGTTCTTACCTGACCAAAAATCTTTACAAAGTCGCCTTGCTTAAAATTCTTTGGTATATCTCCTTTATCTCCATAAAGCTGAACAATTTGTATAAGTCTTATTTCCCTCATCATCTTTTGACACAACCGAGAAATTAACTACTTTAAAAGGCTTCTCCATTTTTGTTTTCTCTTTCAATTGTTTCAATCTCACCTACGACATTCCCAACAATGTTCACCAGATTATTATCTTCTTTTTCGATTGCTGCACTTTCTTTAATCTGTCCATTTTCTCTAAATTCATCAATCAAATAATCAAACTCATCATTAAGTAAGCTCATACTGTCATTATCCATATACTCCTGGTATAACTTGTCCAATGCATCTTTATCATTGATTACTTTTTTTCAAAACTAATTAGTGCCTTTGCAAAAATCTTCGTGATTTTTCGTTTGCCATTTGTTCTAGTGTATTTCTCATTTCTTTGTAGTTCATAATATACCTCCATTTTTCTACTAAAAAATGAAAAGGAGCTTGTAATAAGCCCCTTAACGTTCATCGTGTTCTTTTAATTTATTTTCTCGTGTTTCTGCTTGTTTTTCTTGTGACTGATATGACTTAATTTGCCCTAAAATAGATGATTTTTCAGATACTTTTTCTTTGCTTTCTGCCCTTGCATTAAGATTATCCTCTACATCATAAGTAGTTTCAAAATAGTCACTATCTCTAAAGTCATTATCGTATCTATCTGGCACACCATCATTATCCAAATCTTTTTGCAAGCGGATCATAGATATTACCATCGTCATCTCTTTCAATACCTAATGCTTTTTTTAAGGTCATTATCATCAATAGATACAAACTCTCCAAAGTCTCCATATTCCATTTCTTGTTTTTAGAAATTCCAACGCCTTTTCTTCACTTCCAAGGTCTTTTGAGATAATCAATCTTTGTAATTGGTTCTCCATTGATATATTGAGTAGCTGTAAAATCTTCTAAGCTAATTTCATATTGAATTTCATGCTTTTCATCTGATGTAGTAGTATATGCAATTCCAATATGAGCAAGGTCAGAAATAGATTACTAAAATTTTCATAGGTATAACTATCATCTTCATATTCCCTTTTACAAAAAAATCTACAATAGCCCTCTTTACATCTTCAAGTAATGGATTAGGATTTTTCTTTTTCTTCTACTTCTTCCATATCAAGTAGCTTGTTTAATTCTGCAAGTCTTAATGCTTTTGTCTTTAGCTCATCTGCTTTTTCAAAAAGGATTTGTTAATTCTTCTTTTGCATTTTCCAGTTGTTTCTTTGTGCTAACGAGTTTTTTTCTTCAAGACGATTTAACTTTTCTGGCATTTTATCAATAGCATTATCAAATCTTGTGATATTATCATCTGCACTTGTACCAAGGTCTCCTGAATGGTTTTGTAGCACCTTTTAAAGTGAAATTATGCTCATTGGTAAAGAAGTTATAGCTTACCTCTAAATCCATGTTTCGGTACTGTCCTATGACCTTACTTTCATTAATTTTTTTATGCCTTTAATCGCTTCTAAGAGCTTTTCTCCAGCTATCTTTTTATCTCGAATTATCTTGCCATTAATCAAGATAGAAGTGAATTTATTTTCACCACTTCCCTGTGGCTGGGCATTTTCTATATCTTTTTTTCACTGCTTCAATTAGCTTTTTCAGTCCTTGATATTTCTTCAGGATATGTCTTTGCAACCTTATCCTCTAATCTATATCGATTCAACTTATAGTTTGCTTCAAGCATTTTTAAGTTTTGTAACTTCATTATCCAAGTCCATCTTCTCTTTAATATTTGGATCACCAGTAGCAAGTGCCTTAATCTCAGCATAGTTCAGACTACTTTCGTCCACATCTTCTGCAACACGAACAGGAGTCTTTGAAGTCATAATCTGTGAAATAAATTTCTGCTTATTCTCTATCGTCTGCCAAAAGGTAAACATCAAAGGTATTCTCAGTGATGTAATGATAAATATTAATCTCTTTATTTTCATTACCCTGGCGAACAATTCTGCCACTTCTCTGCTCAAGGTCAGCAGGTCTCCATGGCACATCCAAATCGTGCATTGCAATAAGTTTATTTTTGCACATTTGTACCAGCACCCATCTTCTGAGTAGAACCCATTAAAATACGAATTTCTCCTTTTTCTTACCTTTGCAAAGAGTTCATCTTTTTGCTTATCAGTATTGGCTTCATGGATAAAAAGCAATTTCTTCCTTTTGGTATTCCTAAAGTCTACAAGTTTATCTCTAATATCATCATATATATTAAAGCTACCATCACCCTTTTGGTGTAGACATATCGGAAAAATAGAAGTTGTGTTGATTTTTTTCTTCTTTTTGTCTTATCCCAAATAGAAAAATACATTTTTAACACATACATTAACCTTTGAGTTTTTCATCATCTGGAAGTAATGGATTGATTAAACGCTGATCTAATGCAAGTTTCTTACCATCATTAGTAATCTTAAGCATATTATCTTCTTCAGACTCTACGGACTTATTACGCACCTTATCAGCCCTTTCAGACAAGCTCTTTAGTATTTCTTTTTGATCTTCACTTGGTTCAGTTTTTAATGACTTTTAAAATGAGCTTCTGGAACAGGAAGATTGAACATATCTGCGGTTTGAATATTGGCTACTTCCTCAAAACATACTCATAAGCTCAGGTAGGTTATAAAACTTAGAAAAACGAGTCTTAACTTGGTAACCTGTTCCCTCTGGAGATCATTCAAAAGCAGATTGTGTTTTTTCAAAAGTTGAAGCCCATGAGTCAAAATACTCTAGCCCATTCTTTTTCAGAGTGTTGTACTGTAAATATCTTTGCATAGTATAAAAGCTCTGTCATTGAGTTTGATACTGGAGTGCCTGTCGCAAAAGACAATCCCTTTTGCCACCAGTCATTTCATTCATGTATTGGCATTTCATAAACATATCCAATGACTTAAAAGCTTCAGATTGCCCAATACCTGTAACATTTCTCATTTTTGTATAAAGATATAGGTTCTTATAGTTATGTGCTTCATCAACAATTAACTTATCTACTCCAAGCTCTTCAAAAAGTAATAACATCATCCTTTTTAAAAATCATCATTTAACTTTTCTAGTCTTGTTTTCTAATTTCTTTCTAGTCTTTTGTAGCTCTTTTTACTGTAAAGTTTTGATTTCTGTCATGCTTGTACTCTTCTACATAATTGATAATCTCATCAATCTGGTCTTGAATATGCTTTTGTTGATATTCCTTAGACATTGGAATTTTTTTAAACTGACTATGACCAATAATAACTGCATCATATTCACCTGTGGCAATTTTTTTCCTATAAATCTCTTTCTATTCTTTTGGCTCAAAGTCTTTTTTTATTAGTCACCATAATGTTTGCTGATGGGTATAGCTGCATAAATTCACGACCAATTTGCCCTGTAAGATGATTTGGCACTACAAATAAGGACTTAATACACATTCCTAGTTTCTTTTGCTTCCATAGAGCTTGCCACCATTTCAAAAGTCTTGCTGGCTCCTACAACATGAGCAAGTAAACTATTTCCACCATAAAGTATTCTTGCAATTGCATTCTTTTGATGTGGACGAAGCGAAATATCTGTACTCATTCCATCAAAGCTTAAATTTGATCCGTCATATTCACGATTACGAATAGAATTGAATTTTTTTCATTATAGGCTTTTACAAGTCTATTTCTTCTATCCTGATCATTAAATATCCAGTTCTTAAATTCTGAACTGCACCCATAATCTTGGACATAAGATTGGAGGTGCAGTTTTGTGAGTAAATTAACAAGAGAAGATAAAATTAAAATATATGAAAGAAGAAAGAGAGGTGAAACTATTTCTTCTTTAGCTAAAAAAATTTTAATATTCGTGAGTCTAATATTAAATATTTAGTTGATTTAATTAAAAAAACATGGATACGATATTTTAAGAAAAGATAAAAAAATAGAGTATATTCTAAAGATTTTAAATTACAAATAATCAATAGAATTTTTAATTAATCATGAATCTATTAATTCTGTTGCTATTGATATTGAATTGACATTTTCTGGGATTCTACATAATTGGCTTTCAAAAAATTTAAAGAAAATGAGTATAATGTTGTAGAAAAGAAAAAAAGGAAGGAAACCTAAATCTATGACTAAACCTAAGAAAAATGATAAAACATTATCTGAAAAAGAAAAAAATTAAACAATTGGAAGATGAAATACTTTATCTAAAAAGCTGAGAATGAATACTTAAAAATTGAGAGCTCTAGTTCAGGAAAGGGAGCTAAAAGAGAAGAAAAAGTAAGAGTAATAGCCGAACTTAGAGCTAAATATCCTTTCAAAATGCTATTAAAGATTGCTGGAATATCAAGATCAGTATATTATTACTATATTGATAAAAAAAGATATTGATGAAAAGAATAAAGATATTATTGAAAAAAATCAAAGAAATCTACTATGCGAATAAAGGAAGATATGGTTATCGCAGAGTAACATTAGAACTAAAAAAATCAAGGTTTAAATATTAATCATAAAAAAGTACAAAGACTTATGAAGAAACTTAATTTACAAAAGTATTATCCGTAAAAAGAGAAAAATATTCTTCATACAAAAGGTCAAGTAGGTAAAAATAGCTGATGACCACATCAAGAGAAATTTTTGAAGCAACAGCTCCAAATCAAAAAATGGTTTACAGATGTAACAGAATTCAATTTAAGAGGAGAAAAAGCTATACTTATCTCCAATATTAGACGCTTATGGAAGATATATAGTTTCATATGATGTTTCATGAAGTCCTAACTTAGAGCAGATAAATCATATGTTAAATTTAGCATTTAAAGAAAAATGAAAACTATGAAAATTTGATATTTCATAGCGATCAAGGATGGCAGTATCAGCATAAATCATACCAAGCAAGATTGAAAGAAAAAAGATAACTCAAAGTATGTCAAGAAAAAGAAAAATAGTTTAGATAATGGATTAATGAAATGTTTCTTTTGGTCTATTAAAAATCAGAAATGTTTTATGAACAAGAAGAAAAAGTACAAGACATTAGAAGAGTTGAAGGAAGCAATAGAAGATTATATATATTATTACAATAACGAAAGAATAAAGGAAAAAAATTAAAAAGGATTAACTCCTGCTTCTTACAGAAGTCAATCCTTATTAGTAAGTTAAATTAATTTGTCCAACTTTTTTTGGGGGTCAGTATAATTAAAAATCAGGACTTTTTATTTTATTAGATTTTTTTATTTCTTCTTTCCTCTTAAAAATTCCAAAGATTACTCCTGAAACTACAGCTCCTATTATAATAGAAACTATAAAGAATATAGCTGAGTGCACACTTGGCATTGCAGGGATAACAAATATACCTCCGTGAGGAGCAGGAGCAGAAACACCCCAGAATTGAGTTAATCCACCTGCTATTGCAGCACCAATAACACAAGAGCTTATAACTTTCAATGGCTCTTTAGCAGCAAAAGGAATTGCTCCTTCTGTTATAAAAGATAAACCTAGAATAAAGTTTGAAATTTTTGATTGTTGTTCTTTTTCATCGAATCTATCTTTTAAATAGTGTCATAGCTAAAGCTATTGCTAGTGGTGGAACCATTCCTCCAGCCATAACAGCTGCCATAAATGCACCATTATTTGTATCAGTAAACACTCCTATTGAGAAAGCATAAGCTGCTTTATTGATAGGTCCTCCCATATCAACACTCATCATTCCACCAAGTACAGCTCCTAATAGAACAGCATTAGCAGTTCCCATATTATTTAACCAATTAGCAACTATAACATTTATTTTTTTGTAAATACAGGTCCTATTATGAAGTACATCAATATACCAGTTATTAGTAAACTGAATATTGGATATATTACCATTGATTTCATACCATCAAATTGTTTTTGACATATTCTTTGTCATTTTCTTTAAGAAAAATAACTGAGTATCCAGCAATGAACCCTCCAATAAGTCCTCCTAAGAATCCAGCTCCTTGGCTTGCCATATATCCTGCAACAGCCCCTGGCATAAATCCTGGTTTATCAGCAATACTCATAGCAATAAATCCAGCAAGAACAGGTATTAGGAAATGGAAGGCTCCTCCACCAACACCATATAGTAATTTAAATAATTCATTTTGTCCCATAAATCTTTCAACTATAAATGAAAGGGCAAGTAAAATTCCTCCACCAATTACGAATGGTAACATATTAGAAACTCCACTCATAATACTTTTTATAGATAATTCTTCCTATTGAATCATTTGCTTGAGAATCCTCTTCAGTGTTATCACTAGCTTCTGCTTTAAATACAGGAGCTTCATTATTTAAAACTTTTTTTAATTAAAAGCTTCAGCATTCTTTATTGCATCTGCTGTACTTGTAACTATAACTTTTCTATCATTGAAACGAGCAGTTTCAACTTTTTATCTGCTGCAACTATAATTCCAACAGCATCATTTATATCATTTGCAGTTAGGTTATTTTTTTATTCCATCTGCACCATTAGTTTCAACTTTAACATCTACTCCTAATTTTTTTCTCCCAGCTTCTTTCAATGCTGCTTCAGCCATATACGTATGTGCAATTCCTGTTGGACAAGCAGTTACTGCAAGAATTCTCTTTTGTTTGTAACTTGTGTTTCTTTTAACTTCTTCTTTAGGAGTTTCTTGTGGTTTTTCTGAATATTTATCAACTAAAGCATAAACTTCATCAGGACTTCCACAAGTTAATAATCCTTTTGTAAAATCATCATTTAATAACATCTTTGATAATTTTGCAAGTGTTTCTATATGTAAATCATGAGCTCCTTCAGAAGCGGCTATCATAAAGAATATATGAACAGGTTCTCCATCTAGTGCATCATAATCAACACCTTTATTAGATCTTGCAAATAAAACTGAAGGACTATTTACAACAGAAGTTTTAGCATGAGGCATTGCTATTCCTTCACCTAAACCTGTTGAACTTCTTTCTTCTCTTTTTAAAATTAAATCTTTAAATACATCAGCATCTGAAACTATATTTTTTTCTTTTAATCTTACTATCATTTCATCAATAGCTTCCATCTTTGTATTTGCTTTTTAAATCCATTATCATTAAATCTTTTTTTAGTAAATCTTTAATTTCCATAGTGCTCCCTTTTCAATAACTAATTTTTTTAGATATTTCTTCAATAAATTCTAACTCACCAATATCTTCTGAAAAAAACTTGTTGCTGTCCCACAAGCCACTGCAAATCTAAATGCTTTTTCTACATCATTTTCTTTTAACATATAATTTACAAAACCTGCCACAACAGAGTCTCCAGCTCCCACAGTATTAACAACACTTTCCTTTGCCTTGAATGGTTGAGCAAAAAGTGAAAAAAATCTTTAGCTATGTATAATGCTCCCTCACCACCAAGAGATATAATTACATTTTCTGCCATACCAACTAAGTTAGTTCTAACATAGTCTATAATTTCTTTATTGTCTTTAAACTCTCTTTTAGCATATTGTTTTAATTCATCTTTATTAGGTTTTTATTAAAAAAATGGTTTTGTATTTTTAAAGACTTTTTAAAAGTTTCTCCACTGCTATCGAGAGTAAATTTTACTGAATTTTTCATTTAAAAATTTCTATTATATTTATATAAAAATCATTTCCCAAATTGCTAGGTACTGAACCTGATAAAATTACAAAAATCATCTCTTTTAATTTTTTTCTGATTTTTATCTAAAAACTCTTCTTTTTTTCTTTTTCTGAAATCTTTGGACCTGGACAATTAATTTCAGTTTCTTCTTCTGTTTTTAATTTTACATTTATTCTAGTATTTTCTTCAACAGTTACAAAAATCTGAAGGTATATTTAATTTTTTTAAGATTTTTCTCTATAAATGCTCCTGTAAAACCTCCTAAAAAAACCTAGATTTACACATTCTGTCCCTACATTTTTTTAAGAGTTTAGATACCATTATCCCTTTTTCCACCAGCAAAAAAATTATCTTCATAGGCTCTATTAGTTTCACCTATTTGAAAAATCTTTCACTCTGACAATAAAAATCAATGGAGGGATTTAAAGTTACTGAATATATCATTAGTTCTCCTTTCAATATTAAATATGAAAAATAGTTCGTTACTAGCCAAATTTTCTTAACGTATAAAAAAATCAAGAATTCGCTGTAAATTCGGCAAAACTTGCCAACAAGTTGGCTTCAAACACGCCAACATTTACTCGGCTCATTCTATTTGATTTTTTTATCCTAAAATTTGGAATGTAACTCTCTTATTTTCAATTTAATATATGTTTATTATTTTTGTGTGCTTTTCTATGTCTTTATTTATTTCTTTTTTTATCTGTTATTATTGTTGCTTCTTCAAGTTTAGCTACGTTTGCAAAAATAGATCATATCAAACTTTGTACTATCTGCTAAAATAAAAAGCCTTATTTGAATTTTCTATCGCCTGTTTCTTTATCAATGCTTCTTCAACATCATGAGTAGAATATCCGTTTTCATTTATCCCATTTATTCCAATGAATGCTTTATCAAATCTAAATTCTGATAAATCTCTTAAAAGCTTTTACTCCAACAATGGCTAAGGTACTCTTTTTTTATTCTTCCACCAATTAAGTAAGTTTCTATATCATTGGCTATAAGTCTTTCTAAATGTATTATCCCATTAGTTACAACCTTTATATCTTTCCCTTTTTATATAGTCAATAATTTCATACGTTGTTGTTCCTGCATCTAAATAAATATAGTCACCATCTGATATGAACTGTGCTGCCACTTGAGCGATTTTTCTTTTTGCTATCTTTATTGGTGTTTTTTTCTTTGATTTCTATTTCTTTTCTAGCAACTTTCCTTAAAAACTGCACCACCTCTTACTCTTTTTAATTTTATTTTTCCTTTTTCAAGATAAGCTAAGTCCCTTCTTAATGTTGCCTCACTGATTTTTTTAAATCTTTGATAATTTTTTTGAATTTTTCTATACTGCCTTGTGTTTCTATAAGTTTTAAAAATAAGTGAAATTCTGTCTTCAAATAACATATCTTTTTCCTTTTTATAACTTGATTATTTTTTTGTTACCTTATTATATAATCATTTTCAATCTTTTTCAATCATAATCAGTCATAATTTTTTTGACTTATTTTTGTAAAGTTTTTTTACCATTTTTTTGTTAAAAATTTTAAAAAAATTATTTTTTTGGTAACATTTGTTACCGATATATTTTGTTTAATCCCATATAATTATGTTGTAATAGATTTGATTTACCCCTCTCCGTGGATTGAGATGATTTTTAAAAATTACTCAATCTGCTTCTCATTTATTACTCAAAAAGAGAAGTCATTAGAAAATTCTAATGGTTTCTCTTTATTTAGTTATTTAAAATTCTTCAAAAATTCAATACTTTTCCGTCAACTGTTTTTTTATTTCTTTTTAATTCTTCTGCAGATAAGTTTTCTAGAAATATACAATATTCATTTGGATAACCTCCAACAAACTCCATCTTAGGCATTGTGATTTGATTGGAATTTTTTTATCCACAAACATAATTTATTATTTCCCCAAAAACCTTGTTAATTTTAAAAACTTCGCCTTTATATATAACATCTATGTCTTTCATACAATCACCTATAATTCATTTGATCATAAAAACCTTCCACCAAAAAGATGAAAGGTTTTATAAATTTTTATTATTCAGCTTCAACTATAACTTTCTTCAGCTGATCCAGTAGCAGATTTTTTTCAGCTATTAAATCTTCTATATGTTCTTTCATTTCAGTTAGACCTTCAATATCTAATCCTTCAAGATTTGAACAAGAAGAAGTTTTTATATTGATTCCTTGTTTTTCTTAAGAAGTCATCAACTTTAGCTTGATTTTTTTATATAAATAAAAAAAGCTATTGCTGCTACTCCAACTCCAACTGCTGCACCTACTAAATGATCTTTTTGTTATTGTGTTTCCAAACATTTTTAAACCTCCTAAATTTTCTTTAAATTATATTATTAATAAAATAAGTGAATTTCACTTTTTAATTTTTACTTAAAGTTACATATTTTTTTCATTAAATTGACAGTAGTCACTGTGTTTTTTTAAAAAAATATTTGATGAATAAAAATCTGAAAAAAATTTTTCTATAGTGTTATCATCTACAATAGTTGCTGTATATTGATAACCTTTTTCAGTTTTTACTCTAAAGACTTTTTATAAGTTTTGTCATTTTATGTGATACTGTTAAGTGTCTACCGAAGGTAGTTAACCACATAATAAGGACTGTACTCAATTTTTTTGTTCTGTGAAGAATGATTTTTAAAAGATATAGAGCTGGTAAAAATTTCTATATCGAACATTCCTCTTTTCTTAACTTCACCATAAGCATGTTCAAACACTGATCCAACAGTTAATCCCATAGAGAACACATTCATTGAACTTTGTAAAGTTTGTATCATTCTTATTGATTACTCCATTTAAATAAGAAACCATTATAGATGCTAAAGCATACATAGATAGTGGAGAAATTGATTTATAAACATTTTCTTCAACTAATTTTACAGGTAGTAAACCATTTTCTATTGAAAAAAAGAAATGGCTACTCTATATATAATTTCTTGTAAAAAAATATTTCACTTGTTGAAAAAAATTTAATGTTACAGTTTTTAGTCTTGAATTATATCTCATTTCTAAAAAAATTTTAAACTATTCTTTATATTTGAATAGAAAAGTTTTAGTATCCTTTTACAGGAGCAGATAATTTCAATCTAACTCTATTTGGTAAAATATGCACTATCGTAATAGTTAACTTTTTTTCATTTTAGCCCCTTCCTAGTTAGTCTTTATATCATATTTTTAGCAGTTTTAATGAATTCAAAACAACTAAAATAGTAGTCGAATTATGTAAAAACTGATGCATAAATTGGTGCTAATATTCCTGTTGCTCCTAGTACTAAAGCAAAAGTGTTAAGTCCAATTACCATAGCAAAGTTTTTCTTTTTATAGTCTTAACTGTATTCTTAGATAGTCCAATTATTCCTGGAACTAAAAGAGGGTTATCTTGTGTAATAGTTATATCTGCTGCCTCCATTGCAACATCAGTTCTTGTACTTCCTAATGCAACTCCAACGTTTGCATATGATAGAGCAGGGGCATCATTTACACCATCACCTATCATAATTACATTAGAACCTTTTGATTGGAATTTTAAGATATTTTTTGCCTTATCTTCAGGAAGTAATTCAGATTCATATCTGTCTATTGACATTCTAGAAGCAATAGTTTCTGCTTGTTGTCTTAAATCTCCTGTTAATAAAACTATATCGTCAACTCCATAATTTCTAAGTCTGTTTATAGCTTTTTTAATATTTTCTCTAGGTGGATCAGAAACTCCAATAAGACCTATAATCTTATCATCTTGTGCTATATAAAGTCCCTATTTCTCCTCTTGAAATAATACCTCTTTCAGCATCTATTGCTGCTGTCAGATTAACATTATTTTCAAGCATATATTTCTTACTTCCAACTCTTATAACCTTAGCTTCTTTTCCTTTACCTACCTTTGTTTCAACTCCACGACTTACAACAGTTTTTATCTTACTATGTTTAGGAATTTCTATTCCTCTGTCTTTAATTTCTGTCATTATTGCAGTTGCAAGTGGGTGTGAAGATTGCTCTTCAGCTGCTCCAGCAAGCCCTATCATTTCATTTTCAGACATACTATTATCAAAAACTTCTATACTTTGTACCTTTGGTTTCCCTTCAGTAATAGTTCCTGTCTTATCAAATATTACAGTTTCAGCCTTTGATAACTCTTCTATAAAGTTACTTCCTTTTACTAATATACCATTCTTAGCAGCTGTATTTATTGCAGCTGAGAAAGCAACTGCTGTTGATAATCTAATTCCACAAGAATAATCAATAACAAGCATACTCATAGCCTTAGTAATGCTTCTTGTACTTGCATAAACTATTCCTGCTAAAAATAAAGTTCAATGGAATTAATTGTGCTGAGAAAGTATCAGCATAATTTTGTATATCAGCTTTATTGAAGTTTGCATCTTCAACAAGTTTTATAATTCTTGAAACAGTTCTGTCATCTCCAACTTTTTTTCTGCTAATATACTTATATTTCCATTTTTTTAACTATAGTTCCTGCATAAACAGTTTCACCTTCAGCCTTCTTCAATGGCATATATTCACCTGTTATTGAAGATTGGTCTATCAATGCTTCACCTTTTATTATCTTACCGTCAACACTAATTTTTTTCTCCAGTTTGAACTACTATAATATCATCTTTTTGGATTTCTTCTATTGGAACTCTTTTTACATTATCTTCAGAAATTTCTTTCCAAACATAACTTTCTCCAACACTTAACATGTCTTTGATAGCTCCACGAGTTTTTTTTCCATAGTATAAACGGTTAAAAAGTTCTGATACTTCTTCTAAGAACATTATAGTTAATGCTGCACTTTCTTTTCCAAGAAGAATACTACTTATTATCGCACTTGAACTTAAAGTATCTGCATTAGGTCTTTTGTTTTTAACAAGAGAATTAATACCATTTTTTTCAATACAGGCATAGCAAGTGCTAAAGTAGATAGAGTATTGTAATTTAAAAATCTTCTAATTCCTGTTGCTACAACTTCTTGTTTTGATTTAAAGAATAGATTATATCCTAAAAGTCCAGCAGTTGTAATAATTTTTCTTTATAATTTCTCCAGGAGTTTCTTCTTGTAATTTTCTTTCGATTACATACTTAGATGATTTTTTTCAATCTTTTCATTTTTACATATTTCAAATATATGTGAGTTAAGTGTATTTTTGTATTAAGTTTATTAAATTTTGCTCACTTAAAGAAACATCCTCAAAAATATATAAGGATAGTACCTGTTATTAAACTTATCTCTACACTTTCTATATATCTTACTTGCACTAATTGTTTTTTTCAATTTCAGTTTTCAAAGAAGCTCCAATATATTTAAAAAGCCTTACTTTTTTTATACGAATTCTTCCTCTTATTCTGTGTACAATCTCACAAGCGAGTAAATTATCATTTTTCATTGATTATTTTCTCCCTTCCAATTCTCCCTTTAACATCTCATAAAAATCTTTTGACATTTTTTTCAACTTCATCAACAGACATGCCATGATAAACATCTTCATTATCGACTATGATTTTCCAAATCTTGTTTAGCCAGTTAACTATATCTTGCTCTTTCAATTTTGTTTTATCATATTCTATTAATATTTTACTTGTTAAATAAGAATATTCAATAGATTTTATTCCATCTTTTTAATTTTATTATAGCACTTATATAATGTTCATGCTTTTTCATTTCTTCAGGAAATTTATCAAGTGAAGGTATAAGCAGTCTTATTCTTCCAGGAATACTATGAACAACTTTTTACCTTGTTAAACATTAAATAAGTTTTTCTTTTAACATATTTTTAAACATTCAGACCTCCTTACTATGATTTTTGATAGAAGTCTATATGACCACCAAATTAATGTTGCTCCACCTGGTAAAAATCATATCAGCCTTAAATTTCTTTAATCCATATATTAAAAAGACCTGTTCCCAATAAAGTCTTTTGTATCGAACAAACCTTTTGTTTTATTATATATAGTAATATCTGCTATTTGAGCCACACTCTTAAATAAAGTTTTAGCCTTAGCTTCTCTTCCTTTTTAAAAGTTCTTCATCTAAACTTAATAACTTAAGGACTATTCCTATCATAAATTGAGTATCTATTTCTTTATCATCAAATTCAACTGTTAAACTTCCAAGACTTTCAATGACTTTAAAAATTCTTGATAACTTCTATCTTTTTCAGATTTTCTTTTTAAGTTTGCAATCTCAACTTTATTATTTTTTTAACTTTTCTATTTCCATTCTAAGTCTATTTTTTTAGTAGCACTTTTTACTTCAAAAAACGCCATAAAAAAATTAGGTAATAACATGTTGTTTTTTTCATATAACCTCCTCTCTAAAAAAATATTTTTTTATTTTCAAAATATCTAATATTTTACATATAATTTTGAATAATTTTATTAATTTGATTATATCTTATTAATTAATTTATCAAGTATTTT
>BNJV01000970.1_pt1 | contig 59656 bp, 100 predicted proteins | sample 8540591 | NCBI WGS metagenome assembly BNJV01 (sample SAMD00202457, study PRJDB9452) | human saliva metagenome | host: Homo sapiens | reverse complement strand
ATTATCATAATTATCTTCCTTTTTATTTGTCCTAAAGAATAATTTATCACAAAATTCAATTAATAGCAATTTTTTTATTATATACAGTATAGATTAAAAAAAGTTAAAATTTAGTTAAAAATTTTTTTGAAACTTCCTTAAAAAAATATTTTTTTATTAAAATGTAATTTTTATTTTATATTGACTAAAAAAATGTAAAAAAAGTATAATTATAATATGATTTTTATTTATACGAGGGGGACTATATGAAAGTTTATGAAATGAAATTAAAAAAATAAAAATTAAAAAGATATTTTTCTAAAAAGATATTGCAACTCACATTACTAGATTTATGGATATGAACTTATCAAACAATACAGAGATGTACAACTATCATAGCTCTAAAATATACAAAGAATACAGCTTTGACAGCTTATTTCCAATAGAAGAAGATAAAAATATAAAAAAAGATAAAGAATATTTCTTTAGAATCAGAACCATAAATCAAAAAGATTGCCAATTATTTCCTAGATACCCTTATGTTTTTCAAAAATAAAAGATATGGAAGGTTTAACTTTAAATATAAGGGTAGTTGAAAAAATTAATTGAAAAAAATTATACACTATAACTCCTATCTTAATGAAAAACAGATGAAGGATATTGGCAATACTCTATGACTTTTTGAAGATTTTTGAAAAAAAGATTAAAAATAAATTGCTTAAAGAAATATCTATATTTTTACTCAAAAAAATGGCGATTTAGAAGTTGATAAAGAACTTTTAAAAAAATTAGGGGAAGATAAATCTGATGATATAGATTTATTCACTAATATTAAATTTATAAATAAAAAAACCTATTACAATTATTTACAAGGGAAGAAAAATTAGTCGGAGATAAAATTGAATTACAAGTAGCTAATAATGAAAGAGCTCAAGATATAGCATATATGCTTTTTAGGAACAGGGTCTTTTAGAAAATTGTACAAGGGGTTGTGGTTTCTTAGGTTTTTAAATTTTATGAATAGGGGGTGTTATCTTGATTAATGAAGCATTAGAAGTATTTAAAAAAATTTATAATAAGGAGGGGAAGAACTTGTTGTAAGTAAACATATTCCAAAAAGATGGGACATATATTTTAGTAAATATAGAATCAGAAAAAAATAATCAACAAACTGAATATAGCCTATGACAAGAAAAAAATAAAAAAATAGATGGAGAACTTAATCAATACTATAGTTATATTCGAGCTTTTGATTATTATTCTAATTTAGTTGATATGAATAAACCAATGGACTCTAAAAACTATACACTCAAATCAAATTTATTCCTTTTTATAAAAAAGATAGTATAAGAGAGAATAAATTAACTAAATCAATTATTGAGGGATATAAAAAGAATTTGTTAAATCCTGAGGAAAAAAATACAATAGTAAGGAAGCAAAGGAACTGTATAAAAAAACATTGCTAATAAACTTCCTGAAAATTGAAAAAGAAACTGTTGAAAAGATATTTTTATGGATAGAAACTAATATAAATGAGGATTTACTCGAAGATAGCAAAAAAAGATTATCTAAAAAAATATTTTTTTTGTTAAAAAGTGATTTAGATATTAGTTTAGAATTATTTAAAAATGAGCATAAAAAGATATCTTATTCCTAATATTTTTTTAACTCTAATGACTACAATAAAAAAATTGAGGAAACTATCTACGGATTATCCAATAATAATATGGGATTAAATGCTAAAAAAACATTTTTAGAAAAATAAAACAAGAAAAATATCAACACCATATTTAGTTGATACAGAAGAAATTCTTTTTACAGTATGCTTTCTACAATTATTTATTACCAGAAGTAAAAACAAGGAAATTATTTTATTTATTTTACAGAAAATGAAATTATTCCAAAGACATATAAAGATGCTTGTCCGAATGGAGCTAGATACTTATTGAATGCTACTTATTCGAAAGATATTGATATTAAGAACTTTAATATAATTTCAAAAAGTGATAGTCAAGAAATAAATATTAATTTTAGAGAAATATTACATCAAAAAGAAAAAAAGATTCTGATGAGATTGAATATGGGAACCTTAATAGAGAAAAAAATAATGAATAATATAAATAAAATTCTTTTTCTATAATTCTTTATTAGGAAATTTTTTTAGCTAGTGATGGAGATTTAGACATTAAAGATATTGAGATAAAAAAATTATTAATGAAGTATAGAAATGCTTTTTATAAGTGGTTTTATCTAAATGATGAAACTGAAGTCAAAAAGTATCAAAAATATATTTAGATGCTGTAATGGTAGCAATAGGAAATGGACATCTATTTAAAGCTAATCAACAACTTGATTTAGGATTTTGTTTGGAAGAGTATTTTTTTATAAAAAAAGTGAACTTATGGAGGAAATTATGAGTATAAAAGAAGTATTTTTAAATCATACTTTATCAGAAGAAGACTGGGAACTTTTTAAATGATGAAGAGTATTTTTGCAGTTGGACAAATACTTGCATATATAAATTATATGAGAAATAGTAAGGCTAAAAAGTTTGAATTTCATTAAACAATTAACTTTTTATTAAAAAATCCTACTATTTTAAAAAGAAAAAAATTAAGAAAATTGTAATTTCATATTCACATATTTTTTTGAAACTAAAAATAAAAAATTAATAGAACAATATCAAATATTAGTTTATATCAACCAAAAAGAAATAAAAATAGATATACTATTAGCAGGATTTACAGCAGATATAGTTTTTCTTTTAAAAAAGAGGGAGGAAAAAAATAATGAAAATGGAAAAAGAGTTTATGGAATTTTTAGGAATATCATCTATTATGTCTAATTGGAATGCAGATTTTAGTGGAGAACCTAAATCTATTTCTAATGGAAGAATTTTTGGAAGCGATAAGGCATTTAAGTATCCTATGAAAAATGTGGGAAAATAAAGGGGAAAAAGTTCTTTATATAAAAATCTTTAAAAGTGAGAAAGGAGCTTTTAATTCCTAAAACTTTAAAAAGAAAGATATGAACAATTATTTCCAGAAAAAGAAACTTGATAAAAAAATACTGAAACTATTGATGTCATAAAAAAACTTGTTTAAAGCTATAGATGTAAAGAATTTCGGAGCAACATTCGCTGAAGAAGGAAATAATATTTCCATTACAGGAGCAGTTCAAATAGGACAAGGTTTCAACTTCTATGATGAAAGTAATACTGAAGTTCAAGATATATTATCCCCATTTAGAGATCCTAAAGGTAAGACTAATAAAGAAACTAAAGAAACTGAAGAAGCTAAAAAAACTCTACTTTAGGAACAAAGATAGTTAGTGATGAAGCTCACTATTTTTATCCTTTTTAATATAAATCCTTTAGCTTATAAAGAATTTGTTGAATTAGGAATAACTGAAGGTTATACAGAAGAAGACTATTTGAAATTTAGAGAGGCTGCTTTTATCAGCAGCAACTTCTTATGCTACAAACTCAAAAAGTAGGTTGTGATAATGAATTTGCATTATTTGTTGAAACAGAAGAAGACTTTTATTTACCAACTTTAACTCAATATATAAAAATTTGAAAAAAGGAGAAGAAAAATAAAATAACTCTTAATTTAGCTACTATACTAAAAGGAGAAGAAAATAAGGTTAAAAAAATATAGAAATTTTCTATAATCCAGTAACAACTGAAATTATAACTGATATTACTAATTGTAAATTTAAAAATATCTTAACTAAGAAAGAGGTATAACTATGGAAGCACTAAAAATTTACTTTAAGTGGTTATAGTGCCTTTTTTTCAAAAGATAATGTAATCAATACTGTATATTTAACTTATGGGAATATACATAGAGTAGCTTTTATTAGGAATATTTGGAGCAATCTTGGGATATAATGGATATGGTAAACAAAATGATATGCTAAAAAAAGAAAAAGAAGAATATTACTGATTATCCTGAGTTCTATGAAAAATTGAATGATATTAAGATAGCAATTGTTTCTAATGGAGAAAATGGTTATTTTAATAAAAAAATTACAAACATTTAATAACAGTGTTGGTTATGCATCAAAAGAAGAAGGTGGAAATTTAATAGTAAAACAATTTTTGGCTAGAAAAATCCATCTTGGGATATCTATTTATTGTTAGATTGTGAAGAAGCCAAAAAAATAGCTGACTACATAAAAAGATAGAAGAGCTATTTATCTTCCATATTTAGGAACTAATGACCATTTAGCTAATATAACAGATGTAAAAATAGTAAATATTGAGAAAAATGACTTCGGAAAATGAAAAATATTGAAATTTTTATCAATGGTAAAAAGCATGTGATATATCTGATAAAAAGAAAAAAATGCCTTCAGTATAGATGATAATATGAAAAAAAGATATATATAAATATTCTGAGTATTTACCTATTGAATTATCAAAAGAGTTAAATCAATATATAAAGGAAAAAAATCACAATCACCAATATGTCTGTTAAATTACTAAAAGAATATTATTATAAAGTAGAAGATAAAAATATTGTTTTCTATTAAAAATAAAAAGCTATTGCAAACTTAATTAATTATTGTTATTTGCAATAGCTTTTTAAATACTATGGAGGGGTTTATGACAAAATTTGGAGATATCTTTGAATTTCAAGATAAATATAAATACTTAGCACATATAAAAGATAATAGAGAAGAAACATTAGAAGAACATACAGAATTAGCGAATAAATATTTTGAAAAATTATAGAGTATAAAAAAATTTAAAACTATTTTTTTGAAAAGAATTAAAAATATTTTAAATTTAGAAAAATATTGAAGAAGAACTTTTTCTACAAAATGATAAGTGATGTTGTAAATTTTCATGATTTTGGAAAAAAATTAATAGTCAATTTCAAATTGATAAGATGTTAAATGAAGAAATCTTACAAATGAAAGATAAATATAATATATCAGGAGTTTTAAGCTCTGATCATTCTCTTTTATCAGCAAATATATTCATAGCTTATTATTTCAGAAAAAAATTACTGATTTAACTGAAATATTAGAAACAAAAAAAGATTGTCATCTTGTTAGAAATATTGTTTTCTTTATCCTATGCTATTTCAAAGCATCATGGAAATTTAGAAAGTTTTTGAAGAATATATTGAGAAATTAGCTAGAAATAATGAAGAAAAATATCTTAAAAAATTTAAAAAAATATTTCTGTATCTAATGGGGGAATATTAAGAGATGAAATGCTTTATAAATTGATAGAAAATGAAGATATCAATACTTATTTTAATTTTATTGATATATACATATCAATAAGAAAAAGAACATATTTCTTCTCAAGAATCAATGGCTATTTTTTTACTCTTACAAAAATGATGTTTTCTCTTCTTATAGCTAGTGATTACTATTCTACAAGTGAATTCATGCAAGAGATTAAGTATGAGAATTTTGGAAATATGGGAAATATAGACATAATAAAAAGAGAATATGAAAAATAGTGAAATAATCAAATCTATTAGAAATATAGAGAAGAATGGGATATCAAACGAGAAAGATATAAATAATTTTTAGGGACTAAAAATTTTTCTTAGAAGCTGAAAAGAACTTAGAAAAATAAAAAAATAGCAATATATTTTTCTTAGAAGCACCTACAGGAAGTGGAAAAAGTAATACTGCCTTAAATTTAAGTTTAAAAATTACTAAATGAAGATAGAAGAAAAAAATTTTTTTATGTTTATCCTTTTAATACTTTTAGTTGAGCAAAAATATGAATACTTTAAAAAAATATATTTGCTAATAATGAGAAAGTTATAGAAAATATAGCTGTTGTTAATTCTGTCACAGCTTTTAACGACTAAGGACAGTAGAGATATTCCAATAGAAGAATACAGTAATATTTTTAATGGATAGGCAATTTCTAAATTATCCTTTCATTGTTACCACACATGTTGGAATATTTAATACTTTTAATAGGAAATACAAAAGAAGATTCTATGCCATTTTATCAATTAGTAAATTCTGTTATAGTCTTTGATGAGATTCAAGCATATAAAAATACAATTTGGAGAGAAATTATAAGTATACTTAATTCCTATGCAAAATTGTTAAACATTAAAAATTATTATAATGTCGGCAACACTACCCGATCTTTCATATTTATTAGATCATGAAGAAAAAAATAATATTGCCAGATTAATAGAAAAACAGAGATGAATATTTTTAATAACGAGATTTTTAAAAAAATAGAGTTGAAGTAAATTATGATTTATTAAGTGAGAAAAAGATTGAATATACAGAGTTATTAGAACATATTATTGAAAAACTCTTTAAATAGCAAAAATTATTGATTGAATTTATAAGTAAGAACAGTGCAAAAAGAATTTTATGAAATTGCTAAAAATTCTGAAGAATTAAATGTTAATCATGAAATATTAATTTTGACAGGAGAAGATAACAAAGCAAGAAGAAACTCTATCATAAAAATTAACAATAAAGATAAAAAGTTATATTGATATCAACTCAACTAATTGAAGCTGGTGTTGATATAGATGTTGATATAGGTTATAAAAAAATATTTCAGGTTTAGATAATGAAGAACAATTCTTAGGAAGAATTAATCGTTCTTGTAAGAAAAAAATGGTAAAAGCATATTTCTTCTATTTAACTGATGCTAAAAAGTCTATAAGAATAATATCATTATTGAAAAATAAATTAAATTTATTTTCTGATGAGATGAAAGATGTTTTAAAAAAATAAAAATTTTGATATTTTCTATTCTAAAGTATTAGAAATTTTTAAAAAGAAAAATCAAAAAGAAAAAAAGTAGTGAAGATAATTTTGATGCTATTATTTATAATAAAAAAATTTTAGACTTTTAAAAAGAAAAAAATGAAGTTAATTGAAGAGCAAGAAGATAAGAAAACATATTTTTTTCAATAAAACATTAACTGATGAAGAAATAGAAGAAATTGGTACAAATATAAATGGATATGAGATTTGGAAAAAATATACAGATATTCTAAAAGAAGAAAAATTATGCAAAAAATAGTAGAACTATCTAAAAATTAGGGAAAAATGATGTACTTTTTTTATACGAATTAAAAAAAGATGTAGAATTAAATTATAATGATATCAAAGGTTCTATCATATATATCGATGATGGAGATAAATATTTTACAGATGGAGTATATAATGGTGGAGAAGGAGATATGTTTATCTAGGAGGCTAAAATGAATGGAACCATTATAAATTACTATTTTTCATTGTAAAAGACAATGCTATATGTTTGCACATAGATTAAATTTAGAAGATAATAGTGAAATAGTAAAAAATTGGAAAAAGCTATACATGAAGATAGAGCAATGAATTCTGAAAATACAGAGATTAAAAATAGAGAATATTGCCTTAGATAAAATAAATAGCAAATATGTAACTGAAGTTAAGAAATCTGATGCTGATGTTGAAGCTAGTAAATGGCAACTACTCTATTATTTAAAAAAATACTAAAAAGATAAGGGAATTGAAAGAAAAGGAAAAATTAGAATTTGTTGAAAAATAAAAACAAATAAAAAAGTAGTATTTATAGACTTAGATTCTGATGCTGAAAAAAACTAGAAACATATGTAAATGAAATTCAAAGATTATTAGAATCTGATGAATTACCTGGAGTAATAAATAAAAGCAAGTTGTAAAAAAATGTGCATACTATGAATATTGTTATATTTAGGAGATGAGAACATGGGCAGTACAAAAATATATTACCTCTATGGGGGAGCTTTCAAGAAAAAGATAATTCATTATGTTTTAGAAAAAAATGGAAAAAAATATTTATATTCCTATTGAAAAATACAAAAGAAATATATTGCTTAAACGAAATAAGTATAAATTCTAAATTACTAGATTTTTTTGGCAAAAATAACATTGTTGTACATTTCTTTTAATTTTTATGGAGGATATTCTGGAAGTTTTTATCCAAAAAAATCAATACAATAGTGGAAAAACTTTTAGTTAAACAAGTTGAAAAAAATTTAAAAACAATAGAATAGAAATTGCCAAAAGCAATAGTTAAAGGCATTGGAGCAAATATTGATGAAGTTCTGTATCATTACTATAAACATGGAAAATCAGAAGTCAAAGATTGCATAGATTGGATTAGAGAAGACTTATATAAATTAGTTGATAAAACAGAAAACATCAAGGAATTGCTGGCTTATGAAGGTGAAATATGGATGAGATTCTATTCAATGTTTCAATATTTTATCAATGAGGACTTTATTTTTAAATAAAAAGAGTAAAAAGACCTCCTGATAATCCAATAAATGCTTTGATATCTTTTGGAAATACTCTCCTATATACTAAAAACTATATCGGCAATCTATAGAACTCATTTAGATCAAAGAATTAGTTTCCTACACGAGCCATCAGAAGGAAGGTTTTCTTTAAGTTTAGATATTTCAGAAGTTTTTTTAAACCTGTAATTGTGTATAAAACCATATTTGATTTGGTAAATAATAAAAGAATACAAGTAGCCAAACATTTTGAAAAAGTCTTTAAACTATTGTATTTTAAATGAAGAAGGAGACAGATTTTTATTGAATCCTTTGAAAATAGAATTGAGTCAACATTTTTACATACAAAGTTAAATAGAAAAAAATAAGCTATAGAACAGCAATAAAAACTAGATTGTTATAAACTTATAAAAAAATATTTTAGAAAATAAAGAATTCATTCCATTTTCTTTTAAAAAAATTCAAATTAGTTTAGGAGATGAAGGAAATTGAAAAAAATATAAACTACAATTATGCTTTGGGTATTTTTATGATGTTTCTGAAAAAAAGAGTAAATAAAGTATTTAAAATATGTTAAAATATCTGTATTTCCTTTTTAGATATTCCAATTAACCGTAAACATGAAATGTTTTGAAACAACACATCTAATTTTTTTAATTGAAATTCCAAGTTATTAACCGTAAACATGAAATGTTTTGAAACTTTATCATCTCATCAGTCAAAGGTTTACCTTCTTCAATTAACCGTAAACATGAAATGTTTTTGAAACAGTTACTTATAATGTCGCAGATTATGGAGACATTATAATTAACCGTAAACATGAAATGTTTTGAAACAGGGGATAAAAAAATTTTTATTGACATAATAGTAAAAATTAACCGTAAACATGAAATGTTTTGAAACTATATTTTGATAAGTATTTAATATTTTTGAATAATATTAACCGTAAATATGAAATGTTTTGAAACCTTTTTAAAATCTTATTTTCAGGATACTTTTTAAATTAACCGTAAACATGAAATGTTTTTGAAACAATATAAAGAATATATGATACCTATTTATTTTATATATTAACCGTAAACATGAAATGTTTTGAAACTTTTTAAATAAAAGGAGATGAAACTATGACATTAAAATTAACCGTAAACATGAAATGTTTTGAAATTTTAACTTATCTCCTTTACTGTTTATTTTATGAAAATTAACCGTAAACATGAAAATGTTTTGAAATTATATTATCCAAAGTATTAAATAGTTTTAAAAATATAATTAACTGTAAACATGAAATGTTTTGAAATTATTTATAATACACATTATATAATGAATCAGTATTAATTAACCGTAAAACATGAAATGTTTTTGAAATGAGTATAGAAGCCATTGACCATTCACATTTCTTATATTAACCGTAAACATGAAATGTTTTGAAATAAATTTAATTAAATATAGATAAATTCATAGTTTTTAATTAACCGTAAACATGAAATGTTTTGAAATACCTTGTTGTTTTTCTTACCAGTTTTTACTAGTAATTAACCGTAAACATGAAATGTTTTGAAATACATCTAGTGTTTTATTATAAATATTTTTACCTATATTAACCGTAAACATGAAATGTTTTGAAATATTATAAAGTAGATGGGAAAGAACACAGACAAAGATTAAGAGTTTTTAAAATATTTTTTTATTACTCTTTTTATCTTAAATTTTAAAAATTTTTATTGACTTTTTTTCATTTTAGGCTATAACCTATGGATATAATATTTGAAAGGGAAAGAGCATGAAGAAGATAAAATTTTTTTATTAGTCTTTTTTTACCTCTACTTACAGGAGCTTTAATTTATCTTTTTGTATAGAAGTAAAAACCTCTATTATTACAATTTTATACATTTTTTTGGATATTAATGGTTTTCGTTCTTTTAGCAAGAGAAACAGCCACTCTATACAGAAAACTATTTCCAACATGGGCTATCTATTCACTGCCTGATGGCTTATGGCTTTTTCTGCTGGAGCAGTATTTCTAGTTGCTAGAAAAAGATTTTTTTCTTCATGTTATTTGGTTTTTCTTTATATATTTACTTGTTATCTTAGGAGAATTTGTACAAAAAGTTTTTTTGGTGGACATGGAACTCCCGTAGGAACTTTTGATAAATCGGATATAGTTGCTTTCACCTATGCCTATATAAGTATCAATGTTGTTGCCATAATTTTAAGATTATTCCAAAATAAAGATAAATATATATTCAAAAATTCAAAAAGAAATTCTTGAAAAATATATGTTATACTATAATAATATCAATCGTAGGATTGTTAGCAAATATGTTTTAATTCGTAAAAGTCGGGAGGTAGAGAATGAAAAAGAATGTTACAGTATATTGTGGAGCATCATTTGGAGTTGATAAATCATATCAAGATATAACTAGAAAACTTGGAGAATGGATAGGAAAAAAATAATTATAATCTTGTTTATGGTGGTGGTAGATCTGGTTTAATGGGACTGATTGCTGATTCAGTTCTTGAAAATGGTGGAAAAGTTACAGGAATAATAACTCATTTTCTATCAGAAAGAGAAATTGCTCATGATGGTATAACTAAACTTATAAAAGTAGATACTATGTCAGAAAGAAAAAAAGAAAATGGCAGATTTAGCTGATATCTTTATCGCACTTCCTGGAGGACCTGGAACTTTAGAAGAAATAACTGAAGTTGTTTCTTGGGCAGTCTTAGCTTTACATCCTTGCCCTTGTATATTTTTTTAATTATGATAATTACTACAATCATATCAGAGCTTTTTATGATTTGATGGTTGAAAAAGGATATATGAAAAAAGAAGCTAGAGAAAAAAACTTTTGCTTCACTGATTCTTTTGAAGAAATGGAAAAAAATTTATAGCTACTTATGTACCACCAAAAAGCAAGAGAATACCACGGAGAATAAGAAAAAAAGAGACTATTGCAATAGTCTCTTTATTTTTAATCTCTCAGTGCCAATGGCATCAGTATATAAATATAGTCTTCATTATCTTTTTCATATACTTTTTACTGCCGAATTAGCATACATAAACTCTAAAACTAATTCTTTTTCTTTAGGAATATTTTGTATAAATTCTAACAAGTATTTAGAATTTAAAGAAATTTTTAAATCTTCACCTTCAAAGCTAATATTTAACTCTTCATTTATTCTTGCAATATCATTTAAAAGCTGATATTATTAACTTACTTTCTCCATTGTCACCATGTTTAAATTGATAAGTTGATGAATATTTAGATTCCATATTACTTCTTGAGAAAATTAAAACTCTTTTTTTAATAAATTAGTAAATGTTTCATTATTTATAGATAATTTTTATCATAAGTTATATTTGATAATATATCTGCATAATTAGGGAATCTTAACTCAATTAATTTTTGTAATTATAGTAGTTTCCTTTATATTTAAAAATATAAGTGAGCATCTTCTTTATATTTTTTTATAAGCTCATTATCTAAACCTTTAACAATTTTAATAATAGAAGAAATAGTATCAGCTGGAACACTTACTGCAAAAGTCATTAATTTCTTTTTTTCTACATCTTTCTTTAAATAAGTTAAACGATAAGTATTAGTTGAAACAAAATTTAAAGTCTTATTATTACTTTCTATTCTAATACAGTTCATAGCTATGTTATCTGGAGTGTCAGCTGAGAATAAAACTTTCTCAAAAGATTTCAACTAGCTCTTGACTAGGCATTTCAACTTTAAAGTTGTTTTTCATTTAAGTTTATATTCTCAAATGTATTTGGATAATCTTCTGTAGTAAACACATCATATTCTGTTGTAGAATCTTCAGTTTCAATAAATAAAATATTTCCATTTTCAACTCTTAAAACTACAAACTCATCTTTTATTTCTTTTTAAATATTCATCTATGATAGAAGGACTAAAAAGCAACTTCTCCTTCTCTTATAACTTCATTTACATCCATAGAAGTCTTTATAGTTGTATCTAAATTTGTTCCAGTAAAATATACTTTATTATCCTTAACCTTTTGCATAAACACAAGAAAGAATTGGTTTAATCTTATTATCTTTTATTGATTTTTTTCAACTATTCTAACAGCTGTTAAAAAAATTCTGTCTATTCACTTTAATATGCATATTTTCCTCCCAAAATATTAAAATTTAAATTTACTTTCAGTTCCACTAAGTAGTCTTGAGATATTTGCTTTATGTCTATATATTACAAAGATTCCAATTATCAAAGATAGTACAAATAAATACGACCCTTTATCAGAAAAAATGTAAAAAATAGGCAATAGAAAGGCAGCTGTTATAGAACCCAATGATATATATCTTGTAAAATATACTATTACCATAAATATAGCTAATAATATTAGGGTTATTACTGGTATTAAGAATAGAAAATACTCCTAAACTTGTTGCAACTCCTTTTCCACCTCTAAAAGATATAAAGCAAGAATAAGTATGAGCTAAGATTGCAACTAAACCTATTAAAAACTAAATCATTATATTCTAAAGTCAAACTTGCTTGCAATGTATAAAGGAAGAAAAACCTTTAAGAACATCCATTATCAATACTGCTGTTCCTAACTTTTGCACCTAAAAACTCTGTATGAATTTGTAGCTCCACTATTTTTTTACTTCCATAATCTCTTACATCTATATTTTTTTAAAAATTTTACCTAACCATACTCCACTTGGAATCGCTCCCATAAAAATATGCCAAAACCATTAAAAAGAAATAAAGTCATAATCCCTCCTCTATAACAAATAAATTTTACCTTATTATATAATTTTTTTGACATATAAAAGCAAGCTAAAATTAAAAAGAGAACTTTTTAAATTTTTTTACTTCAAAAAGTTCTCTTATTTTTTTCTTATTTGTCTGACATTTTCTTTAAAGCATCTCTTATTTCAGTAAGTAATACTTCTTCTTTTGTTGGTTCAGGTGCTGGAGCAGGTTCTTCATCCTTTTTCTTTTTGAATTTTAGTAATTAGTTTTTATAAACATGAAAAATACAAAGTGCAATTATAAGAAATTTATAATTTCTTGTATGAACATTCCATATTTAATAGCTGCTTGTTCAACTCCTTCAACTGGTTCTCCTATTTTAATTTCTAAAGTAGTAAAATCTACATTTCCTACTATCATTCCTATAATTGGCATAAAGATATCATTAACTAAAGCTTGTTACTATTTTTCCAAAAAGCTGCTCAATGATAACCCCTACTGCTAAATCAACCACATTACCACGCATTACAAATGCTTTTAAAATTCATCAACTAATTTCATTAATCCTCCTAAAATTAAAACTTTTTAAAAAAACTTATATTGTAAATTTTTGCTACCAACTAACTTTCAATAAAAACCACCTGCTATTACATTGCCATCATTGTTGTAAAAAAACAATTCCTTGTCCTGGTGTAATAGCTCTAACTTTATTGTCTATAAATTTCACTTGAAATTATCTCCATTTTTCTTTAAAGACACATTTATGTAAAATATCTCTTGAACGTGTTTTTTTGCAAAACATTCTAAATTATCTAAACTTTCCAAAGTTGGAACTGAGAATAAATTTAATCTTGTAGCTGTAAGCTCATCTTTAAATAAATCTTCGTTTTCTCCAACTATGATATTGTTATTATCTTTATCAAAGGCTAAAACATATAATGGTTCTTCACTAGATATTCCTAAACCTTTTCTTTGTCCTATAGTATAGAATGAAAATCCTTTATGTTTTCCCTAAAAATCTTTCCATTTTTATCCACAATATTTCCTGGCTTTTTCAGCCTTTCCTTTAGTATTTTCAATTAAAAATTCTTTTAATTTTCCATCATCTACAAAAGCAAATTTCTTGAGAATCTTTTTTTAGAATATACTCTTACTCCAATTTGTTTAGCAAGTTCTCTTAATTTAGGTTTTTCTAAATCTCCAACTGGAAAAAAATAATCTTACTTAATCTATCTTTTTGAATTTGAGATAGAAAAATAAACTTGATCCTTGTTAGAGTCATCTCCAACACTCAATAGTCCATTTTTTTAATTTAGTATAATGCCCAGTTGCCATAAAACTAGCTCCCTTAGATAAGATAAAAATCTAACATTTTTCCAAACTTTATATGTCTATTGCAGACCATACAAGGGTTAGGAGTTCTTCCGTTCATGTATTCATTTACAAAAATAGTCCATAACCTTTTCTTTAAATTCATCTCTAACATCTAAAAACATAGTGTTCTATCCCTAAGTCATCACATACTTTTTTTAGCATCTGAATCCTCATCTTTAAATGTTTTTCATAGTTACTCCAAAAAAATATCGTAACCTTGTTGTTTTAATAGATAAGCAACTGTAGAGCTATCCACACCTCCACTCATGGCTACGCCAACTTTAATCCCTTTTTTGTCGCTATCAAATTCAATATACTTGCTGAATTCCTTAGCAACATTTTTTACGTCTATCATTTTTGTTCCTTTCTAACTTGTTATCTTTCTTTAATTGTATAAAAATATTATAGCTAATGCTAAAAATAAATATAGTTACATTTTGCTATTTTGATTATTTTAATTAGTTTTTCTTTACCAAAAAGTTTTCTAAAATGTGACATTACATATGTTGTAAGAAACCATAAACTTGTTCCACCAAGTCCAACTCCTAATATTGCTTCCATATAGATTGTCGGTGGTGAAGTGTTTCCATCATCTAAAACTTTTAAAACAGTAAATACAGTTGCAATGACTAAAAATACTTGAAATATTTACTATTGCAAATCCTGCTCCTGTTAAATAATTTTTGTAACATACTTTTTAAAAATCTACATTTATATCTTTTAATTCTACCTTAGTAAGAAGTTTTCTTAATGAAATAACTAATAAAAAAATAATCCTATGATTAAAGACAAATAGTTTTCATATTTTACTATATATTCTTTAACCCCTGAGAGAAATAACAAGGCAACTGTTGAATAAACCATATCAATAGTTACCATACCCAATGCTGTAATATACCCCTTCCATCTTCCCTCAATAATGGTGAGTTCCATACAGTAAATCCCAACAGGATCAAAGGGTAAAGATAAAATAAATCCCATTATCATCCCTTTAAAAATTGTAGTATCCAAAATAAGCTCCTTAATATTTAGTTTTTAGAAGTCCTTTACAATTCTAACATATTTTTCTCTATAATTTAATGTTATAATTTTTTTGTAGGATAATAAGGAGGTAATATTTTGACAGAATTAGAAGTAAAAAAATTATAAAAATTTTTTTATTGTCCTCTGCTGTATATAGTGAAAATGCCATAATGAAAAAAATTTTGGCATAGACAAAAGAAACCTTAGACAAAAGTTTTAAAATTTTTAGAAGATAATGGCTATCTTGAAAGTTATGAAGAATATATGAAAAGAGAAGGCTTAAATGAGGAAGGAGATTGTTGTAAAACAACAAAAAAATAGTTCTTGTTCAAGCTGTTCATCTTGCTCTAGTCATTCATGTTCTTCAGGTTCAAGTTGCTGTGATCATAATATTTTTTTAGTGATTTAGAAGATTTTTCTAAAATAAAAAGTTATTACAATGAAAGCAGTGGATAATTTTTTTCTTAGAAATAAAAAGGGGTGCTATGAGCACCCCCATTATTTTTATTTAGACATTGCTTGAATAAACCATAATTGTTTTTACGAAGTATTCAATATGATCTTCCATCATATTAGCTACTAAGAAATCATCTTCTTCATTAGCAACTTCTCTTATTTTTCTAGCATCTGCTAACATTAATTCCATATCTTCTTTTATACTAGCAACTACTTCTGGGATAGTGAAGTCTTTAACATCTAATTCTTTAACAGTTGCATGTTTTAAATAGTCAGCAACTTTTGCTAAAGGATATTCACCTTTCATTTTAAATATTTCTGCAACATCATCAAATTTTTTTCAAAGTAATAATCATATAATGATTCTGTATATTCATGTATAGCTTTTAAATCTTGCACCAACTACATTCCAGTGCAAATTATGAGTTTTTGTTACAAGTACCGCTAAATTTGATAAATATCTGTTTAAATTTTCTTTGTTTTTCATTTTTCTACCTCCGTAATATAATCTAAAAATTTATTTCCTTTTTCTTTATGTATTAATAATATCATAGTATACAATTGTTGTCAAGTTATTTTTTTGTAATAATTTTAAATTACATCAATTTTATATTGAAAATAAAAAAAGAAAAAAATTTATAAAGGTTTTTAAAAGGTATTCCTGTTTTTCTTGGATATTTTTTTATCAGTAGACTTAGTTTTTTTAAGATTTCTATTATAAGTCTATCCTCATTTGAAAAATGGTAACTTTAAATTGTATTCTTTAATTATTTTTAGAATTTAAAACTTTTTAAAAGCATTAGATGAATTTTTCAATTTCATCTGTTCCAATCATTTTTTTGTGGTAAAAATCTTCCATTGACTTTTTAAAAAAAGGTATTTCATATTCTAAAATAACAGATAAGTTAGAAACTCCTCTACAAAGTCCCACATCATATTTTTCTCTTCTATCTTTTTATAATTTCTTCAGCTCTACCATTTATAATTTCAACATTATTTAAGGCTAATTCACTTTTTTTACAAGCTCTAAAAAAATCTGTTTTCTTTCTGACAGAATCAAGCAGAGTAAAAATTTTTATCTTCATTAAATATAGCTAACATCATTCCAGGGAAACCTGCACCTGTTCCTATATCTATTAAAGTCTTGTCCTCTTCTTTTAATAGATTTTTGAAGTAATAAAGAATCTAAAAAAATGCTTTTCTATTATAGCTTTTTCTTCTCTTATTGCTGTCAGGTTTGTATGGCTATTATAATCTAATAAAATTTCTAAATATTTTAATGCTTTTTCTATTTTATTTTCATCATATGAAACTTTTTATTTTTCTAAACCTTCTTTAAAAATATTCTTTCAATTTAATTTCCTCTCATTTTTAAATAAATTAATATAGCTTGAATATCAGCTGGAGATACTCCTGATATTCTGCTTGCCTGTCCAATATTTATTGGTTTTATTCTCTTTAACTTATCTTTGGCTTCCTTAGGTATAGTCTTTAGATCATCATAATCTATATCAGCTGGAATCTTTTTATTTTCCATAGACTTATGTTTTTCTATCATTTTTTTAAAGCTCTATTTATATAACCTTGATATTTAACAGTTATTTCTACTTGATAACTTGTATCATGATCATAACCTTTTAAAATCTACTCCTTTTATTTCTTCTGAGATATATACTATATCTTCAAAAGTGACTTCTGGTCTTCTCAATAACTCTAAAAGTGTACTTCCATCTTTTATAGGATTTTCTCCTCTTTTTAAAAAGAGTTTCATTAACTCTTAAATTACTTGATCCAACATTTGTTTTTTGTTAAAATTTCTGTTATAAGTTCAACATCTCTTCTTTTCTTTTCAACTCTTTGATATTCTTCTTCAGGAATCAATCCTAATTCATATCCTAACTTTACTAAGTCTTAAGTCTGCATTATCCTCTCTTAAATATAGTCTGTATTCACTTCTAGCTGTGAACATTCTATATGGTTCATTAGTTCCTTTTGAAACTAAATCATCTATTAAAGTCCCTATGTATGAATCAGCTCTATCAAGTATTATAGGTTCTTCATTTCTTAATTTTTCTTACAGCATTAATTCCTGCCATAAGACCTTGTGCTCCTGCTTCCTCATAACCAGATGTTCCATTTATTTGTCCTGCTAAAAATAGATTCTCAACTGTTCTACTTTCTAAAGTATATTTTATTTCTTCAGGTGGAACATAGTCATATTCTATTGCATAAGCATATCTCATTACTTTTGCATTTTTCAAAACCTTTAACATTTCTTATCATCTCTTCTTGTACATCAACAGGTAAAGATGAAGACATTCCTCCAAGATAGATTTCATTTGTTTCATAACCTTCTCTTTCTAAGAATAAATGATGTTGATTCTTATCAGGATATCTATAAATTTTATCTTCTATCGAAGGACAGTATCTAGGTCCTAGTAGCTGAATTTTTACCATTGAATAATGGCGATCTTTCTCTTGCATTCTTAATAATTTCATGTACTTTTTCATTAGTATGAGCAATGTAGCAAGAAATTTGCTTTCTACTTAAAGCTTCTTCATCTGTTGTTCTGTTTGAAAAATTTTAAAACTTGACTCTTATCACCAGGTTGTTCTTCTAAGACAGAGAAATCTATTGTTCTTCCATCTATTCTTGCAGGTGTCCCTGTCTTGAATCTACCTAATTTCAACCCTATTTTTTTCAAGTGATAAAGGAAGTTCTTCAGACGAAAGCTCTCCCATTCTACCTGCTTTAAAAATTAATTTCTCCTATATGTATAAGTCCTCTTAAGAAGGTACCTGTTGCTATAATTACAACCTTAGCTCTATATTCTAAACCTTCTCTTATCTTTTATACCTTTTTATTATTTTTCTTTCCATTTTCTTCTTCAACTACAAGTTCACTGACCATACCTTGAATTACAGATAAGTTATCTGTATGTTCTAAAGTTTTTCATTTCATTGGCATAAGTCATTTTATCTGCTTGTGCTCTTAAAGAACGAACTGCTGAGTCCTTTTTAGTATTTAAAAACTCTTATTTGTATGAAAGTCTTGTCAATATTTCTTCCCATTTCTCCACCAAGAGCATCAATTTCTCTTGCTAAATGAGATTTTGCTGAGTCCTCCTAACGAAGGATTACAAGACATCACTCCAATATTGTCAAGTGATATTGTAAATATTGCTGTTTTTCATTCCCATTCTTGCTGAGGCAAGTGCTGCTTCACAACCTGCATGACCTGCTCCAACAACTATAATATCAAATTCTTGCATTTTTCCCCCTAAATCAATTTATTAAATGCTTCTACTGATTTTTTTATCAGTTATAATCATTAATATATCTCCTTCTTCTATTATAATATTTTGCAGTTGGATTAGGTAAAAAAATTCTTCATTAGCTTTTTATTCCAACTATATTTATATTATATTTATTTCTGACATCTAATTTTATAAGACTGTTATTCCAAAAATATGCTAGGTGCTTTTACTTCAACTAAAACAAAAATCGTCTGAAAATTTTTAAATGTTCTTTTATATCTGTGTCTATTATAAGCTCAGCTATTCTTTTTTTCCCCATATGTTCTTCTGGATAGACTATTTCAGTTGCTCCAACTTTTATAAGAATTTTTTTCCATGCTTCTTATTTATTGCTTTTTGCTATAATAGTTTTTTTATTCCTAATTCCTTTAAGTTAAGTGCTATCATTACACTTGCTTCTATATCTGCAATGCAAATAAAAAGCCACATCAAAATTTTTCTGCTCCAATGTCTTTCAGAACTTTTTCATCACTTGGATCACCAATTATGGCATTTTTTTATTATATTTCTATCAATTTTATCTTGTACATTATCCTCATCTACATCTATAGCTAAAAACATTTTTTTCTGCCTCATATAAAGTTTTTTTGCAACACTTGTTCCAAATCTTCCTAAACCTATTACTAAATATTGTTTCATACTCTTCTCCTATCCTATCAATATATCTTCTTTTTGGATATTTTATTGAACTTGTCTTATTACTTGTAAAAGCCAGTGCAACTGTCATAGATCCTAATCTCCCTATAAACATTGTTACTACAAGTATAAGTTTTGATATTATTCCTAAACCTGCCGTTATCCCCATACTTAAACCTGTTGTAGAAAATGCTGATAACACTTCATATATTACTTTATCTGTTGTAAAACTTTCTATTGATAATATAATTGTTGTAACAACAACTATATAAAAATATTGATATAACAACTATGGCTAATGCTTTATTAATCAATTCCCAATCTATCCTTCTTTTTAAAAAAACTTCAACATATTCTTTTCTTTTTAAAAACTCCAAGTGCATAGAGTATTAAAAACTCCAAAAAGTTGTTGTTTTTATTCCTCCACCTGTTGAACCAGGTGATGCTCCAATAAACATAAGTATATATGAAATAAAAGACTGTTGCTGGTTTTATATTCCCCAGTGGCACAGTATTAAAAGCCTGCTGTTCTTAATGTTACACTTTGAAAAAAATGAATTTATGAATTTATCTAAAAAAATCCCATATTTCCCAAAGTACTAGGGTTATTATATTCAAATATTAAGAATAATATTGTTCCAAAGGTTAAAAAGAAAAAAATGTAATAAGTAAAGAAAATTTTGAAGTTATACTTAAATTTTTGTAATTTTTTTCTTTTTATAACCACAAATGAATTTATTGTTACAAAACCTATTCCACCTAAAATAATCAAAAATGAAATAGTTAGATTGATTAATTTATCATATTTGAAAATCTCTAAGTTATTAGTAAAAAGTGAAAATCCAGCATTACAAAATGCTGACACTGAATGAAACAATCCATAAAAAAATTGATCTTTTTAATGAATAATATTTAGAAAAACCATAAGTTAAAATTGAAGCTCCTAATATTTCAATTATAAATACTGTCAACAATAGATTTTTTTAATAAAGTTTGTAATACCACCATTGCTATTAGAGTTTCTCTCCTCTTTTTAAAAAAGTTCCCTAGTCTCAAAGCTCATCTTTTTGCCAATTAAAAGAAAAAAACTATTATTGAAACTGTCATAACTCCAAGCCCACCTAATTGAATAAAAAAACAAAATTATTAATTGACCTGTTGAGTAAAAACTTGGCTTACATCAACAACAGATAAACCTGTCACACAAATAGCAGAAACTATTGTAAATAAGGAGTCCATAACTGTAATATTTTGATTTTCTCTTAATGAAAAAAGGCATTTTTAAAAGTATTACTCCAATAAAAATTGCTACTAAAAAGCCAAATATTAATTTCCTATAAGGAGATAAGTTATCCCACTTTTTTAATAAAGTTAATTTTTTTGCATCTTTCTCCTCTCTTTTAGACATCTCTTTTTTTCTAACATCTCTTCTAATTTATCCAATTTTTTTAATCTCTCTTCTAACTAAAATAAAAAGTAATTAATGTTGCTATACTGTCTGCTGTTGGAGCAGCATACCAGATTCCATTTAAACCAAAAAAACTTAGGTAAGATTATTAAACAAGGTATCATAACGATAATTTGTCTGGAAAGACTTATAAAAAAGCTCATTTTAGGTTTTCCCACCGCTTGAAAGTAAATTGACGAGACAATTTGAAGTCCAACTATTGGAAAAACTAGAGTATAAGCTTTTTAAACCATATTTGGCAATTTCTTTCAATTCAGGTTTTATTTGTAAAATATATGAATTAAAGAATCTGAGAATAATCTTACACTTGTATAGCCAATTAAACAGATTATTGTCGCAGCAAAAATCCCTTTTATATAATGCTTCTTTTTACTCTTTTATATTTCTTTGCTCCATAGTTATAACCTAAGATTGGCTGTATCCCTTGATTTATTCCAAAAATAGGCATAGCCATAAAAAGTCATAAACGATTGTACTATTGCCATAGCACCAATAGATGTGTCTCCACCATATTTTAACACTGTATTTAAAAAATATATGTTACTAAGCTAAATCCTATCTGTATTGCAAAAGGCTGAACTTCCTAAAAAGACAAATTTCTTTTTGATTTATAGAAATCATATCTTATATCTTTTTATTAATTTTATTTTACTTCTCTTGGACATAAAAATAATGAATAGTCCAAATCATTGATACATACTGTGAAATTATAGTAGCTATTGCAGCTCCTTTAACTCCCATTCCAAACATAAAGATGAAAATAGGATCTAGAACTATATTTGTTATAGCTCCTATAAGTAAAGTTCCCATTGCTATTTTGGGACTACCGTCTGATCTTATTACAGAATTTAGAACCAGTCCTAAAATTGCTGCTGGTACCCCAAGATTTATATAAAATAGATAATTCTTTGCATAGCTAAAAGTTTCTTTACTTCCTCCTATAAAAATAAATTATTCTATCCATATTAAAAATAAATTATTATCATAAGTATGGCAGAGATAACAAGCGATAAGAATACTGCTACTCCTAAAAATCTTTCAGCTTCTTCTCTGTCCTTCATTCCTAATTTCAAAGATACTGAGGCTGCTGAACCTATACCAATTAATAATGAAAATGCAAATATTAAAAATAACTACTGGAAACACAAGACCTACACCTGTTATTCCTAGGTGTCCTGTACCTTTTATATTTCCAATATATATTCTATCTACAACATTGTATAAAGCATTTACAAACATTCCTACAATAGCAGGAATAGAGAACTTTATAAGTAATTTTTGTTATGCTCTCTGTTTCCATAAAATTATGTTTATTTTTCCATTTCCATCCTTTTATCTATTATCTATGAGTTAAAAAAATTAATGAAATATACTTAAGTTTTTTACTAAGATTACTGCGACGTCCTATAATGTTGAAAGAGCCTTTGTGGAGCTCTAGAAACATTATAGGCTGGCAAGTAATCGTCATATATAACTATTTTTATTTTTATTCTACTGATGTATGTTTCATTAAACTTTCTTTAACTTCCCCAACTATTTTTTTCTGGTAATAATAGTACCAATATATCTCCTGCCATCATAACAGTTCTACCCTTAGGAATTTTTTTCAACTCCATTTCTTATTATTGCAATTATCAGTACTTCTTCTGGTCAAAATAATTTCTGAAATTGCTTTTCCATCTAATAAAAGATTCTGCCATAACAGGCAATTCTATTGTAATTTTTTTCCTTGATTTTCCTCATCAACAAGGTCATCATCTTTTTTTCATTCTATCATATAAAAATATCGTATACAGGTTGTTGACCTAAAAGTTCTGTCACATAAAAAGAAACAACTGAAACTGTTGTTAGAGCTAATAGTAAATGGAAACTTCCTGTCATTTCTAGTATCAAAATAACACCTGTTATAGGTGCTCTTACAACTGCAACGAAATAAGCTGCCATTCCTAAAACTATCCAGTGTACAGTAAAATCTGCTCCTGTAGCTGCAAATAAATCTAGACATTCTCCAAAAATTTTTCCCTATAATTGCCCCTAGAACCAACATAGGCAAAAAAATATTCCACCTGCAAAACCTGTGGCATAAGAAATTGAAGTAAAAACAACTTCGCTATAAAAATAACAATAAGTGTGTAAATAACAGCTTTTTGATGAATTAAAGCTTTCAACTAAATCATGTCCTCCACCTGTTACTTCAGGTAGAACAAAACATAAAAATAAACGAAACTGTCATTACAAAACATACTTTTTATTTCTCTTGGAAGTTTAACTCCATTAAAGGTATCTTGAAATTTCAATAGAGATACTGTAAATAATTTTTCCAAAAGAATGCTATTATTACTCCAAAAATTATATATAAGAAAAAAATTGAAAATATGGATTTATATCTAATGGATACTTTATCACAATATCAAAAGATGTTTGAACTCCAAAAATTCTTCTTCCTACAAAGTCTGCTGCTATACTTGAAACAAAAAGCACATATTAATAATTTTCCACTTAAGTATTTATGAATTTCTTCTATACTGAACATTACTCCTGCAAGCGGTGCTCCAAAAAGCTCCTGAAAGACCTGCACTAGAACCACTTGTCAATAAATAATTTCTTTCTACTGTATCTTTTTAAATAATTTTGAAACTCCATAACCTACATAAGATCCTAGTTGAACAGATGGCCTTCTCTTCCTAGAGATAGTCCTGCTCCTATACCTAAAACTCCAGCAACAAATTTTGATATCAATTCAAAAAACCAATTTTTATAATCTATTCTTCCTAAGATAAGTCCTTTAACTTGAGGTATTCCACTTCCTGAAGTCTTAGGAAATTTTTAAATAAATAGTTTACAATAAGTCCTATCACAATAAATAATAGCCAAACTTTTAACAATGCCATTGGATTATTTAAGTTCACTTCTGAAAAAAATACTCTCTTCTAATAAACACCTATTTTTCCCAAGCCCCATCTATAACAAGAAACTATAGCTCCTGTAATAAGTCCAACACACAAACAAGCTAAATAAAGTTTTCCATTTCCTTTGTAGAGTTTCTCGACCATACTTTTTGCATCATTCATAATTATCCCTTAGTTTAATTTTTTATTAGCAGATAGTTCCACCAGATTTTTTTATATCAGTTTCTACATTAAAAATTGTCTCAATAATATTATTATTCCCTTTAAGATATTATCTAAGCTCATACTTGGAGTATTAGCTTTTTCCTATAACTTGCTCTGGTATGTAAGGTATATGCACAAAACCAGATTTTATTCCTTTATATTTTTCAATTAAATATCTAACACCATAGAAAAACATGATTACATACAAAAGTTCCTGCTGTGTTTGAAATTGAAGAAGGAATATTATTTTTGAAAGTTCATCTTGAATTGACTTTATTGGCAATGTTGAAAAAAATAAGCATTTTCTCCATCTTCAAAAAAATATTTTTCATCTATGGGTTGATTTCCTTCATTATCTTTTATTCTAAAATCATCTATATTTATAGCAACTCTTTCTATAGAAATACTTGCTCTACCTCCAGCTTGACCTATAGAAAGAACATAATCAGGCTTATAACTTTCAATTTCCTTTTCTATTTTTTTCTACTGATTTTTTTATACTGTTGGAATTTCTAAAAATTCTAACTCATTTTCTCAATTTTTAGGTAATAACTTTATAACTTCCAATGCAGGATTTACTTTTTCTTCTCCAAAAGGATCAAAACCTGTAACAAGAATTTTTTTCATCTCTCCTCCTATCTAAACAAAAAATAGCACCTATCATTTTAAGTGCTTTTTATTAATTATATTCTTTTTATTTTTTTATATGTCAACCATAGTATTAACTTGTGTTATATGTATTAATAGAGTATAATATTAAAGAAATTTTTAGAAAGGGCTGATTAAATGAAAAATTCTAAATTTATTTTTATTGATGTTACTAGTTTTTTTCTTACTCTTATTCAGGAGTAATGCCAGAGACTGATTGGAAAAATTAAAAACTTAAAAGGTAAAGTTAAATCTATGGTTAAGACTGAATATGAATACGATAGTTCAGGAAAGCTAGAAAAAAACTCGGCTAACAGAAACTTATTTTTAATGAACAAGGATATATAACAGATGAAGTTCAATATGTAGATAATAGATTAAATCAAAGTATAATATAAAAAAATAATAGTGATGGATTACCTATAAAAAAGATGAAGTCAGTAGGGTATATAGTTATAAATATGAAGAAACAAAAGATGGGAATTTACTTGTAACTATCAAAGAAGAATATGTAGACAAAAAACATTTTTCCAAGCTTAGAAAAAAATAACTTATAATAAAAAAACGGGAAAAAAAGTTCATCATTTAGTTTATTCAGGTGAAGAATTAACAACAAATGATACATATATCTACAATAAAAAGGTAATTTAATTGAGATTAAAAAAATAATACCTTTCCAGAAAAATAGTATTAAAAATAACTTATAATTACAAAAGCAAATGGAGATTATGAAAAAACAACTGATGTAGCTACTGCAAAGTGGACATATCTCTATGATAAAAATGGAAACGAAAAAGAGTATATCTCTATGATTAAACAAGGCTCACAAGGAAAAACCTAAAAATTTCTATATATTTAAAATTTAAAAGATATAACAAGAGATGAACATGGAAAATCTAACAAGAAGTACTTCAGTTAGATATGATTATTCAAAAAAAGAAAAGAAAGCAGTATATATAAAAAACTTGAAAATAAGTATGAATATTATAAATAGAAGGAATTGATTAAGTGAAGAAATATTTTAAAATTATTTATGTTAATGTTGTTAGTTTTTTTCTTACTCTTATGCAGGGATAATGCCTGAAACTGAGTGGGCAAAAAGAAAAATTAAAAGGTAAAGTTAAATCTATGGTTAAGACTGAGTATGGATATGAAAAATTCAGGAAAAAAATAAAATTTACTAGTTTAGTTAAAAACAGAATTTAATGAAAAAGGGATATATAACAAGAGAATCTTTTACCAGAGATGGAGTGGAATATAAAATTGTTCAATACCAATTCAATAAAAAAATGGCTTTATAGCTAAGAGGATTGATGAAGTTCCTCAAAAAAAGTCTTAATAATTATAAGTATTCATATAACTATTCAAAAGATGGAAATTTAATTGAGAAAGCTGAATTGGTAGAAAGAGCAAAAGGATACTATCCAATGTATGATATAATAACTTATAATAAACTTGGAAAAGAAATTAATGAGTTAAAAATATGTAGAGGGAAAAATTAGAAAGTGATGTTTCAACTTTCTATAATGAAAGAGGAAATGCAACAGAGGTAAAAAATAATCTAAATCCTGATTATCCATATATCTTAATTTATTATGATTACTATAAAGATGGTGGATATGAAAAAAACAGTAGATGGAAGTGGTAGAAGAAGTTTTCGTTGTTGTTGACAAAAATGGTTTTCAAAGAGAATTGGCATATGTTCTTTTCTTTGGTTCAAGAAATCCAGTAGTTCAGCTTGATATATATGAAAAAAATATCAATGAAAAAAGAGATAAATATGGTAATATAACTGAATTCACTTCTGTTAGATATGATGTTTTAGAGAATAATAAAGCTAAAGCAGAAGATATCTATAAACAACTTAGAGAACAAAAATTAAAAAAATTGGTGTTAGTGGAAAAGTAGAAATAACTTATGAATACTATAATTAAAAAAATTTTGGAAGGAGAGACAAAGATAAAATGAATGAATTAGACAAAAATTACTCACCTAATGAGATAGAGGAAAAAGTGGTATAAGACTTGGGAGGAATCAAAATTCTTTGCAGCAAGTCTTTCATCTGAAAAAGGAAAAACTATTCTATAGTTATTCCACCTCCAAATGTAACAGGAATTTTACATATGGGACACGTTTTAAATAACTCTATTCAAGATACTTTAATAAGATACAATAGAATGAGAGGTAAAAATACTCTTTGGATGCCAGGTTGTGACCACGCTGGAATAGCAACTCAAAATAAAGTTGAAAGAAAATTAGCAGAAGAAGGATTAAAAAAAGAAGATATAGGTAGAGAAAAAAATTTCTTGAAATGACTTGGGAATGGAAAGAAAAAAATATGGAGGTATCATAACTCAACAATTAAGAAAGTTAGGAGCTTCACTTGACTGGGATAGAGAAAGATTTACTATGGACGAAGGACTTTCTTATGCAGTTAAAAAAATCTTTAATGACCTATATCATGATGGATTAATCTATCAAGGTGAATATATGGTAAACTGGTGTCCTTCTTGTGGAACAGCACTTGCAGATGATGAAGTTGACCATGAAGAAAAAGATGGGCATTTATGGCAAATAAAAATATCCAGTAAAAGATTCTGATGAATATATAATAATAGCTACTTCAAGACCTGAAACTATGCTTGCTGACGTAGCAGTTGCAGTTCATCCAGAAGATGAAAGATATAAACATTTAATAGGAAAAACTTTAATTTTACCATTGGTTAATAGAGAAATTCCTGTTATTGCAGATGAATATGTTGATAAAGAATTTGGAACAGGAGCTTTTAAAAATTACTCCTGCACATGATCCTAATGACTATAATTTAGGGAAAAAAATATAATCTACCTATAATAAATATGTTAACTCCTGATGGAAAAGATAGTTGAAGATTATCCTAAATATGCAGGACTAGATAGATTTGAAGCTAGAAAAGAAAATAGTTGAAGATTTAAAAGAACAAGATTTCTTTATAAAGACTGAACATTTACACCATGCAGTAGGACAATGTTATAGATGTCAAACTGTTATTGAACCAAGAGTATCTCCTCAATGGTTTGTTAAAATGAAGCCTCTTGCTGAAAAAGCTCTTGAAGTTGTAAGAAATGGTGAAATAAAAATTCTTCCTAAGAGAATGGAAAAAAATTTACTATAACTGGCTAGAAAAATATAAGAGATTGGTGTATATCAAGACAAATTTGGTGGGGACATAGAATACCTGCTTGGTATGGACCTGATAGACATGTTTTTGTTGCTATGGATGAAGCAGAAGCAAAAGGAACAAGCTAAGAAACATTATGGACATGATGTTGAACTATCTCAAGAAGAAGATGTTTTAGATACTTGGTTCTCATCTGCACTTTTGGCCATTCTCAACAATGGGTTGGCCTGAAAAAACTAAGGAATTAGATTTATTCTATCCTACAAATACATTAGTAACAGGAGCAGACATTATATTCTTCTGGGTTGCTAGAATGATAATGTTTGGTATGTATGAACTTAAAAAAGATACCATTTAAAAAAATGTATTCTTCCATGGAATAGTAAGAGATGAAATTGGTAGAAAGATGTCAAAAATCTCTTGGAAACTCTCCTGATCCACTTGACTTAATAAAAGAATTTGGAGTAGATGCTATAAGATTTTCTATGATATATAACACTTCTCAAGGGACAAGATGTACACTTCTCAACTGACTTACTAGGAATGGGAAGAAATTTTGCAAATAAAAATTTGGAATGCTGCAAGATTTGTTATTATGAACTTAGAAGGTTTTGATGTAAAATCTGTAGATAAAACTAAATTAGATTATGAACTTGTTGATAAAATGGATAATTTCAAGATTAAATGAAACTGCAAAAGATGTAGAAGATTGTTTAGAAAAATTTGAACTTGATAATGCTGCTAAAAGCAGTTTATGAATTCTTAAGAGGAGATTTCTGTGATTGGTATGTTGAAATTGCAAAAATCAGACTTTATAATGATGACGAAGATAAGAAAAATTTCTAAATTAACAGCACAATATATGCTTTGGACTATCTTAGAACAAGGATTGAGATTACTTCATCCATTTATGCCATTCATCACAGAAGAAATTTGGCAAAAAAATTAAAAGTAGATGGTGAAACTATCATGCTACAACAATATCCTGTAGCTGATAATAATCTAATAGATGTTAAAAATTGAAAAATCTTTTGAATATATAAAAGAAGTTGTTTCTTCACTTAGAAATATAAGAGCAGAAAAAGGAATTTCTCCTGCAAAACCTGCAAAAGTAGTTGTATCAACTTCTAATTCAGAAGAATTAGAAACTCTTGAAAAAGAATGAATTATTTATCAAGAAATTAGCTAATTTAGAAGAATTAACTTGTGGAGCAAACTTAGAAGCTCCTGCACAAAGTTCTTTAAGAGTAGCTGGAAACTCATCAGTATATATGATATTAACAGGACTTTTAAATAATGAAGCAGAAATTAAGAAGATTAATGAACAACTTGCTAAATTAGAAAAAGAATTAGAGCCTGTAAAACAGAAAATTATCTGATGAAAAAGTTCACTTCAAAAAGCTCCTCAACATATAATTGATAGAGAGCTAAGAATACAAAAAAGAATATCTTGATAAGATAGAAAAAATTAAAAAGAAAGTTTAAAAAGTTTTGAAGAATAAAAAGTTAAAGGCTATTGAAAAATTTTCAATAGCCTTTATTTTTACATCACTATTCCAGTAAGTGATGTTTTGCCTTTATTTTGCTTTTTTATGGTTCAATATATTTCTATATCTATGATTAATTATAGTATTTATTTTTATATAAACTTGTCAATGATATAATTAATTGTCTTTGTATTATCTTTTCCTAACATCTCATAACCTCATAAAAGTAAGGAGGTGAAGATGTTGAAAAAAGGTTATATATATATGGTTCATTGATAGTAGTAGTTTTATTAATGCTATTATCTAAAAAGTGTTTATATAGTTTTTAATTTTTAATTTCTAGGGTTGAAATAAAATAAAATGTATAAATACTAGTTTTATGTGGGATGATTTGTTCTAGCAGATCACCTGCTTTTTATTTTACAAAATTATAACAACGTGTGTATACTTAAATTAGTTCTAAATAGAACTAATTTAAAAAATAAATATAAGGACTGATATATATGCAAAGATTAGGTGGATTTCTAATAACTAAAAATTAAAAACAATTACATAGTAGAGCATTGGCACAATGTATAAGTGATAAGGGTATAGATGCTTTTAGTGGAGAACAAGGAAAGATTTTTATTTGTGCTTTGGCAAAAAGATAAAATCACTCAAAAAAAGAATTAGCAACTGAAACAGGTTTAGCTAAGAATACAATTACAGTTATGCTTGAAAAATGGAAAAAAATAATTTAATAAAAAGAATAACAGATGAAAATGACAAAAGAAAATCATTGGTAATTTTAACAGAACATGCAAAAGTCTTTTAAAAAATGTTCTGATAAAATTTCAGATAAAATGTTAAAGAAGATGTACAAAGGTTTTAGTGAAGAAGAGATTGATAAATTTTGAAGAATATTTACATAGAATTATCAAGAATTTTGAAGAAAAAAAGGAAGGTGATAGATAATGGTAAATCAATTGATGAAATTATTGACAGAAGACTTTAAATTTTTACTAATTTAACAATAGAACATATTTTAATTTCATTGTTAGCTATAAGTATTGCTAAGTGTATTAGGTATTATTCTAGGAATAATAATCAGTGAATATAGAAGATTTTCAGGTTTAATATTGGGAACTGTCAATATACTTTTATACTATACCTTCAATAGCATTATTGGGATTTTTTTATTACTATCACAGGAGTTGGGAAATACAACAGCACTTATTGCTTTTAATAATATATGCACTTTTACCAATAATAAGAAGTACATACACAGGGAATTGTAAATATAAATCCTTTGATTATTGAGGCATCAGAGGAATGGGAAGTACAAAATTACAACAACTATTCAAGGTTAAATTACCTAGCATTGCCAGTTTTGATGTCAGGTATCAGAAATATGGTTACAATGACAATAGCACTTGCAGGTATAGCTTCATTTGTTGGAGCAGGAGGCTTAGGGAGTTGCAATTTATAGAGGAATAACAACTAACAATTCAGCTATGACTTTTTCTAGGAAGTTTACTTATAGCAATCTTTAGCTTTAATTTTTGATTTTATATTAGGAATTATGGAGAAAAGATTGACTAATCATAAAAGAACAAAGTATAAAGTGAATTTTAAACTTATAATTTTAGGACTTTTTCATAGTTATATTTGGAGCATATTTTTTTCTTTAAATTCAAAGAAAGATAAAACTATAAATATTGCAACAAAACCTATGACAGAGGGCTATATCTTAGGGACAAATGCTAACTGAACTTATTGAACAAGATACAGATTTAAAAGTTAAATATGACAAACTGGGAGTTGGTGGGAGGAACTTCCAATATACAGCCTGCAATGGTTAAGGGAGAATTTGACCTATACCCTGAATATACAGGAACTTCCTGGGAAGCTGTATTAAAAAAAGAAGGTAGCTATGATGAAAGTAAATTTGATGAATTACAAAAAGAATATAAAAGAAAAAAATATAATTTAGAATATGTAAATTTATATGGTTTTAATAATACTTATGGTCTAGCAGTAAATAAAGGATATTGCAGAAAAAAATATAATTTAAAAACATATAGTGATTTAGCAAAAAGTCTCAAATAATTTAATTTTTGGTGCAGAATATGATTTCTTTGAAAGAGAAGATGGCTATAAAGAATTACAAAAAGTATATAATATGAATTTTAAAAAAAGCAAATAGATATGGATATAGGACTAAAATATCAAGCTATGAAAGATAAGAAAAATTGATGTTATGGTTATTTTTACAACAGATGGGCAACTAGCAATATCTGATGTAGTTGTTTTAGAAGATGATAAAAAGATGTATCCATCATATAGAGCAGGAACAGTTGTAAGAAGTGAGATTTTTATCTGAATATCCAGAATTAAAAACCAGTTTTAGAAAAAAATTAAATAATATTTTTAGATGATAAGACAATGGCAGATTTGAATTATCAAGTTGAAAGTGAAGGTAAAAAGCCAGAAGATGTTGCAAGAGAATACTTGCAAGAAAAAAAGGTTTATTGGAGGCTAAATAATGATAGAGTTTTAAGAATATTAGTAAAAAGTTATGGAAACCAAGAAATAATAAAAGATTTTTAATTTGACTATTGAATGTGGAACATTTTTTTAACTATCATAGGTTCATCAGGTTCTGGGAAAAACAACAATTTTAAAAAATGATAAATGGTCTTATAAAGGCAGATAAAGGTGAAGTACTGATAAATAATAAAAAAATATCCAAGATGAAGATTTAATCGAACTTAGAAGAAAAAAATTGGTTATGTAATTCAAGGAAATATTTTATTTCCACATTTAACAGTTTTTCGATAAATATTGCTTATGTATTAAATCTAAAAAAATATGATAAAAAGAAATTGAAAAAGATAGTGAAATGAAAAAAATGGATATGTTAAATCTTTCAAGAGATTTAAAAGATAGATTACCAGATGAACTTTCAGGTGGACAACAACAGAGAGTTGGAATAGCAAGAGCCTTAGCAGCAAATCCTGATATAATATTGATGGACGAGCCATTTGGAGCAGTTGATGCTATCACAAGATATCAGTTACAAAAAGATTTAAAAGGAATTACATAAAAACAGAAGCAACTATTGTTTTTATAACTCATGATATAACTGAAGCTTTAAAATTAGGAACAAAGGTTTTAGTATTGGATAAAAGGAGAAATTCAACAATATGATATACCTAAAAATATTTGTTCTAATCCTAAAAATGAATTTGTAAAAACAATTATTAAAAAATGGCAGAGATGTAAAAGAAAAGAATTTTGAAAAAATTTTTTATGATATAATTTAGACATTATAAAATTTAGAAAATTATTTAATTAAATATGAAAAGGAGATCAATTATGAAAATTTATGATTTTACTGTGAAAAAAATAGAAAAAGGTGAAGATGTTTCTTTAGAAAATTTTTAAAGGAAAAAGTCTTTATTGATTGTTAATACTGCAACTAGATGTGGATTCACTCCTCAATATGATGAGTTAGAAGCTTTATACTCAAAAATATAATAAAGATGGTTTTGAAGTTTTAGACTTCCCTTGTAATCAATTTGGAAATCAAGCTCCTGAAAGTGATGATGAAATTCATACTTTCTGTCAATTAAACTACAAAGTTAAATTTGATCAATTTGCAAAAAGTTGAAGTTAATGGTGAAAAATGCTATACCACTTTTTCAAATACTTAAAAGAACAAAAAAAGGATTTACTGGCTTTTGATCCTAAGCATAAACTAACTTCTATACTTAATGAAATGCTTTCAAAAAAATGATCCTGACTTTGCTAAAAAAGCCAGATATAAAAGTGGAATTTTACTAAGTTTTTAGTAGACAAGTCTGGGAAATGTTGTAGCAAGATTTGAACCTACAACAAGTGCAGAAGAAATAGAAAAAGAAATTAAAAAAATATCTATAAAAATGAAATTAGCTCTTCTTAATAAGGAGAGCTTTTTATGTTATAATATTCATATAAAATATTAAAATAAGGAGGTTGGACTTTGTTTAAGAAATTTGTTTCATATTATAAGCCCTCATAAGAAAAATGTTTTTAGATTTACTAGCAGCTTTTTCTTATTTCTATTTGTGATTTATTTTATCCCTATATTAACTCGTTCAATATTATATGATTTTATCCCAAATAGAAAAATTAAAAAAACAATTTTTTTCTATTTTCTATTTATCTTAGCATTAATCTATATTTTTTTAAAAATGCTATCTAATTATTTTTGTTGGCTATTATGGACATATTGTTGGAGTAAAAATACAAGCAGATATGAGAAGAGATTTATTTAAACATATTCAAAAATATGCCCGTATCTTATTTTTGATAAGAATCAGACTGGGGATATTATGTCAAGGATAGTAAATGATCTGGTAGATATTTCAGAACTTGCTCACCATGAATCTGAAGATGTTTTCATATCAGGTGTTCTAGTTTTAGGTTCTTTTTCTATCTAATTAATTTAAATCCTCTATTAACTTGTATAGTTTTTATCTTTATTCCAATTTTAGCTCTACTTACTATTTTTTTAAGAAAGAGAATGATGAGAGCCTTTTGCTGAGACAAGAACTACTGTTGGTGCTATAAATGCAAATTTATCAAATTCTATTTCAGGAATTAGAGTATCTAAATCTTTTAACAATAGCAAGTTTGAATTTAAAAATTTGAAGAAGGAAACTCTAAATATATCATTGCAAGAAAGGCAGCATACTTTTTGGTTAGCTGTTTTTCAAGGTGGAGTTTACTATATCATAGATACTCTTTATCTTGTTATGCTTTTTAAGTGGAACTTTATTTACTTATTACAATAAGATTACTGTAGTAGATTTTTGTTACATATATGTTATTTGTTAATTTATTAATAACTCCTATAAAAAGGCTTATTAATTCAGTAGAGCAATTTCAAAATGGAATGAGTGGTTTTAGAAGATTCTATGAAGTAATAACTGTTCCTCAAGAAGAAGAAGGTAAAATTGAAGTTGGAAAGTTAAATGGTAACATAGTCTTTGATGAAGTTACTTTTTAGATATGAAGAAAATGAAAATGTTTTTTTGAGAATTTCTCTTTAAATATTAAAGCTGGAACAAATGTAGCTTTAGTTGGTGAATCAGGAGTTGGTAAAAAGTACTATCTGCCATTTAATTCCAAGATTCTATGAAATTTTTATCTGGTAAAATTACATATAGATGACATAGATATTAAAGATATGACTTTATCTTCACTTAGAAAAGAATATAGGAATTGTAAGTCAAGATGTTTTTTTCTATTTACAGGAACTATAAAAAGAAAAATATTGCCTATGGAAAATTAGATGCGACTGATGAAGAAATTTACAGAGCAGCTAAATATGCAAATATCCATGACTACATTATGACTTTTAGAAAAAGGATATGATACTCAAGTTGGTGAAAGAGGTATTCGTTTATCTGGAGGACAAAAAGCAAAGAATATCTATTGCTAGAGTTTTTCCTAGCTAACCCTCCTATTCTAATTTTAGATGAGGCAACAAGTGCTTTAGACAGTATAACTGAAAGAAACATACAAAAATCTCTAGATGAACTTAGTGAAGGTAGAACAACTCTAGTGGTTGCCCATAGACTAACAACTGTAAGAAAAAGCTGATGTCATAATTGTTATCACAAAAGATGGAATAGCTGAAATGGGAAATCATGATGAATTAATGAAGTTACAAGGAATTTATTATAAGTTAAATCAAGTTTAAAAAGACAAGAAGCTGTTGCAAAAATAAATTTTTCAATCTAAAAGTAAAAATAGTTCGTTACTGGAAATTTTTAACGATAAAAATTAACGTTTCTGCAAATCGGGAAACTCAGTTAGACACTGCATTTGCTCGCTCACTTGTTTTAATTTTTATATCTAAAATTTCATCGTAACTCACGATTTTTACTTTAAATTAATATACAGTTTTTATTTTTTATTTTTCAATGAACGTTTGTACTCTCTAAAAACTATTCCATCTATCGTGGAACCACATCCATTGTTCTGGATGTTTTCTAATAACATCTTCCATAATATTTATTAGATACTGCACATTGTTTTGTACATCTTCCTTGAAATTACCTGTTTTTTTCAATTCAATTTCATCTGTAACATAGATGGTAATTGTGTTATCATCATTAAAAAGTGTTATAGACAAGTAAGAAAGGTAAGTCAAACTTCAATGCCATTGATACTGCTCCACTAGGGTGCTTTTTGTTTGCTTGCCAAAGAAATTAACTATAGCTCCTTTTATCTCTATGGTCAGAAAATAGTGCAATAACTTTTTTTTCTCTCAATTTAGAAATTAAAACTCTACTTGTTCTTTCATTTTTTTCTATTACTTCCATATAATTTGCTTTTCCCTCTAAGCTTTTGTGATATAATCATTAATATATGGATTTCTTTTGCTTTTTAGCAACAGTAATAATTTTATTCTCACCTGTACAAACTGTACTTGCTTCCATATTTCCATGTGCATAGTAGCAGCCATAACACCCTTATCTTTTTTTACAAGCATTCAACATACTTTCTTGATTTATAATCTTTTATGTTTTTAGGATTCTTTAGATATTTATCAAACCATAGTGAACATAAAAAATGCCTTTTATCATTATTCTAAAAAGATTTTCTTGCAATCTTTTCAATTTCCTCGTCACTCTTTTCAGGAAAAAGCCATTTTCAAATTCATAAGAGCTGTCATTCTTCTACTTTTAATTAATTTATATGTAAGATTTCCTAAAAATCTCCAAACTTAAATCTCAATTTTTCAGGCAATAAAGAGTAATAAAAAAATAAAAATCTGGCAACAATATATTGAATAAAAATACATAATAAAAATCTCCTTTAAAGTTTTTCTAATTTATTATAACATATTTTACAGACTTGCTATTCTATTTTTAAATATGTTATAATATTCCATGAATAAAAAAATACTTTGAGGTAAAAATGAAAAATTGGAATAATTGGTGCTATGCACGAAGAAATAGTTGAATTAAAAAGTTCAATGACTGATATAAATGAAATAGAAATTAGTAATTTAAAAATTCTATGAAGGAAAAATTATGCTCAAAAGATGTTGTATTAGTAGAAAGTGGTATAGGAAAAGTTAATGCTGCAATATCTACAACTCTTTTAATTTCTAATTTTAAAGTTGACAAAATAATATTTACAGGAGTTGCTGGAGCAGTTAATCCTGATATTAAAGTTACTGATATCGTTATTGCTACTGATTTAGTTGAATCTGATATGGACGTAACAGCTGGTGGAAACTATAAATTAGGAGAAATATCTAGAATGAAAAGTTCTAATTTTAAGGCTGATCCTTATCTTTTTACTTTAGCTGACTCAGTTGCTACAAAACTTTTTGGTTCTGAGAAAGTTCATAAAGGAAGAATAATAAGTAGAGATGAATTTGTGGCTTCATCTGAAAAAGTAAAAAAACTTAGAGAAATTTTTGAGGCTGAATGTGTTGAGATGGAAGGAGCAGCAGTAGCTCATGTCTGTGAAGTTTTAAACATACCATTTATAGTTTTAAGATCAATTTCTGATAAGGCTGATGATGAAGCTGGAATGACTTTTGATGAGTTTGTAAAAATTGCTGCAAAAAAATTCAAAAATCAATAGTAGAAGGAATTTTATCAATTATAAAATAAAGTGGGAAAATAGATGGAGGGAAAAATGAATATTGATGCTTTACTAGAAGAATTATATGCTTATTCTATGTTTAGTATAAGACTTGGTTTAGATAATATTAAAAGAAATCTGTAAACACTTAGGAAATCCACAAAAATTCATATAAGGTTATACATATAACTGGAACTAATGGTAAAGGTTCTGTTTCAACAACAGTTGAAAGAATCCTAATAGATGCTGGATATAAGGTTGGAAAAATACACTTCACCTCATATACTTGAATTCAATGAAAGAATATCTTTTGATGACAAGTATATCAGCAATGAAGATGTTGCTAAAATATTATGAAAAAGTTAAAAGATTATTGAAGAACATAAAGATACAAGCAACATTTCTTTGAAGTTACAACTGCTATGATGTTTGATTATTTCAAAAGATATGAAAGCTGAATATGTAATTTTAGAAGCTGGTATGGGTGGAAGATATGATGCAACAAATATTTGTAATAATATTGTATCAGTGATAACTAATGTTAGCTTAGAGCATACAGAGTACTTAGGAGATACTATTTACAAAATAGCAACTGAAAAAGCTGGAATAATTAAAAAACTGTCCTTATACCATCTTTGCTGACAATAATCCTGATGTAAAAAAAGCAATTGAAGAAGTTACAGATAAATATGTAAATGTCCTAGATAAATATAAGGATAGCACATATAAACTTGATTTTAATACTTTTACAACAAATATAAATATAAATGGAAATATCTATGAATATTCACTTTTTGGTGATTATCAATATAAAAACTTTTTATGTGCCTATGAAGTTGTAAAAATACTTTAGGGTATAGATGAAAAATATAATAAAAGAAGCAATTAAAAAGGTTGTATGGCAATGTAGATTTGAAGTATTCTCTAAAAAAATCCTCTTGTGATTTTTTTGATGGTGCTCATAATGCTGCTGGTGTTGAAGAACTTATAAAAATTGTAAAAACAACACTTTTTCTAAAGATGAAGTTACTGTGTTAGTGTCTATTTTTAAAAAGATAAAGATAGGGTTTCAATGTTTAGAAAAACTAAATGAAATATCTTCTAGTATAATCTTAACATCTATCCCAGACAATCCAAGAGCTTCAACAGCAAGAGAATTATATGATTATGTTGAAAAATAAAAAAGATTTTGAATATGAAGAAGATCCAATAAAAAGCATATAATTTAGCTTTTAAGCAAAAAAAGAGAAAACTTACTATATGTTGTGGTTCTTTCTATATCTTTAATTAAGTTAAAAGAGGGGTTAAATGGATAAAAAGAATACAAAATCATCAAATAGGGAGAAGCCTGTAAACAAAAAAGCAAGAAGCTTTCTAAAAAGAAAGAGAACTCTAATGCTAATAATACTAAAAAAATAAAGGTGAATACAAATACTAATCCAAAAGGTTAAACCTAAGGTTAAGAAAAAAACTAGCTATGAAATTTTCCAAAAATTTCTTAACTTTATAGTTTTTCTTGTATTTATTATTTTACTTTCTTTATGTATAAAAAAAGTTTCTAACCAAGAAAAGTTAGAACAGGCTTTAGTAGAAAAATACAACTAAACAGGTACTTGCAGCTATGGATCTTAGAAATAATGAATTTCTATGGTGGAACTAAAAACAGAAATAAAAAAAGAAGAAAAAGTTCGAAAGAAAATAAAAGAAGAAAAAGAAACTTGAAGAAGATATAGTTGAAACTCCTAAAGAGCTACCAAAAGAAACAACTATTGAGAAGAAAAACTGAAGTGCCTAAAGAAGAGAAGGCTCCTGTTGTAAATGATAAAAAGAGCTTAAAGCAGAAGCTAAAACTGAGGAAAAGAAACCTATAGCTAAGGTTGAAGAAACTAAAAAAGAGGAAAAGAAAGTTGAAAAACCTAAAGCGCTAGAAGAAAACTAAAACTACTGAAAAAGAAAACTGAAGTTCCTAAAGAAGAGAAGGCTCCTGTTGTAAATGATAAAAAAGAAGTCAAAGCAGAAGACTAAAACTGAAGAGAAAAAAAGACTGTAGCTAAAAAGCTGAAGAAACTAAAAAAAGAGGAAAAAGAAAGTTGAAAAAAACCTAAGCCAAAAAGAAGCTACTTCTGAGAAGAAAGCTGAGATTTCTAAAGGAAGAAAAAAAGCTACTAAAAAGGTTGAAGAAACTAAAAATAGAAGAAGGTAGAGAAACAGTCAAAAAGTTATGTTAGAAAAGAAAAGAAAAAGAAGTTAAAAGAAGAAAAGAAAAACTGAAGAAAAAGGCTAAAGACTGAAGAGAAAAATCTACTGTAAAAGCTGAGGAAGCTAAAAAAAGAAGTAAAGAAAGAAGAAAAAGCTACTACTAAAAAAGGTTGAAGAAACTAAAAAAAGAAGTAAAAAAGAAGAAATAAAGACTATTAAAACTAAAAAGAACCTGCTGAACATTTAAGTAATGAACAAGTTAAGGTAAAATTAAATAAAAGAGATCAAAAGAGGTTGAGGGGACTTACACTCCTTAAAAACTATATGGAGGAGATATGTACACATATACCACTGTCAGAGAAATTGCAGATTCATTAAATTTAGAAATATTAAATGAAGGAAATTTAGACTTTAAAAAAATTGATATTCCCTAATATCTATCAAATTGGTTATGAACTTGTTGGTTTTTTTAGATAAAGATAGTGATGAATTAAATAGATATATCAATATCTGTAGTTTAAAAAGAATCAAGATTTATGGCTACTTTTTCTAAAGGAAAGAAAAAGAAAAAGTTATTTCAGAATATATGGCACTTGGTTTCCCAGCTCTAATCTTTTCAAAAGATGCTATTATAGCTGAAGAATTCTATTATTATGCTAAAAATACAACAAAAATATTCTTTTAAGCAATGAAAAGCTTCTGTTACTGTAAGAAAAATTAAAAATTTTTTTCTTTCTAGAGCACTATCTGTTGAGGAAGAGTATGAAGATTATTCTCTTATGGAAATTCATGGTGTTGGAGTATTGATGACAGGTTATTCAAATGCTAGAAAAGGTGTTATGATAGAGCTACTTGAGAGAGGTCATCGTATGATAACAGATAAAGAATCTTAGTCATACGTCGTATTGGTGAAAATGATTTGCTCGGTTACAATGGAAAAAGAAAGTAAAGCTGGGGCATTTTTATCTAGAAGATATACAAAAATGGTTCTGTTGATGTTACAGATCATTTTGGAGTAAAATCAACAAGAATAGAAAAAAAGATAAATATACTTATAGTTTTAGAAGAATGGAAAGAAAAAGAATTCTATGATAGACTTGGACTTGATACACAATATGAAACTTTTGTTGGTGAAAAAAATACAAAAGTTTGTTATACCTGTTAGAAAAGGAAGAAATCTAGCTGTTATCATTGAAACAGCAGCTCTATCATTTAGATTAAAAAGAATGGGACATAATACTCCTTTTTAGAATTTCTTAATAAAGTCTCAAGAAATAATACAAAAAAAGAAAAAAAGAGGGAAGAAAATATGAATACAAATAGTTTAGCAGTTACAAAACTAATAAATGAGTTTGATTTAGAAGTCAAAATATGGTAGAGATAAAGTGACAAGTACATATATAAAAAATCTTCTAATGTATACCGTCCCTCTTTGTCACTTATAGGATTTTTTTGATTTGATAGAAGAAGTTTCTAATATAGGTATACAAATATTTTCAAAAATAGAATTTAATTTCTTAGAAAAAAACTTTGTCCTACAGAAAGAATTAATAATTTAAAAAAGTTTTTATCATTTTGATATACCTATGATAGTACTGACAGAAGATGCTAATGCTCTGATTACTTCTTTGAATTAGTACAAAAAAAGTGGTCATATTTTTAGCTATTGCTCCATATAAAAAAATCTTCTCAAATAATTGCAAACTTTAATAACTACTTGGACTCTTTCTTCTCAGAAACAATAAGTGTCCATGGAGTTTTTAGTTGAGCTTTTTGGTTTTTGGAGTCTTACTTACAGGTAAAAAGTGGAATAGGAAAAAGTGAAACAGCATTAGAACTTATACATAGAGGTCACAGACTTATAGCTGATGACATGGTTAAATTCTATAGAGATACTCAAGGGAGACATTGTAGGTAAATCAGCTGAACTTCCATTCTTTATGGAAATAAGAGGTTTAGGAATCATAGATATAAAAAAACTTTATATGGAATGAGTTCTGTAAGATTATCTAAAAGATTGGATATGATAATAGAGCTAAAAAGCACTTTGATAACTCTGATTATATGTCAGCTCCAACAACTCATCTATATGAAGATGTACTAGGAAAACCTATTAAGAAAAAGAATACTTGAAATTTCTTCAGGTAGAAATGCTGCTGCTATGGTTGAAGTTATGGTTATGGACTATATGTCTGGTTTACTTGGTCAAAAATAAAAGAAAGGAAAAATATAAATTGAAAGAATTTATTGAAAAAATTTAAAGAAATAAAAAGCTATTATTGAAGAAAATCAAAAAATATTATACTAACAGCTCATGTCAATCCTGATGGTGATGCTGTAGGGTTCAGGACTAGGTTTATTTCTTACATTAAAAAGAAAATTACAAAGATAAAGAATATTAGATTTGTTTTACAAGATAGTATTCCTATACTACCAAAATTTTTAAAGGGTTCTGAAGAAATAGAAACATATAACAGTGAAGAAAAAAATATTCAACTGATTTATTGATATTTTTTTAGATTCAGCTACAAGAGAAAGAACTGGAGAAACTGGAAAAAATATAGAAGCAAAACTTAGTATTAATATCGATCATCATATGAGTAATCCAAGTTATGGAGATGTGAATTGTGTTATAACATATTCATCTTCAACTTCTGAAATTATTTATCACTTTATCAAATATATGGGATTATCCGATAAGTTTAGCTACAGCTGAGGCTTTGTATTTAGGTTTGGTAAATGACACAGGAAATTTCTCTCATAGCAATGTAAAAGTTGAAACTATGATGATGGCTACAGATTTAATTTCACTTGGTGTAAATAATAACTATATAGTAACTAATTTTTTTAAATTCAAATTCTTATCAAACTTTAAAAAAATGTTAGGAGATGCCTTAACAAAGTTTGAATTTTTATCCTGAAAAGAAATTATCATATTATTATTTAGATCAGACAACTATGCAAAAAAATATGGAGCTAAAAAGAAGACACTGAAGGGATAGTTGAAAAAAATTCTATCATACTATGAAGCTTCTGTTTCATTATTTTTAAGGGAAGAAGCTGATGGAAAAATCAAAGGAAGTATGAGATCTAAGTATGAGACAAATGTCAATAAAATTGCTGCTCTTTTTGGTGGCGGTGGTCACTATAAAGCCGCAGGTTTTCTCAAGTGATTTAAGCCCTAAAGAAATCTTTAGATATTGTTTTAAAAAAACTTAGACTGAGGTAATAAAAAATGAAAAATAAAAAAATATTGGTCATTTTAATTTTTAAGTCTTTTATTAATTTCTTGTGGTGAGAAAGAAGAAACTGTTGAAAAAGGTTGAACAAATATTTTTATACTGCTATGCCTAAGCAAGAGTATAATTTAAATCCTCAATCTTATACTGAAAATGAAAGAGCTTTAATAACTCAAATATTTGAAGGCTTAACTGAATTAAAAGATGAAGGTGCAAGATATGTTGGAGTACTTAACATCGAGCATTCAGATGATTTTTAAAGAATGGATTTTTACTTTAAGAGATGATTTAAAAATGGTCTGATAATCAAAAAAATAACTGCTGAAACTTATCTTGAAAGTTGGTTAAATACCCTAGAAAATTCAAATTCAGATGAGATATATAGAATGTTTGTTATTAAGGGAGCAGAAGATTTTTACTAAGAAAAAGCTAGATAGAAGTTCTGTTGGTATAAAAGTTCAAGAAAAATAAATTGATTGTAACTTTAAATTCTTCAATTAAGAACTTTGATGAATGGGTAAGTAATCCTATATTTCTATCCAATCAGAGAAAGAAAAATGCTAGTTTTAACTCTTGATAAAAAGATTTGTAAATGGTGCTTTTTAAGGTTTCTACTTACAATGAAGATTCAATTGTTTTAGTGAGAAATGAAAAATTACTGGGATAATGTCAATACAAAAATTGAAAAGAAGTCAATATTGCTCTTGTAGAGAATGATATTATGGCTTATGAGATGTTTCCCTCGTAATGAAATAGACTATTTTGGAGAACCATTTTACTCTATACCTTTTGATAGATTAGGACAAGTGAATACTTTACCAGAAAAAAATTAGTTTTTCCTAGCACTAGATATTGGTATATCTCTATACCCTAATGAAACTAATGAAAAGATATTTGAAAAAGGCTGAATTAAGAAAGCTTATGTATGCTGTGAGTGATCCTGAATTTATGGGAAAAGTTATAATAGAAAAATAACTCTCCTAGTATTTTTGAGCATCCTCATCCTTCTTCAGAAGTTTTAAATAAAAGCTAAGGAAGACTTTGAAAAATTAAATATTAAATTCTCAGAGACTCCTATATAGCTTATTTTTTTCGGCTGATAAGTTTATTAGATTACTATTATCAACTGTTAAAGAATGGGTAGGTAATTTTTAAAATTCCCAATAAGAGTTAGTTCTAGTACTGATTCTCCTATAACTTTCAAAAATTGAAAAATTATTTAGTTGGAACAAATAATAAAAATGATTTATATCACTATATAAATTATAAATATAAATACTAAGATAAAAAAACAGATGAAGAATTCTTAGATTCTTTAGTTGTTATTCCACTTTTACAGGAATATAACACTGTTTTTATCTCGTTCAAGTGTAAGAGGTTTAAATCTTACTCCTAGTGGAGATTTATACTTAAAAGTACATCAAATATGCAATAAAGAAAAGTGTAAAAATAGCTCGTTACTGAGTAGATTTTTAACGATGAAAAATCATAGAATTCGCTGTAATGCGACCAAACTCGCCAGAGTGTCTCGTGACATGTCGACATTTACTCGGCTATTCTATTTGATTTTTCATCTTAAAAATCTACATTCAGTAACTCACTTATTTTTACTTTTTTTATTTTAAATATTATTTTTTCTCTATGGATATGTATTGCATTAGCTTGATGTAAAGGTGTTACAGTTAAATCTGTAATTTGTATTTTATCAGGAAGATTTACAACATAAGCTATAGTATCTGCAATATCTTCTGCATATAGAGGTTCTATTCTCCATAAACTCCATCTGCTCTTTCCTTATCTCCCTTTTAAATCTAACCAAACTAAATTCTGTATCAACAAGTCCAGGTTTTATGTTTGTAACCTTTATTTTTTATCTATAAGTTCTGATCTCATTGAATCACTGATAGCTTTTACAGCAAATTTTGTTGCACAGTATATGCTACCATGAGGATATGCAATTTCTCCTGCAACAGAACCTATATTTATAACTGTACAAACTTTATCAGTTGCTATCATAAGAGGTAGTATTGTGTTAGCAATATATGTAAAATCCTTTTATATTAGTATCAACCATTCTATCAACATCTTCCATGTTGTATTCATATAGTTTTTCTAATCCAACTGCTAATCCTGCATTATTTACTAATATTTCTATTTTTTTCCATTCATCATCTAATGAATTTATATTTTTCAAAAACATCTGAATAACTTCTTACATCAAATACTAAAGTTTTTACTTTAATTCCATATTGCTTTTCAAGTTTCTCTTTTTAATTCATTTAAAATATTTTTCTCTTCTAGCACAAATAATAAGGTTAGCTCCCATTTCAGCTAATTTTTCAGCTGTAGCTTTTCCTATTCCAGAGCTTGCACCAGAAATAAATGCAATTTTTCCCTTTAATATTACTTTTCCATAACAACCTGCTACTAAAAATGTATTAAAATATTTTAATACACTAGAATATTACTACTTCAACGAGTATATTTTTCAATACTTTGTATCTACTCATAGTTCCTTGTACTCTCCCATGGTCGTAAATTCCCAACTAGCCATCGGTACATATAGATATTTTTAACTTACTATTTGTAGCTTTCTCCTTTTCTTTTTATTTTAAAATATCTATGCTATTACTTTATATATTTTTGCTTTTCAAGATTTATACTTGCATTGTAATCTCTATCTATTTCTATACCACAATTACAACACTTATAAATTCTATCATTAAGTTTTAAATCTTTTTAATTTCTCCACAACAAGAACAAGTTTTACTACTTGGATAGAATGTATCTACTAACCTTAGTTCTATATTTCTTTCCTTACATTTATTTATAAGTTTAATTCTTATCATAGAAATTCTGTTCTTGTATAGCTTTTTGAAAGATGTTTATTCTTCATCATATTAGATACTTTTAAATCTTCAATAGTAATGTATTTTACCTTGGCTCTTGTTATTTCATCTACTATTTTATTATTATAATCATCTCTAATACAATTTAGTCTATAAAAATAATTTTTGTACTTTCAACTTTTTCTTATTAAAATTCTTACATTCTTTTAATTTTATCTTTTTAGATTTAGAATATTCTACACTTCTTGACATCTTTCTTTGTTCTCTCTTAAGTTTCTTTTCAATTTTTTAACTTTTTAGTTTTATTTATATTTTAAATACCTTACCGTTAGAACATATAGCTGTATCTTTTACACCTAAAGTCTACTCCTAACCCTTCACTACTTATATTTAGTTGCTTTTACAGTATCTTCAACTATAATAAGAGATAGAAAATATCTATCAGCTGTTTTAGTTATAGTTCACTTTTTAATAATCGCATTTTTAGGTATATATCCATGATTCTTACTCTTACGAAATTTCAATGTAGGTATTTTTATTTTATGCCTATAAAACTCAAAATCAGTTTTATTATTCTTAACAAAATATGCACCTAACTCATTCTTACCTTTTTCTTAAAAATAGGAAAAAGCACTTAAACCCTAAAAATTTTTAAAAGCCTTTTTCTCCATAAATCATAGACTTGTTTTACTGATAGTGCTTTATACATCTTTATCTTCCTTTATTTGCTTTTTATATTTTCTAAGTCCATATATGTGATGAGAAAATATATCATAATAGAAATTAAATCTTGTACCATTTCTTTTTGTGGTGATAAATCTTCATTATTTACAATTTCTATCTCACTACCTTTTGATTTTAAAAATTTATCAAACCAATCAAAAACCAAATCTTACAAATCTATCTTTATATGATATGAGTATTTTTGTGTTTTTATCAGAATAAAGTATAGAATTAAATCCTTTTCTTTGATAATTAAGCCCACTTCCTATATCAGTTATAACTTCTGATACTATATATCCCTTGCATTAGCATAATCTCTAAAAATTTAATTTGATTTTTGTAAAATCATCTTTTTGACTATGATTAGAAACTCTTGCATATATAATAACTTCATATACTTTATTTTTGAGTTACCTCAATACCCATAACTGTTATAATCTTCTAAAGTATAATATCTCCTATTTGTTGGGGTTCTATTGCTATCAATATACCTTCTCATCCCATCTTTGAAGTGTATTTTACACTTCTATTTTACTAATTCACTAAATTCTTTTTGGTTTATATATATCATATAAATATATTGCATGTAATTAAATATCATTTCAATATATTTTTAATAACTGTTTTCGTACTCCTACTTTTTATTTTTATATTCTTTTGCTTTTTCATGTATCACCTAAAATTTCATAACAATAAGCAGAGCTTTTCATCTTCTTCATATGTAAATTTCCCACTTCAAGAAAAATTTCTTGCTTCTAAAAAGTTTTCTATCGCTTCCTCATATCTACCTAAGCCAATTAAGCATTTACCCATTTCTATACAAACATCTTTACTTTTTGACATCTCTGATACTCTGACTAAAAATTTAAAAGCTTCTGTATAATTATCAAATATATTATAAATTCTAGCTATTTCTAGCAATAAAAAGTATTATACTTATATATTTCATCTTCATAAGCTTTTAGATAATGAGCAAAGATTTTCAAAGTCTAATAATTCTTTATAACATAATCCAATTTCTAGATTAATCCAAACATCTTCTCTTCAAGTGACTCTAGCTTTTTAGATAATACCGTAATGATTTTTCATATTCTCCTAAATTACGATAGCAAAAAGCCAGTTGAAATAGGATAAATATCTTCATGTAATTCTAAAAAGCTTTTTCAATTTTTTGCAATAGCTTCTGTATAATGATTCATAAAAAATTAAACAATAAGCATGGTCAAGGTAGAATTGATAATCTCCTACAACTATTTTTTCTGCTATTCTAAAACACTCCATGCTTCTTCAAACTTATTAGTATTTTTGTATATATTACCCATTTCTAATAATACCCATGATTTTCTTATATATGTCATTATCAATTCACCTGAATTAATATTATTAGATAATATTTCAAAGCTTCATCATATTTTCCTAACTCTTTATAGCACATCCCTATCTCAGCATTTTGTCCAGGCTACTTTATCACCTAATTGTTGTGCTTTTTAAATATGCTTCTAAAAGCTTCTTTGTATTTTTCTGCATTACGATATGACCAACCTAGTTGTGCATATATCCAAGCATCTTCTCTACCTTGATTTTTAGCTTTTAAAAAAATATTTTGCTGCTTCATCAAATTGCTTTTAACTCTACTAAACAATATCCAAACTCAGAATTAATCGATGGGATTATCCTTTTTCTATCTTCTACTACCCTTAATACTTCTAATGCCTTTTCATAATTTTTTTATCAGCAATATATGCTCTAATTAATTTTTCTACACGATTAATATCTAGTTGCTCTACTGGAAGTATCTTAACTTCAAAAAAATATCTCTTGATATTCTTTTTGATATTTTATCCATTTTTACCTCTTATGATGGTTTTGATAAAAACACTTATCATTTCCTTTATTTCGTCAAATTGTTCTTTTTAAATGTTCTTCATTTTTCAGCACGAGAACCTAAAGAATCTATAGATAATTTCATATGCTTTTTCAGCTTTCTTTTTATCACCCTAAAAGCTGCATAGCAATAAGCAAGTTCTAAATCTTCTAAATCAACTACATCTCCTTCTTTAAGAAAGTTTTCTTGATTGTATAGTTTTTAACAGCCTCTTCATATTTACCAAGTCTTCTTAAACTTCTTCCTATATTACAGATATACCAACTATTTTTTTGCTAATTTATAAGCTTTTGAATAGGCATCTAAAAGCATCTTTTATATCTTTCTAAATCAAAGTATATATTAGCAACTCTTGACCAAATCCATTCATCTTTTTCTACCTAATTTTATAGCTTTTTCAAAATATTTAATAGATTCTTTTGCTTTATCATCATTATAAGGCAAGTTCCCAAGCAATTTCTGAGTTAATCACATATCATCTCTTCCTAATGCTTTTTGCTGCATTCAAATAATATAAAAAGCTTCTTCAGCATTGGAATCTTCTTTTTCTTCCAATAAAGCCACCCAATTTCTGAATTGATAAATATCTTTTCTCCAGTATTATTACGTCTTTTATCTTTTTCAAGAAGCTCTAAAGCCTTCTTTAATCTTTCAATACCTTCATCATATTTTTCTAATCTACCTAAGCATTGACCGATTTCTGCATTAATCCAAGAATCATCTCTTCCTAATTTTTCAGCTTCTAATAAAAAAATTCTAAAAGCTTCTTCATATCTATCCAGTTCATTATAAAAGCCAACCTATATCAGATAATAACCAAATTTCTTCTTTATCTTCTTCATAGGCTAGTAAATAGTATTCTAGAGCTTTTTCATACTTATCAAGATCTTTATAACATATACCAATTTCTGAATTAATCCAAGCATCATTTCTTCCAAGTTCTTTTTGCTTTTAAATGATATTTTAAAAGCAGTTTTTCACTACCTAAAAGACGATAGCAGAATCCTATTTGAGAATTTAAATAAATTTCTTCATTAAGTTCTTCTTTAACTTTGAAGTCCTTTTTTTAAATTTTGTTATAGCTTCCTTATATTTTTTTCTAATCTCATTAAACAGAAACCATATTCTGTATAGAACCAACAATCTTTTCTTCCAAGTTTATCTATTTTTCTTAAGATATTTTTAGTCCGTCTTTATATTTTCCTAGCCCATCATAAGTCCATGCTATTTCTGATAGTAACCAAATATCCTTTTTATAGTCTTTAAATTTTTTTCAGCTAATAAATAATGTTCAAGAGATTTTTAGTTTGTTTAGTCTCTTAAAACATATAGCCATTTGAATATTAATCCAAGCATCATCTTGTCCTAATTTCTTTGCTTTTTAAAATATTTTAGAGCTTCTTCATACTTTTCTGTTCTTGCATATACCTTCCCATACTCTGCATTTATCCACTCATCTTTTTCTACCTAATTTTTAACTTTAGCTAAGTAATTTAATTCATCATCAAACTTATCTAAAACACCATAAATCCAAGCTATTTCTGATAATATCCAAATACTTTTTCTCCATTTCTCTCATTTGCTAGCAAATAAGATTCCAAAAGCTTCTTCAAACTTTATCTATTTCTTTATAACAAATTCCAAGTTCAGCATTTATCCAATCATCGTCTCTTCCTAATTCTTTTGCCTTAAAAAGATATTCTAAAAGCTTCTTCATATTTACCTAAAATACGGAATGTCCAACCTATTTGAGAATTGATCCAAATATCATCTCTTCCCATTTCACTCGCTTTTTATAAGTGCTTCTAGAGATTCTTCATATCTATGTTGTTCTCTAGGCAATATCCAAGTTCAGAGTAAATCCAAATTTCATTTCTTGGATCAGTTTTACAATTAATAATAGATTTTTAATAAATCTTCAGCTATATCATAAGCTTCTATTCTGTCATACATCCAAGCTAAATAAGAATATACTTGCACTTTATTATCTTCTGTTTTTATATAATTTTTAGCTTTTAAAAGCATATTCTATCGCTTCTTCTTGATTTTCTTCAATAATTTTCTTTGATAACTCTATATATATATTTAATAAAGTAATTTTTAATTTCATCATCATCTGGTCCAATTTCATCAGCTCTTAAAAAAATATTTTTTTCTGCATTTTTCATAATCATCTAGAAAGTAATAAGAATAACCTATTCTATAATTCCAACGTCTAGTGTCTTTTTTTCTTCTGTTTCTATAGTTTTTAAGATTTCAATAGCTTTATTGTATTCACCTATGTTGTTGTATGCTCTACCTTGTTCACTTATAATTTGACTATTTAGTTGTTCAACTGGTAGTTCTTCTATCATATCAATTATTTCTTGATATTTTTCTAAATTATCTAAAGACTCAATTTTTGTTAGTATTTCTTCACTGTTTTCATTGCTCCACCCTTAAATGATTTCATATCAATAGTATATCTTATTTTTGCTTTTTCAAAAATTATTGCAAAAATGAAGAAAAATAAGAAAAATAAAGAATTTTTAAGTTTTTACCAAAGATTATAACTTAAAAATATTGATATAAGAATTATTTTATGAGTAACAATATAGCTAGTTACAAAAATTTTATAACTAGCTTTCTTATTTTAAGAAAATCTCTTTATATTAGAAATGTTATATTAGAATATAAATCTAAGTCCAACTCACCTCTAATATTGCTTCCTTTTTATCATAACCAACATTAGCTGTTACTCCTACTCTTTTGGTTATCCCATCCGATATTAAGGTCTGTTTTTACATTTCCTCTTCTATCTTCTTTTTCTCTCTTAAGTCATACCAATCAGCTGTTGTATAAGCAACTCTTGCTTTATTATTAGCATTTGCCACTTTTCCTAGCTCATTTTCATAAGCTACTCCTACTGATACTTTTAAGTTATTGTTTCCAAATAAATATTTATAAGCTAATTCTGCTCCTACTTCTGGTTTTATTGAAATATAATCATTAGCTTTTTACTTCAAGTCTCATTTCTCCAGATTTTTCTTTTTATTTTACTAAATCTTCCATATTCTATTTTAAGTCCAGCATGTGGAATAAATGAGAATCCTTCACTTAGTCTGAAAGATTTACTTATTTCATTTTTAACTCCTATACCATAAGTATAGTATCTTGATTTTGCACCGAAATACTATCATCTACAACTAAGAATCTTCTATTCATTCTGTTGTATCCTACAAAGATATCTCCCAGATATTGTCAATTCAAGCTATTATTTTTCATCAAATGGTACTAGATTTAAATAATCAACTTTTCCTTGTAATTGATCTTCTTTTGAGTTTCCTAAATCTTTTAAATTTCAATTTATTTTCTACTACTCAGCATACCAACCTATAGATTCTCCTAGTCTTGACTGTTTCATCTTCATGAACATAAGCTACTCCATATGCATTATTCTTATAATCAATTACACCTGCAGTATCAGTCTTATATTCTCCCTTAACCCCAATAACTTTTAATTTTATTAGAATCTTTTGTTGGATTAGACCAGTCATCTCTTGAAGTAGCTCAAATTCCTTACCAAGTATATTTCCTGTTTCTTGTATTCTTTTGTTGAATATTAGAATATTGATTTCCTTTCATTTGGTCTACAGCTTGAGCAAATAGAGCTGCTTCACCTTTTCTATTCCATTTAATTTATCAAATAAAAGCTTTTTCTCAGTTCCTGTCCTTCTACACCATATCTTTGTTCTAAACCATCTAAGAAGTTACCAGTATTTTTATCCTTAGCAAAAAGCTGTATATGGTATTTTTTTGATAAGTATAAAAGCTTTTATATGTCATCAGTATTTTTGAGTAGCTGTCGCTATCCAAGTTAAACCACTTGACACAAATGAGAATTTCATTGAACTTCCAGCACTCAATGAAGAAATTACATCATTATATGGCTTTAATATATTTTGACCTACTTCTATGTCTTTTTCATTTGTATATTTACTTGCTTCTGTACCAAATATTAGATCTACTTTTTGTAATCCTGTTAATAAATTTAATCCTTGTATAGGGTTAGTATAATTTACTCCTGATGTATCTACATACATTCCTATAGATGAAGCTTGACCTAAAGAAGGTGTCGCTAAATCAGCAACTGTCAAGTTTAATGATGTTGTTCCTACATTTACACTTAAAGGTTTAGGTGTTGCAGTAACTGTATCAACAGCTATAGGTGTAACTCTTGTACCATCTCTATAAATAGTAGCTGTTCCATCTCCTGGAGCAACTATATTTATTCCTGCAACTGTTTTTCCTGTTGCAGATTGTTTCTTTACATCTATTGGACCATTAAGAACTCCAGTTCCTCCTCCAAGAATTTGATCATCATAGTTATTTTCTTTAGTTCCTTTGTTTATAAATACACCTGTTAAATTTGTACCATCAACTATGTTTTATTGTTCCATAGTTTTTGATTATTGCACCATTAGATACAACCACACCTACTATTCCATCATTTGTTGGATTAGGCACAGTTGTTATTGTTCCATAGTTATATCCAATAGCATTATTATCTAAGTACATTCCTATTGTCTTTTTACCACTTAATTCAATTCTTCCTCTATTTGTTGCAGTTGACCCTGAACCAGTAGCAAACATACCTATTCCATTGTCTTTTTCAACTTTAATAGTACCGTAGTTTACAATATTTCCTGTACTTACTAATGTACCCAGCATCATTTACATAACCTGCTGCCATACCTATTCCATATAATTTATTTACAGTGTCACTTCCACTTACTGATTGTTGGACTTACTGTAGTTGAACCATTTGTTGAATGTTCCTCCACCTATACTATACATTCCAACGTTTCCTACTCCTGTACCAAAATTCATATTAGCTAGGTTAGTTACAGTACCCGCTGCATATATTCCATAGTTTTTACTTCCTGTTGCAGTTAAAGCTGTTTTTATTTTCTATATTTCCTGTTGTATCTGATGAATATACATACACTGCATCATTTCCAAGAGTAACTCCACTTGGTACATCTGTTTTTGTAATTTGTGTTCCAGTTCCTTTTATTACATAACCATAAGAGCTGTCACCAATTTGCATATCTGCTTCTCCACCCATTATTTGATTTGTTCCTGTTGTAAATACTCCTACTGATTGATTATTTCCTACTTCTATTTTTAGATCCTGATGGTAGGTATACTGTTGAACCTAATAGACCTGGTGTATGTTGTCCATTTGAATAAATACCAACTGAATTATCCCCAACTTTAACTTTTACCATTTACACCTAATTCTACTTTCTTTCCATAAATACCATAAGTGTTATCTCCACCTATTATATCTTTATCATTTGTTATCTTAGTGTCATCATCATTTGTATACATACCAATATTAGGTTCATTTTCTGAAAGTCCGTCTGCTAAGTTTATAGTTCCACTATTTTTTTAAGTCAGAAGAATTTTTGCAAACATTCCTACAGATTTTTGTCCATTGATATTTATAGTTCCTTTATTTTTCTAAAAGTTGCTTTATCTCCAGACATTCCAGTTGAAGAATCACCCATGTTAATGTTATAACTCCTGTTGTATCATTTGTTCCTACTAGCTGTTGCTCTTGTTGCACTAGCATTATTATTTTTAATATAAATACCAGTTGCATTAGCTCCATCTAAGCTAACTTGTCCTTTATTTAAAATATTAGTTTGTCCTTGACCTACTGCAGCTGTTCCAAATTCATTTACTATTGGATTATTAAGTATCTGTTCTGTAAGCCATTCCTAATATTCCTATTCCTTTGTCTCCACTAACATCTACAGTTCCTTCATTTGTAACTTCAGAACCATTTACTGAATATATTCCAACAGCGTCACTATTAGCAGTTCCATCTTTTTTTCTATAGAAATAGTTCCTTCATTCTTAGCTTTTTCCATAGTTTATGAATACTCCTATTCCACCTTTGTCTGTTCCGTCTGTTCTTGCTACATCCAGTGTTTTTCCAGATGCAATATTAACTTGAGTTTGTCCATTACTAGTAGCATTTTTACTTGAATTAGCCTCTATTCCAACAACTTGATTATTATATAAGTCATTAGCTTGTGCTGTTGTTAATCTAGCTGTTACATTTGAGTTAACATTTGTTATTAGACGTTGACCTAAGAATCTTTGGAAATAATATCCACTAACAGTTGTGAGATCCATCTGCTTTATTAATATCAACATCTATATTCATTGTTCCACCATCTAAAGCTGCTAGTTTATATTTATTAAATGTTTGTCCTCCTTCAGTTCCAGGTTGAACATCGACTCCAGTTCCAACAAGACCATTTATAGTTCCAGATAAGTTACTTACATTTATAGGTGTTGCTACATTTAGTAAGTTAAATACTATTACATCATTTGACATAACTGTAATTTTAGTATTAGAAATATCTATTGGGTTAGTTCCTGTTGCATTTTAGCTCCATAGCAGTAGATTTACCACGTAGAATAATGTCTCCATTAGAAAACTTTATTTCTCCACCATCTTTTGCATAAAGAGCGTATCCTTCACCATCGTAATCAAGTTTTCCACCTTCAAAATGAACAGTAGATTTTGATGTTCCATTAACTCCAATAGATGATATACCTGTACTTCCATTTTCTACTTTAATATAGTTCTTTTTAGCATTGATCACTCCACCATCATTGGCACATAATCCCATCCCTTTATTATATGAACTGTTGATATGTATATTTGCTGTACTTGGAAGAGTTGTTTGGTTCATATCCACTTTACCTTTATCATTTGCATAAGCAGCCACTGAATTTCCTGATAAATATGCTGAGAATTTTTCAGGTTTAACAAGTGTCACTTCAGAAGTATTTCCTGTTGCATACAGAGCTAATGAATCTTTTATAAAATTAGTAGTACTTCCAACTGTTACAGTTCCATCAAGACTAACTTTTCCTCCAGCTTCTGCTAAAGCTAATTTTTGGTTTTCACCACCAGTGATTAGTGATTTACCTTCAAAATTTTACTTTTGCCCCAGCTGTTGCAACCATACCAATATTTCCTGTTCCACCTTGTAAATCTATCTTACTAGATGTTATTTTTGTATTAGCAAGAGGGGCCATGACATTCATTTCTCCTTTGCTTGCATAAATTCCTATACTTTCTTTAGTATGTTCACCTATTTCAATAACAGCTGCTGCATTTGTCTTTTTAATATGGTCTTGTAAAATTCCTATTGCTTTTTCAGTTTTAGTTGCTTCTGTCAAACTATTACCTATTGTAGCTACTTGTGCTTCTTTACCTATATTAAATTTAACAAAGTTTTTTTAGTGTCAGTATCTATACCTGTATTTTGTGATACCCAACCAATTGCTTCATCACCTAATAGGTCTATTGGCTTAGTTAAATACACCGAACTTCCTGGTTTCATTGTTGAGTTATCAGTATCAGATGCCATGAAAAATCCCTATTGCTTTCTTACCTCTTACTTGGATAAGTCCATCATTTACAAAAAGCTGCTCTTCCATATCCTAAGTTAAAATATGCCCATCCAATTACCATTGATTTTTCACCATCAACATATATTTTTCCATTTTCACTATTAGAGTAAATCCATCCTCTTCCTATATCTGTATCTGAGTATGCTTAAAAATAACAGAATTTTTACCTTTAGCAGATATAGTCCCTTCATTATCAATATAGTTTGTACGATCGCTTCCACCACTATCAGTTGTGGTAAACAAATAAATTGCATCATTACTTTAATAAATTAACACTTCCTTTATTAATAAATAAAAGTTCTGAGGCTCCATTATCATCTCCTGTAATTCCAGAATAAGATTGATATTCTCTTAATTTATATCAACAGTAATATAAGTGGGAGCATAGTCATCAAGTTTACCATCAACAGTTCCTTGTGTTTCTAAGTTAATAACAGCACCTTCATCAGTAGTAGATTTATTAAAATTATAATTAATTACAACATCTTTTTCCAAATTCAGAATAAGGAACATTTAATAAAGTATTAAAGAATCTCGCATTTAATAAGTATGTTCCATCAGTTGGTTTTTATACCAACAGGAGTTATCAGTATATGAAAAAGCTTCATAGTTTTTTTACACTAACACTCATATTTCCAGTATCATAATCTACTACATTTCCAGTAATATCAAAAAGTTCCTTTAGTTAAACTAACTTGTGATATAGCTCCATAGTTATTTTGTTCACCTGTATTTTGAGTCTCACCAAACCATCTGTATATCCAATCCTGAGGATTAGCTCCTCCACCTTCTAATTTTTGGTGGTTCTATACTAGGTGGTGTAACAGTTATTGGCTCTGGTGCCTTAGGGTGGTTGTATTATCTTAGGTTCAAAAAGGTGGTAAAAGATCCTGATGGTTCAGGTGGCACAAAAGTTGGTGCCTGTTTATTTACTTCTTTTGGTCTTATTCCCGCACTTACTTCAACTTCTCTTGGTGGTTCATAAACTAAATCTAAACTTGTTGTTCCATAAGATGTTGACATTACAGATGAAGCCTTAAATCTTTTCCAATGGATCTGTCTTTCTAGTTAGATTTAATTTTTCTTTTACTTTTATCTCCTCTTCCTTTATATGAGGCTCCCCAATTATCATACATATAGTTCATTCCAAATTGCCATGAAGCCCAAGGTGATTTAACTACTTGATTTCCTTGTTCCATCAATTGAATTAATTCTAATCTTAATCCATTGATTTCTTTTTGATTTTCCCTTCTTGCTGTATTAATTTTTGTCTTGTAAATTTCCCACTGAATTTTTAGAGTTTCTCTGGATACTGCTATTTCTTCTGTAGTCATAACATCTTGCGAGAATGCATTTAGCCCCATCATTAAAAAGTATAACAAGACCTATTGAGTATTTTACAGTTTTATACTTTTTGCAATTGAACGTAGATTTTTGTTCCATTGCCTGTAGATTATTTTTACCATTTTTTTCCTCCTCATATTTAATTTTTATTCCCCTAATACAAGTACTATCTTTGAACTAATCTGAATTCAACTCTTCTATTTTGTAATCTTCCTTCTGAGTGTTTCATTAGTTGCCACTGGATATTCTTCTCCTTTAGCTTCTATTCCAACTATTCTATCTTCAGCTAATCCAAATTCTATTAACTTAGCTTTTTACAGCTTCTGCTCTTCTTCTTGAAAGTCCTATGTTATATTGGTTACTTCCTACAGAGTCTGTATGTCCTTCTATTGTTAATTCATAGTTGTTTTGTTCGATGAAATCTTTTTAAGTTGTTTTAACATTTCAAAAATATTGAGGTTTAACTATAGATTTGTCAAAAATCAAAGTTTAGCGCTCTTTCATCTAATACTATCGTCATTTCTTTTTGGTGCTTCTACATTAGTTATATCTAAATTCTTTATTTCTAGTGCATTTATTCTTATGTATTTTTCACGCATTTGTGTTGTTGTTAGCGCTTGGACTGCTAATGCTGGTAGAGAAAATACTAATAATAGTAACAATGTTATTATTGTTGTTGTGCTCTTTCTCTTTTCCATTTGTCAGCCTCCTTTTCTAATGATAAGTATTCTTCTAGTATATTCTATTTTTCCCTTCTTCTACTAGTTTTATCTACATTTTCTGAAGGTTTTACTGCTTTATTATTTGCTAAATAGCTTCTATATTATCTAATCTTGCTGTATTGTAGTTTACTACCTTCTGATCTGTACATGCTACTAACGATAAAACTCCTAATATTAATGCTAATTTTTCATATGTTCCCATTCTCCTTTTTAATTAATAACTTACTCTTTTTTTCTAGCTCTCCAACATTCTTTTCTAGGTTATCAAGCATTTCATTTGTTTTTGTTGTAGTTTTCTATCTTGTCATTTATTTCTAACATTCTCTTCTTTATTCTTTGTACTTCTAAATCCATTTTTCTGATTCAGTCATATCTTTTCTTGCTTTTCTTAGGTGTAACTTCTTCTTGAGCTACTGCCACTTCTCCACCTTCTACAACTGCACCTTCTGTTGCTACTACTCCTCCTGCATTTTCTGGAGCTTGATTAGCTATTTCTTGAACTAATTGGGTTCCTTCTTCAGCTTGCTCTTTTAGCTGCTTCTTTTTCTCTTTCTTTTTGAACTTTTCATATTCTTTTAGTAATCTTTTCTTTTGCTTCATCGTCACTTTCTTCAGCATAAAGCAAATGAACCTACTAAAAGTAATCCTAATAGTGTTGTTAATATTAACTTATTTTTCATCTATATTCCCCTATTATTATTGTACAGGTTCTATTACAGGCGCTTCATTTGGTTTAGCTTGTTCATCATTCATAATTTCATAATATCCTGCTACTTCTGCTTCTTCTCTTTGCAACACTTCTTACTACTCTTTCATAGAAATCTAATTTTTCTAGAGCTTCTTTTCTTGTTGCTTCTAATTTTTCTGCTTCTGTCTTTGGTTTTAGCTTTTTCTGCTTTCTTTGCTTTTTACCATTGCTTCTATTTCTGCTAATGAGCTTGCTTCTGATGTAGATATTCCTAATTCTTTTTGCTTCTTGTTGTAGTTTAAGAGTTTCTGTATCTTCTTTCTTTATTTTTTCTCATTCCATCTAAGATTTCCATCGCTTCTTTTTCATCTTGAGGATTTAAACCTTCTGTTGCTACTACTCCTTCTGCTGGAACTTCCACAACTTCTACTACTTGAGATTTAGCTTGTTCTTCAGCAAGTCTAGCTTGTTCTTCAGCCTCTTTTTCTTGCTTTTTCTTCTGCTTCTTTAGCTAATTTTGCCTTTTGCTTTTTCTGCTTTTTCAATCTCTGCTCTCTTTTTGTTCAGTACTGCCATTCCATCATCTTCTGCATAAGCTATTGATGACAATGCACATAAAAATAGAATAGTTTAGAAACTTCTTCATTATTTCCCCTCCTATTTAATTTAAAACTTCTAATAATTTTGTTAGTTCTACGATTTGTTGTTCTTTGTCTGCGATTTTTGTTCTAACTTGTTGTAGTATTCATCGAATCTTTTTAATAATTTCTTATATTCGTCTCTGTGCCATCTTATCTTTTGAGTCTTCTTTTAACTTAGTATAAAGTTCTTCTCTGCCCTAATTGTTTTTTCTTTAAGTTCCTTAACTTCTTTTTCAAGATTTGCTTTCTCTTGAATAAATTCTTCTTTTCTTTCAGCTTCTTTTGCATTAAAAGCTTGATACTCAGCTTCAATATTTCTAACTTCGTTTATTACTTCTTGAGCTACAGCATCCGTTGCTTCTGCTGAGTAAAGAAACTGCTCCCACTACTAACATTGCACCTAAAATAAATTTGATTTTCATAGTTCCCCTTTAACTCTTTTTATAAAAACAAATGTTTTTATAATTTCAGTATACTGTTTTTATAGGTTTTGTCAATGAAACTTACTTAAAAAAATCAATATATTTTCAATAAAAAGCCAATTGCAGATTTACTCACAATTGACTTTTCATATTTAATTAATTTTTTATTATTTA
>BNJV01000063.1_pt1 | contig 59660 bp, 69 predicted proteins | sample 8540591 | NCBI WGS metagenome assembly BNJV01 (sample SAMD00202457, study PRJDB9452) | human saliva metagenome | host: Homo sapiens | reverse complement strand
GGCCCGGGGAGCCGGCGGCTTAGACTAAGCAACAGTGCGGATTCTAGGTGCGCGGTTATAGGCTCGCGCACCTAGAATCCATAGGTTTTAAGGCGCAGTTATTTACGGCGCGGTGATAACAATCTTGCCGCGTACGTGGCCACCCATTAGCTCCTGGTAAGCAGCCCGCACCTGCTCCACTTCAAGCGGGTAGGTGCCGGCAATAGTCAAAGTGACGCTGCCATCAGCAACCATGCCAGCCACCGTGGCGATGTCAGCGATTGTCCCGTGGCGTCCCCCGGTGAAGCGGGCGCGGTGCAGGGCGATTGCCGGCGTCGGAACTAAAGTCCCCACCCGCTTACCCGCAACACCTAGGCGATGAGCCAGCGACGCATATCCCCCAAAACAGTCCACGAAAGCCGTAACTGAAGGTGCTACCTCACGTATGCGCTGCTCTAGACCCTCACCGTAAGCCACTGGGGTGGCGCCTAGAGAACGCAGATAGTCGGCATTAGCGGGGCTTGCGATGCCAATAACGCTCGCACCTTGGGAAATCGCCAGTTGGGTAACGACCCCTCCTACTCCCCCGGCTGCTCCCGCAACAACGACGACGTCGCCAGCCTGTACATCCACGCAGCGCAGCGCCCCCATTGCGGTTTGGGCGGCCACACCCAGGCCTCCAGCGACTTCAAAGCTGACTGATGCTGGCTTGGGCACGATATTTTCTACTGAAGTTAGTATCTCCGTTGCCAGTGAGCCACGCTCACGCACCTGCCAGGGGGCGGCGCGTAGCAGCCCCAGGACTTCATCGCCAACGGCCACGTTATTGACCTCGGGGCCGACGGCGCTCACAACCCCGGCAAAATCCTGCCCCACACCCCGTAGCTTTCGTTGCTGTCCCTTAGCGAACCAACGTGAGGGGTGCGTGATAGTGCGGATAATTTCCAGGGGCTTAGTTATTCCCCCCAAACAGCTTGTAATCAACAGGGTTGATACCGGCTGCGCGCATATGTACAACTACCTGTCCCTTACCCGGTTGAGGTAGCGTACACTCCTCCTCTTCGAGGACTTGCACACCTCCAAAACGGCGGTATCCAATGACTCGCGTCATGATTGGCCTTCCTAATAATTCTCTGAGCGCCAGCTCACAAATAGCGCTTCACATCAGGATACGCCCCTACAAGCGTCAACTGAGTAGGAAATAGCCTGGCAAGTAAGTTCATCAAATAGCGCAGTATCTATGAATCTACGCGTGCTGCAGCTCGTAGCCGCTCTATCATGTCGGGTACGTTACGAGTGACAGCTGTCCAGAGAAGTTCGTCATCCATGCTCTGATAACCAGAATGTGCAGCGATATTGCGGGTTGTACGTAGGGCGCGCTTCTCTACAGAGGTCAGGGCCTCCATATAGGGTGCATATTCGTCTCGTTCCAGAAAAGCAGCAAGCCGAATAATCACCATGCAAGCCGAGTCATACTCTGGGCAATCGGAACTAAAGCCTCAATAGGGTTAGCGGCGACACGCTCAATACGCCGGCTTATGACGTCAAGTTCGCGTAGAAAGTTATCGACGTCGAACCTTGGAGTAGGTCGTCGTAAGGCGCGTGGTCGAGGGGTAAAAGAGGCCGATTCACTCATAGCGGCACGGCTTCGTTAATTGCCCGTTGCAAGGCCGCAGGCACATGCGTGTCCGTGTGGACCTCGACAGGAAAACCAGTTAGCTCGCTTGTGTATGCGGCGATATCCGCCAACTCAAACAGTGATAAATCACGGCTCGGAGTACCGATCAGATCAATATCCGACTCGAAGCCATCCGTTCCCTGAACGATGGAGCCAAAGACACGCAGAGCCTCAAGGCCTCGTTCCTTGGCGTAACTACCAATCGAGGAAGCATGGCGGGCTAGTGGCACAGAGGGGCGATAGTCTGCCATACGCAAGATACGCTCAAGCATTTCAGCAGATACAGCCCGCTTACCGGACTCAATCTGTGCAAGGGTTGACTGACTCATTCCGGTCAACCCCGCCAGCTCTGCTTGCGTAAGAGACGCGTCCCTACGTGCCTCACGCACTAGGGACGGTGCATCTTCCCGCCGAAACCGAGCCATAAATCCATGATAGTGCACGTATGCACTATTTACGGAGAGTTCAATTTAGTCTAAGCGCCGCCTAACACAGCCCACCAGTAAAGGCGCCAGCTCACAAATAGCGCTTCACCTCAGGATACGCCGGTAGAGACGTTAATAAATGGTGGTGGCGCAGCCCTTAGGCTGCGCCACCACCACCACTATTGTGTGTAGCTGCTTTGCAGGCGCCGCCTAGCGGCGCTAGCTTGTAGCTGTATCCAGTTAAGTAGCGCTAAGCAGGCGCTCACTTCTTCTGGTATACGCGCACGTAGTCAACGCTCATGTCCTGACCGTTAACATACTGCCCCTCGATGTAACCGCCAGCCTGGTTGTAGCGTCCCTCCAGGAAGTTACCGCCTACACCGTGGTTAAGCAGCAGGTAGAAGTCCTTGTCAAAGGGCATGAAGCCATTGGTGCGAGTACCGCGCAGTGGGCCCTTGATTTCGTGGGTCTTTACGCCGTCAATGTAGTAGGTCAGCTTATTGGGTTCCCACAGCAGACCGTAGGTGTGGTAGCCATCTTGGGTGTTGATTCCAAAGTGCTTCTTGTTCCAGTTGTTGGACTGGTCGCGCTTACCCTTGTCCTTGCTAAACCAGTGCGCAGTGGACTGCACAAACTGAGGGTCGTAGCCCTTGGATTCAAAGACGTCAATCTCACCAGAGTGCGGCCAGTCACCATAAGTCTTGTCCTGAGCCAGCAGCCAGAAGCTAGACCAGGAAGAGTGCCCCTTGGGCAGCTTGATACGGGCCTCATAGTAGCCGTACTTGAAGTACTGCTTGTCGCGCGAGCGCAGCATGGCAGAGGTGTAACGGCGGGTCTGGATGCAGTTTTTGCCCGTCTTAACCTTCTGACCACCACACACGTTAGTCTTTACGCCATTCTTCTCGCGGTAAGCCACCAGGTGCAGTGAGCCATCCTTAACGTAAAGGTTGCGGGGCTGGTCCTTGTAAACCATCTGCATATTGTCACCCCAGGCGCCACTGGCAGGGGTCCAGTTATTACGGTTTAGCGCATTGCCTTCAAACTCATCGCTCCACACCAGGCGGTACCTGGCAGGCACATAGGGGCTGTTGGCAGCCTGAGCTTCCTGGGGACCCACCAGGTTCAGACCAGCCGCAGCAGTAACCAGTGCCGTCAATGCCGCAAACTTGCGCAGCCAACCTCGGCGCAGCGCACGCTTCTGCTTCACTTAAATCTCCATCATTGTCCAGCCACGGCTACCAGCCCGTGGCATTTGGCGTAAAAACGACCAGAAAACTTGATCGCCGCGTTATGGAAATGAGATTAAAGTTGGTTTCTGCATGGATCCTGGGAAACTTTGACGACTATTCTGAGGTGGGGATACATCCCCATGCCCAACTCATCAAGTAAAATTCTCATTAGTACTTACGTCCCGAATAGGTAAGGATGCCCATCGTGAAGCGTTACTTACTAACTGGTTTAAAAGTTCTGCTGGCCCTGGTTGTGACAGCAGCGCTAGTAAAACTCGCGTTCTTTCCCGACAGCGAGCAAACCGCGCCTACAGCAGCGCAAACAGGTTTTTCAGTTAGCACCCCGCTAGTTACCGTCACCAAAGCTGACGTTAAATCCGCCGTCGACATTGACGGCCAAGTAGTTGCCGACGCCCCCACCCAAGTGCCAGCCACCTCCGTGGGCACCGTAGCGCGCCTCTACTTTGACAACGGCGCTGCGGTTACCTCCGGTGAACCCATCTTGACCATCAAGAAAACCGAAACCGTAACCAACACCGACAACGGCTCTAATGGGTCTAACGGCGCAAACGGATCTAGCGACTCTAAGGGGGCCGGCTCAGCGGACTCTTCAGATTCGGACTCCAAAGCCGACACCACCCCCAAAACCACCGAAAAAGTCACCTATATTGATGTCTACGCCCCCGCCACCGGCACCATCAACTACTCGGTGATTAAAGACCAAGAAACCACGGTAGGCACCTCCATCGCCTCTATCTCCACCGGCACCTACAGCGCCACCGGCACCATCAGCGCCGCTCAGCAGTACCAGCTGACTCAGGCCCCCACCAGCGCTACGATCACCATCAAATCCGGGCCGGCGCCCTTTGCCTGCAACAACCTAAAAATCGGCGCCGGGACAGCTAGCGCCCCCACTAACTCCACCGCCGCCCCTAAAGACACCACCGATGCCTCCAGCGGCGATGGCACCACCGTACAGGTACGCTGCGCCGTCCCCGCAGACAAGAAGGTGTTCCCGGGCCTGAAAGCCACCATCTCGATCGCCGTCGGCGAAGCTAAAGGGGCCCTCACCGTGCCCCTAACCGCCGTGCAAGGCAACTACGCAACCGGCAAGGTGTGGCTTGTGCCAGACCCAACCAAACCCACCAAAACCGTAGAAACCACCGTCAAACTGGGCATTAACGACGGCAACCAGATCGTAGTGACCTCCGGGCTTAAAGAAGGCGACTCTATCTTGCAGTTCGTGCCCGGCCAAGACGTAGACAAAACCGGCAAACCCAACAGCTGCGACCCTGACGGGACCTGCTATGACTCAGCCGGTAAGGAAATTAAGTGAGCGCCCTGATCGAGCTGGAGTCAATCGCCCGCTCCTTCATAGTTGACGACGCCGAACTGAAAATTCTCACCGACATCAACCTGCGTGTTGAGGCCGGCCAGCATGTTGCCATTGTGGGGCGCTCAGGTACCGGTAAATCCACCCTGCTCAACATCATCGGCATGTTGGACACCCCCTCCAGCGGCGAATACCGCTTCAACGGCTCCAGTGTGAACCGGCTAGGTGAAGCTGCCCGCGCCAAAGTACGCGGACGCGGATTTGGGTTCATTTTCCAATCCTTCAACCTCATCAACGGGCTAACCACCACTGAAAACGTCTACACCCCGCTGCTCTACGCCAGCGGCTCACAGTTTTGGACCCGCAACACCCGCGCCAAGCAGCTGCTTGAAGCGGTGGGGCTGGAAAGCAAAATAGACCAATCCATTGAGCGTCTCTCCGGCGGTGAGCAGCAGCGGGTAGCTATCGCCCGCGCGCTAAGCCGCCGCCCCCAGGTGATCTTGGCTGACGAGCCCACCGGCGCCCTGGATGTACACACCGCCGCCAGTGTTATGGATCTACTTGAAAAACAGTGCCATGAAAGCGGGGCGGCGCTGATCGTGATCACCCACGATCTGGCGGTAGCCGCCCGCGCCCAAATGGCCTACCAGTTAGCGGACGGGTGCCTGCACCCAATCGATATCAGGCAGGGGCTGGCATGAGCGTAATTATTGGTTCCCTCATTGAAGCCTGGACCCAGCTGCGTATCTCTAAACTGCGCGTGCTGCTGTCCCTGGTGGGTGTGGCCGCCTCCGTGGCCGCCATGACCTTCGTAATTGCCCTTGGGCAAGTCTCAGTTATTGTCATCCAAAACGAGATGGCCCGCTACTCCGGCTATCCCGGAACAGTTACCGTGCAGGTCAGCCCCAGCAGCGGTGAAAGCGACGGCGCTGACGAAAGCCAAGCCACCAACTCCGACAGCGCAGGTGGGGTAACCCAGCAAGCCAGCGCCTCCCAGGCCCACAAAGTCTCCAAATCCATGAACGACTTTGTTAAACGCTACAAAGTGCAGGCCGCCACCACCTCCTATGAAACCAACATCCGGTTCATGTTCCCCTTTGGCCCCCCAACGGGTAAACACCACCGTGGTCAGTGCCAGCTACAACAAAGTGGTGCCGGTGAGCCTGTCGCAGGGGCGCTGGTTTAGCCAGGCAGACACTAAAAACCTGGCCACCCCCATCGTGGTAAATAAGGCGTTCGCGAAAGAACTGGGCATTGAAACCCTCAGCGCCCCCTTCACAGTGCAGTCTTTCACCCCTTCGCGCACTTCTTTCATGATTGTGGGTATCACTGCGGAAAAAGACTCACCTAACTGCTACGACGACGAAAACGGCAAGCAGGTGTGCACCCAGGAATATAAGGCCTATGCCTTGCGTGATCCTTTTGAAGCTAGCCTTACCGACGCCGCCACCGCGCCCGTGCCCACGTTAAGTATGTATGTGGGTCGCGAGCAGGTCAGCAAAATGCAGGCCCTGGCTAAACGCGAATTTGGGGCCCAGTTTGGCGCCAAACCCTGCAGGTCAGCTCCAATATTGATACTGCCGCCAGCAATAGCTCCATGCGTACTTTCACCATGGTGGTATCCGCTGCCGGCGTGTTCATGATGGTGCTAGGTGCGCTGGGGCTGATCAACGTCTCCATTGTGACCGTGCGTCAACGTATCCACGAGATCGGGGTGCGTCGCGCCTTTGGGGCCAGCAGTTGGCGTATCTTCTTCTCAATCATGCTCGAATCGGTGGTGGCCACAGTGGTGGCCGGCATTGTGGGTATTGCGATATCTATCCTGGCGCTACGCTTTGTGCCGCTCGGCCCAATCTTGGGGATCCAATCCGATGTGCCCACCCCCGCCTACCCCTTCAGCGCTGCCTTAATCGGTTTAGCCGCAGCCACCGGCGTGGGCGCCCTGGCAGGTATCATCCCCGCCTGGGTGGCTATGCGCATCAAACCCATTGACGCCATCCGCTTCTAAAGCAGACCAAAACACTAAGCGCGCGCCGGGCGGCGCGCGCTTTGGTTTAGTTGGTACGCGTCCAGGGCCGCATAAATGCGGCCAGGGCTGCGCACAGCGATGGCCGTGATGGCCGTCTAGCTTTCTAGGTCGTAGCTAACCTCCAGCGGGGCGTGGTCTGACCAACGCTCGGCGTAGCTGGGCGCGCGGCCAATACTAAAATCTTGCGCCTGCTTCGCCAGAGCCGGGGTGGCCACCTGGTAGTCAATACGCCAACCAGTGTTGTTATCAAAAGCCTTACCGCGCTGAGACCACCAAGTGTAAGGCCCCTGCGCATCTGGCCCAGCCAACTGGCGCTGCACATCCACCCAACCCTGACTAAACCAACCCTCCAGGTGGGCGATTTCCTCATCCAACACACCCGCAGTCTTGTTGTGGTTAGGCTTCCAGTTCTTAATGTCCTTCTCACTACGCACCACATTAAGATCGCCCGCCATCAGCGCCTGCGGCCCACCCGCAGCAGCGCGCTCAAACAGCTGGCTCATGCGCTCATCAACCAACTCCAGGTGAGCATACTTCTGCTCCATCTTGGGGGTACCCACCTCGCCAGAGTGAATATAGGCGCTAACCACCGTCAGCTGCTGGCCAGCAGGCAAAACCAAATCCGCTTCCAACCAACGCCCCGAATCGACGTCGGGCTCTAAAGTGCCAGGGCGAGCCACGCCGTCGCGCACCGCCGCCACCTGGACGCCACTGTCCTCACGCACCGCAACCGCCACGCCCGCACGACCCTTAATCCGGCACGGCAACACGTGGGCCTCATAACCGGGCAGCAAACCCGCCGCAATCTCACTATCGGCGCGCACCTCCTGCAACAGCAACACCTGCGGGGCGCTTTGCTCCAACCACTGGCCCATACCTTTACGGGCAGCGGCCCGAATCCCATTAACGTTGACGGTAACAATACGCATAAACCAAGAATAGCTAAGCCCGCCCTAACCAGGGTGCTAGACCCGGCGGGCGCAGTTAACGCTGCGACTAACCCGGCGCAGGCAGTTAGCGGGCCGGCAGGGCCAGCGCAGGCAGCAATTGAGGCGCTACCCCCAGCGCGCATGCTTAACCACCTACACACTTAAACGCGATAATTAACCCAAACCAGCCACCCAGCTAAGGAACAAAACATGCGCGGAATTCATGCCTATATCAGTGGACGCGTGCAAGGCGTGGGCTTTCGCTACAGCTGCCACCAAGAAGCCCTCAAATATCAGCTCTCCGGCAGCGTCCGTAATCTCGACGACGGCCGAGTTGAGGTATGGGCCGCCGGTGACAGTGAGCTAATGGCTAGGTTCATCACCTGGCTGGGCCACGGGCCGCGCTGGGCCCACGTTACCGATGTAAACCTTCGTGAACTAAGCGAAGTGCAAACCGAACTACTACGCCGCCAAGGCGAATTCAAATACGGCAACTAAGTTAGCGCGGTAGGATCGCAGCCATGCAACAGCATCACCAGGCCTCCTTTGAAGACCTACCCATCGACGAAGACTACCGCACTCCCCCGCGCTCGCGGCGTCGGCTCTGGGTGGGGGCTACCATCACCATAATTGCGGCGTTATGCCCGCTACTGGCGCAGCTGCCCGTACTAAACAACCTGTCCACCACACTCTGGCTGCTTTCCCTGCCGCTGTGCTTTGTGGGGGTTGCGTTAATCGCCTCCTACCTGCACCACCGCTACAACAAGCCCTAAAGGCCAGCATTGCAGCTGGCCTTTAGGGCTTTATCTGATTAAGACGGTTGCAGCTAGCTCGCTAAGTAGCCGGGTGTTTTCAACTGGTAACGCCTAGCTGTCAGCGGCTAGCTTGCAGTAGCTAACCGGCAGTAGCTAACTGACGCTGGGCAGTTTCCACCACATTAGCCAGTAGTAGTGCGCGAGTCATGGGGCCCACCCCGCCCGGGTTAGGCGACAGGGCACTAGCTACGTCGTCGACGCCGTCGGCCACATCCCCGCAGAGACGGGCCTTACCGTCAGCGCCAACCACGCGACTGACCCCCACATCCAGCACCACCGCGCCAGGCCTGACCATATCGGGAGTGATAATCCCGGCCACACCAGCGGCACTAATAATGATGTCTGCGCGGCGAGTGTGGCTGGCCAGATCACGCGTGCCCGTGTGGCAGATATCCACCGTGGCATTGACCTCGCGTCTACCCAGCAGCAAGCCAATTGAGCGCCCCACAGTGACGCCCCTACCCACCACGCAAATATCCTGGTTGGCCAGGGAAATACCGTTACGAACCAGCAGCTCAATGCAGCCGCGCGGAGTGCAAGGCAAGGGCGAATCAATAGGGCCGCTGACCCGCAGCACCAGGCGCCCCAGGTTAGTGGGGTGCAAGCCGTCAGCGTCCTTAGCTGGGTCAATGCGCTCCAGCACGGCGTTAGTGTCGATGCCGCGCGGCAAAGGCAGCTGCACAATATAGCCGGTGCAGGCCGGGTCAGCATTTAGCTGATCCACCGCCGCCTCAATCTGGGCCTGGGTGGCCTCAGCGGGCAGATCAACGCGGATAGAGTTAATCCCCACCTCGGCGCAGTCGGCGTGCTTGCCGGCCACATACTTCACGCTACCGGGGTCGCTACCCACCAGCAGCGTGCCCAGCCCGGGCACAACCCCCGCCGCACGCAGCTGCTCCACGCTAGCGCGCAGCTCAGCCTTAATCTGGCCGGCAATCAGCTTGCCATCCAGCACCCGGGCACTACCGGCCCAAGGCGCCCTCACTGCACCAGCCCCGGGTAGAGCGGGAAGGCCTTAGTCAGGTTAGTAACCCGCCCGCGCAGCGTCTCTAGCAGTTCCTGGCTGACGCTGTCGGTGGCGCCAGCCTTAAGCACAGCCGCAATAATCTCAGCTACCTCACCAAACTCGGCGGCACCAAAGCCGCGCGTAGCCAAAGCCGGGGTGCCAATACGCAGGCCGGAGGTTACTCGCGGCGGGCGCGGGTCGAAAGGCACCGCGTTGCGGTTAACGGTGATGCCAATCTGTGCCAGCAGATCCTCAGCCTGTTGCCCGTCTAGCGCGCTGTCACGCAGGTCAACCAGCACCAGGTGCACGTCAGTGCCGCCGGTAACCACCTGGATGCCGGCGCTGCTAACGTCGTCAGCTAGCAGGCGCTGGGCGATCAGCTGCGCCCCCTGCAAGGTGCGACGCTGACGGTCCACAAATTCCTCAGTGCCCGCAGCCTTCATAGCCACCGCCTTAGCGGCAATCACGTGCATCAGCGGGCCGCCCTGCTGACCAGGGAACACTGCCGAGTTGAGCTTCTTACCCCACTGCTCGCCCCGGTTAGACAGCAACATGCCTGAACGCGGCCCCGCCAGGGTCTTGTGCACGGTGGTGGAAACAACATCCGCATACGGCAGCGGTGAGGGGTGCAGTCCCGCCGCCACCAGGCCGGCAAAGTGGGCCATATCCACCCACAGGGCGGCGCCAACCTCGTCAGCAATCTCGCGGAAAGCCGCAAAGTCCAGGTGGCGCGGGTAAGCCGACCAGCCAGCAATAATCACGCTGGGCTTTTCGGCCTTGGCCACGGCGCGCACCTGATCCATTTCAATGCGCATCGATTCGCGGTCAACCTCATAGGCGGTGGCGTGGTAAACCTTGCCGGAGAAGTTAATCCTCATGCCGTGGGTGAGGTGACCGCCGTGGGCTAGGCTCAGGCCCAAAATGGTGTCACCCGGCTGAGCCAGAGCGTGCAGCACGGCAGCGTTAGCCTGGGCCCCCGAGTGCGGCTGCACATTGACCCATTGAGCCCCAAAAACAGCTTTGGCGCGCTCAATGGCCAGGTTTTCGGCCTTGTCTACCTCCTCGCAGCCGCCGTAGTAACGACGGCCCGGGTAACCTTCCGCGTACTTGTTGGTTAGCACGCTTCCTTGGGCCTGCAGCACTGCACGGGGCACAAAGTTTTCACTGGCGATCATCTCTAAACCGTCACGCTGGCGTTCCAGCTCCGCGTCAAGGATAGCTGCGATCTCAGGGTCGAATTCTTGCAGGGTCTGGTCTGTAAGTGACATGGTCCGCCTTAAGGTCTGGTTCGGTTTTAGGGGTTTAGCTGCGGTTTTGCTGCCAGCTTTTGGGCAGGGCCAGGGCCGCAGCTGTGGTTTTTAGGGTGTTTTTAGCCGACGACGGCGCGGCGGCGGCAAGATTCCAGCCAGGCTTCGATTAGGGGCTGGTCTACTGCGGCAATCGAGGGCACCACCAAGATGCCCGGGTCAGTGGCAAAGGCGCGCTGACGTGAAATCTGCATAGCAGCGATGCCGCTGCCACGGGCAGCGGCTACCCCGTTAATGGAGTCCTCCAATACCACTGCGTTAGCGCGGCCCACATTGAACTTGTGTAGTGCCAGTTCATAGGGGTCCGGCCAGGGCTTGCCCAGCTCTGAGTCTTCACCGGAAACCACCAGGTCAACTACACCTAGTGCGTCAGCTACCGGTTCAATCACGCCGCGCGGCGAAGCCGAAACAATAGCAATCTTGATGCCCGCCTCATGCAAAGTGTGCACTAGCTCTTGGGCACCCGGCTCAAACGGGGGTGCTTCAGCAATACGCTGCGCTACCTGTTTGGCCACAATCGCATAGAACTCATAGCCGCCGGCCAGGTCTTTTACCGTACCCAACTCCACCATCAAGTTGGCGGTAAAGTCACGTGAGGCCCCACGCATTTTTTCACGAGTTTGCTGGTCAATGAGCACCCCTCGCTTAGCGCATTCTGAGCGCAAAAACTCTTCCCAGATGATCTCTGAATCCACCAGGGTGCCGTCCATGTCAAAAAGCACCGCTGCCAGGTTAGCCATGCGTGATCCTCACTTTAAATTGGGTGCCGACGTAGTCGCTATAGTCACATCTTAAAGGGCGCAGGCAATTTAACGCAGCAACTAAGCCGCTAATGCCTGCGCCCTTAAAACCAAGAACTACTTAACCAGCTGCGAACTACTTAACCAGCTGCCCGGCGCGGTACACCTCAACCGGGTTCAGATCGCAGTCGGTTACCACCACGTCGGCAATCAGCCCGGCGGCTAGCTCGCCACGGGCGGGGTCACCTAGGATCTCGGCGCCCTGCACACTGGCGGCGTAGACGGCGTCCTCTAGCGCCACCCCAGCGTGCCAGGTGGTGCGTACGACGTCGATCAGGTGGGCAGTGCCGCCCGCAATCGCCCCGCCTTCGGTTAGGCGAGCTACGCCGTCGGCCACGGTAACCGGCTGAGAGCCCAGCACATAGGAGCCGTCAGCCATACCTGCCGCAGCCATAGCGTCAGTGATCAGCACCAAGTTGGCCGGCCCTAGGGTGTCGAATAGGTCGCGCACGATAGCCGGAGCCAAGTGCACGCCGTCGCCAATGAGCTCAGCAATAACCTCGCCGCGCTGGGCGCCAGCCACCACCTCGGGCACAGGGCCGGGGTCACGGTGGTGAATGGGACGCATCCCGTTAAACAGGTGGGTGGCGGTGGCGCGCTCTGAACGCACCGGCTTGTCGGTGGCTAGACGCGACCAAATACGCCGGTCGGTTTCTTCCAGGCAGCGGCGTACCGGCTCGGCGCCAGAGTCAGTGTGTCCAAAGGATGGCAGCGCCCCGCCCTCAAGCAGGGCCTCGATTACGCCGTCGTCACCTAGCAGGCCCGGCTTTTCGGGGGCAATAGTCATGGTGACCACGTGCCCGCGGCCCAGTTGCAGCAACTCACGGGTTAGTTCAGCGTCAGGGTCAATGATGTAGGTGGGATCCTGGGCGCCGCAGCGCTCAACTGAAACGAATGGGCCCTCATAGTGGATGCCGGCAATCTCGCCCTCATCAGCCAAATCTGCCAGTAACTTGGTGCGTTCACGCAGCACCTCGGGGCTGGCAGTGACGCAGGAGGTGACAATGGTGGTGGTGCCGTGACGGCGATGCTCAAGCACGGCGGTCATGGCCTGCTCGCGGGTGGTGGCGTTGGGGAAAGATTCCCCGCCACCGCCGTGGCAGTGCACGTCGATTAGACCCGGCAGTAGGTAGCCGCCCTCGGGAGCAGGGCTGGCTTGCTCAAGTTCGCGGGCAAAACCGGCAGCTGCGGCCTGCTCAGCTTCCCCCACCCACAGCAGGTGTGAACCGTTAACAACGACTAGGCCGTCTAACAGGATGGTTTCGGGTAGTACAACTCGCCCGCGTAGGGCGAAACTGGCTTCTTTGCTCATGTGCCTAGTTTATCTGCCCTTTGTGCGCTTTTAGAGCGTTAAAGTCCCTGTTAAAAGTGATTTTTGAGCTAGTCAGCGGGGCCCTGTTAGAACAAGCGTGAGTCGGCGTCGTCCATGCCGCGCATAGCGTCATAGTCCAAGATCAGACAAGTGATGCCGCGATCTTCAGCCAATGTGCGGGCCTGGGGTTTGATACTTTGGGCGGCGAACACAGCCTTGACTGGGGCCAGTAGCGGGTCACGGTCTAGCAGCTCACGGTAGCGGGTTAGCTGCTCGACGCCGTCGATGCCGCCTACGCGCTTAATTTCTACGGCCACGGTGTGGTCATCAGCGTCTTTAGCCAAATGTCTACCGGGCCGATGGCGGTGTAGTACTCGCGGCGGATCAGGCGGTGGCCGGGGCCTAGCAGCTCAATTTGCTGGGCTAACAGTTCTTGCAGGTGGGCTTCCACGCCGTCTTTAGTCAGTCCAGGCTCTGCCCCTAGATCTTCGTTGACGTCGGCATATACCTGGTAGATACGGATGCGCAAGCGGTCATCAGTTTTGGCAGAGCGCACGTCGAGCAGTTGCACTACCCCGGCCTGCTCATGCTCGGCGTCGATGTCTAGTTCTTCCACACTTAGCGGGGGCATCATCCAGTTAAGTGGCTTGTAGGAGCCGCCGTCGGAGTGAATTAGCACTGAGCCGTCGGCTTTAAACATAATTAGCCGCTTGGCTTTGGGCAGGTGGGCGCTTAGGCGGCCAGAGTAATCAACAGAGCAGTCAGCAATCAGCAAGCGCATTGGATAACCCAATCATTTACACCCAAAATCATCCTTCACAGGTGATTTTTCCATGGGGTTTTATAGGGAAGGGACGAAATGTCAGTTTTTGTGTAGTGTTTGATGCCGGCGCACACAAATAGTTTATGCCAGGGCGCAGGCCTTGGGGTTAGTAGGCATTGGGCCTATACATAGCCGCCTGCACGCGGAGCAGCTGAATCAGCCCAGGCCACCAGCGCCGAATGGAATTCTTCAGCCATAGCCAGCTCATATTCGGTCTGCCCATAGTGAGGGTCACTTCCACCACGCTGCCGCCATTAACTCGACGGCGCGGCTGGCTTAACTCCACAAACCTGCGTTCAATGCGCAGGCGCGGGCTGGGTGAGGCGGACACGATGCGATACCAGTCAAGGGTTTCACTACGCATCTGGGCGATGCCGCCCATCCAACCAGATTTAACGGCTAGCGCACACTCGAAAGCCCCCACTCGGGCAGATAGCGTACGCAGACGAACAAAAAACAGTACTAGCGCGATTAGCGCCGCAACCAGTGCAATTAGACCCCATACCCAGACAGCGTGCATGGGTATTAGTCTAGGTCGTCACCATCCAAAGCAGCGAGAGCGACGTGCTCAACCTTGGTATCTACCTCGATGCTTTCGACATCGAGGCTGCCAACTTCGTCCTCACCCACAGCGTCGGCGGCCACGGTGACCTGGTCATGGTCAACTGAACAGAATCCCCCACGCACATGCACACGGTAGGGCTTATCGCCCTCCACCTGCACATATCCGTCACCAAGAAGGGCTAGCACCGGGGCGCGGCCAGGTAGTACACCCAGTGCGCCGGTGACGGTGGGCAGCGAAACGCTGTCTGCCTGCCCGCTGAATACCTGCCTGCGCAGGGAGACAATCTCAACGTTTAGCTTGCTCACTTTTTTCTCCTGGCTTGGTTAATTTACTGCCGTTACGTCACTGGGGCGTCACTTAATTTCCGACGACGCCGCCCACCCCACTGCCGAGCTAGACTGCCGGAGCTAGGGGCGCCGTCGCCGTCCCGCCCAGGTAACCCCAGGCGGGACGTAAGCCGACTACTTAGTCAGCTCGTGAGCGCGGCGCTCTAGATCTTCGATGCCACCGATGTTGAAGAATGCCTGCTCAGGCACGTGGTCGTAGGTACCTTCGCAGATAGCCTTGAAGGCGGCCACAGTCTCAGACAGGGGCACGGTAGAACCGGCAACACCGGTGAACTTTTCAGCCATGTAGGTGTTCTGGCTCAGGAACTGCTGGATACGGCGGGCGCGTGCAACCGTAACCTTGTCTTCTTCACTCAGCTCATCAACACCCAAGATGGCGATGATGTCCTGCAGCTCCTGGTTCTTCTGCAGGATGGACTTGACCTGGGTGGCCACCTCGTAGTGTTCCTTACCCACATAGCGCGGGTCCAAAATACGCGAGGTAGAGGTCAGCGGGTCCACAGCCGGGTACAGACCACGTGAAGCAATTTCACGCGAAAGCTCGGTGGTGGCGTCCAGGTGAGCGAAGGTGGTGGCCGGAGCCGGGTCGGTGTAGTCGTCGGCGGGCACGTAAATGGCCTGCAGCGAGGTAATGGAGTGACCACCTGCGGAGGTAATACGCTCCTGCAACTGACCCATTTCGTCGGCCAGGTTGGGCTGGTAACCCACGGCGGAGGGCATACGGCCCAACAGGGTGGAAACCTCAGAACCGGCCTGGGTGAAACGGAAGATGTTGTCGATGAACAGCAGCACGTCCTGGTGCTGTACATCGCGGAGTATTCCGCCATGGTCAGAGCGGTAAGAGCAACACGTAGACGGGTGCCCGGGGGCTCATCCATCTGGCCGAATACCAGAGCGGTCTTGTCGAATACCCCAGCTTCACCCATTTCGACGATCAGGTCGTTACCTTCACGGGTACGCTCACCCACACCGGCGAATACGGACACACCACCGTGGTCCTGGGCCACACGCTGAATCATTTCCTGAATCAGCACGGTCTTACCCACACCGGCACCACCGAATAGACCAATCTTTCCACCCTGTACATAGGGGGTTAGTAGGTCGATAACCTTAATACCGGTTTCGAACATCTGAGTCTTAGACTCTAGCTCGTCAAAGGCCGGGGGCTGGCGGTGGATAGGCCAACGCTGGGAAACCTCGAAGTGCTCGCCTTCCTTGAGGTTTAGCACGTCACCGGTCACGTTGAACACGTGGCCCTTGGTAACGTCACCTACCGGCACGGAGATAGGGGCGCCGGTGTCAATTACCTGGGCGCCACGCACCAGACCGTCGGTGGGCTTAAGCGAAATTGCACGCACAATGTTGTCACCCAGGTACTGGGCTACTTCCAAAGTGAGGGTGGAGGTAACCCCATCTAGGGTTAGATCCGTGTGCAAAGCGTTGTACATCGCCGGTAGTCCGTCCGGCGGGAACTCAATGTCTACTACGGGGCCGATGATGCGGGTAATACGCCCGGTAGCCCCGGTGTTTGGGTAATTAGCCATTTATCGTTCTTCCGTGTTCTATCTGGGCGTTTACTTTCCCGCCAGGGCGTCAGCACCGGAAACAATTTCGGTGATTTCCTGGGTGATTTCACCCTGTCGAGCGGCGTTTGCCAGACGGGTGTAAGTAGTGATGAGTTCTTCGGCGTTGTCGGTGGCCGTGTGCATGGCACGCTGACGGCTAGCCAACTCACTGGCGGCGCTTTGCAGCAGCGCGTCATTGATACGGCTGGCCACATAGCGCGGCAGTAGGGCGTTGAGTACTTCCGCACTGGAAGGCTCAAACTCATACAGCGGCATGGCGGCAGTTTCTTCAGCGTGGAAACGCTCCTGGGTGGCGGCCACGTCTTCACGGACCAATTCACCGGGACCTTCCACATCCACTACGCGCAGCGGCAGCATGCGGCGTACTTCCGGCACCTGGGTAACCATGGTTTTGAAGCGCGTAAAGACGATGTGCACTTCACTTACGGCGCCGTCTTCAGGCTTAGCCAGGAAGGTACTGAGCAAAGTTGCCGAAATATCGTCAATCATTTGCGGGCTGGGACGGTCAGACTCGCCCACCCAAGACTTTTCTACCGGGCGGTCGCGGAAGGAGAAGTAGCCTTGGGCGCGGCGGCCACAGGTGTAAATAACCGGCTCTTTGCCCTCTTCAACCAGGTGCTCGATGAGGCGTTCACTTTCACGCAGGATGGTGGCCGAGTAAGCCCCGGCCATACCACGGTCAGAAGTGACTACCAGTACCGCAACCCGGTTGGTGTCGGTGCGCTCACGAGTGATGGGGTGATCTAAGCCCGAGTAAGAGGCTAGTGCCGCCACTGCGCGAGATAGCGCCGCATTGTAAGGACCCGAGCTCTGGGCGGCTTCGCGGGCCGCGCCAATGCGCGAGGCAGCGATTAGCTCCATAGCCCTAAACACCTTTTTCAGGGTTTTGGTGGAGTTAATCCTCTGCTTATAAACGCGTTGTGCTCCAGCCACCTCAGCCTCGCTTGACTTCGATCTGCTCTACGGTGTGCTCGGCAGCAGGGGCGTCTTCAAGCTCAGCCACCTCAGCGTCTAGCAGTGCGCCGTTACCCATGAAGGTGGTGCGGAAAGCCTCAACAGCCTTACGCAGCTTGTCTTCAGTCTCATCGGTCAGCTGACCGGTGGTGGCGATGGTCTCTAGTACGTCGGTTTCCGAGTGCAGGTAGTTGAGCATCTCCTTCTCGAAACGAGATACGTCCTTAAGGGCGACGTCGTCGAGATAACCGTTGGTACCTGCCCACACACTGGCTACCTGGTCTTGGACCTTGTAGGGGGTGTACTGGGGCTGCTTTAGCAGTTCCATCAGGCGAGCACCACGGGTGAGCTGGGCGCGCGTGGCGGCGTCCAGGTCGGAGGCGAACATAGCGAAGGCCTGCATGGAGCGGTACTGGGCCAAGGTGATCTTGAGGGTACCGGAGACCTTCTTCATAGCCTTGATCTGCGCGGCACCACCCACACGGGATACCGAGACACCTACGTCAACAGCCGGGCGCTGGTCGGAGTTGAACAGGTCGGACTGTAGGAAGATCTGGCCGTCGGTAATGGAAATGACGTTGGTGGGAATGTATGCCGAAACGTCGTTGGCCTTGGTCTCAATGATGGGCAGACCCGTCATGGAACCGCCACCGAGGTCATCTGATAGCTTGGCGCAACGCTCTAGCAGACGAGAGTGCAGGTAGAAGACGTCACCGGGGTAGGCTTCACGGCCCGGGGGACGACGCAGCAGCAGTGACACTGCACGGTAAGCTTCAGCCTGCTTGGATAGGTCATCGAAAACAATCAGCACGTGCTTGGAGTTGTACATCCAGTGCTGACCGATGGCACTACCGGTGTAGGGAGCTAGGTACTTGAAGCCGGCCGGGTCTGAGGCGGGCGAGGCCACGATGGTGGTGTATTCCAGCGCGCCGGCCTCTTCCAGGGTGCGTCGCACCGAGGCAATGGTGGAGCCCTTCTGACCGATGGCTACATAGATGCAGCGCACCTGCTTGTTGGGGTCACCGCTGAGCCAGTTGTCACGCTGGTTCAAAATGGTGTCCAGGGCAATAGCGGTCTTACCGGTCTGGCGGTCACCAATGATCAGCTGGCGCTGGCCGCGACCAATCGGGATCATGGAGTCAATGGCCTTAAGGCCGGTCTGCAGCGGCTCGTGCACGCTCTTACGCTGCATAACGCCGGGAGCCTGTAGCTCCAAAGCGCGGCGTCCTTCTAGATCGGTGATCTCACCTAGACCGTCGATGGGCTTACCCAGCGGGTCTACTACGCGGCCCAGGTAGCCGTCACCGACCGGCACGGACAGCACCTCGCCGGTACGGCGTACGGGCTGTCCTTCTTCAATGCCGGTGTAGTCACCTAGAACGACGACGCCGATCTGGCGCTCTTCCAGGTTCATGGCCATACCTAGAGTGCCATCTTCGAAAGACAGCAGCTCGTTGGCCATGGTGCCGGCCAGCCCCTCCACGTGGGCGATACCGTCGGCAGCAAACACGACCTGACCGACTTCTTCACCGGCCACGTCGGTGGCGCGGTAGGAGCTAACAAACTCATTTAGAGCACTGCGAATCTCTGCGGGAGAGATACTCAGCTCAGCCATATTGCGGTTCCTTACCTCATTTACTGCCGTTACCGGCACGGAATGTTTAAGCGATTTGGGTGCGCAGTGCCTTGAGGGCGCTGCGGGTGGTGTTGTCGTATAGGCGATCGTCGACCAGGATGCGCAGGCCGCCAATCACCTCAGGGTCTACCTCTAGGTGCAGTTCGACGCCGTGCCCGGTGAGCTTGGCTAGGGCCCCGATCAGACGCTTCTGCTGGGCTTGGGTTAGCTCGACGGCGCTGGTCACGTCGGCAATCACCAGGCCCCGACGGCGTGCGGCGAGCTCGCACACACGGCGCAGGTTGTAGGTGATACCGGCACGCACCTCGTGGCGGGCGCACCACACTAGGAGGGTCAGCGCAGCTTCTGAAAGCTGGCTTTCGAACAACCTGGTGGCTAGCTGCGCGCGCTGGTCTGCGGTGCTAAGACGCGAAGGATCTAGGGCTTGGCGTAGCTGGCGGTCATGCTTTAGCACGTTGATTACCGCGAAGAGCTCATCTTCAACTGGCACGGAGGCACTGACCGAACCGGCGATAACCGATTCGATACCTAGATCGTGCATGCGCGTCAGTAGTTTGATGGGGTCTAGCCAGTGGCCGGTCACCAGTTCGCAAAGCTGCTCCACCACTGCCGCGTCCGCTGTGCCGGTAAAGATTTCACGTGCCAGTTTCTGCTTATCCGCGTTGGTGCGGGCAGGGTCGGTAAGTGAGTTAAGCAGCGGACGGTTTTCAGCAATGATGTGAGCCACGCCCAGCATCTGGTGGCCTAGCACCACGGAGCGCTTTCCACCGGCAGCTAGCTGGCTAGCCCAGACTTTGGCTGTGAGCTCGGTGCTCATCAACGCACACTCGTTTCGGTTTCAAGCTGGGCGATAGATTCGTCGATTAGACGGGCTGCCGCCTTGGGATCCGACAGCTCGGCACGCAGTAGCTTTTCGGCAATTTCGGTTGCCAACAGGCCGACTTCACTGCGTAGAGCTTCACGGGCCGCACTGGTTTCAGCTTCAAGCTGGCGCTTGGAGGAGGCCAGAGCTTTGTCAGCTTCTCCCTCAGCGTCGGTGCGGGCCTGGCTGAGGATGCGTTCAGCTTCACCGTGGGCCTTGTCGCGTAGCGCGGCGGCGTCGCGACGAGCGCCTTCAACCAGTTCCGCAGCTTCTTTCTGAGTGCGGCTGCGGTCAGATTTGGCCTGTTCGGCAAAGTCCAGACCAGCCTGAATCTTGGCAGTACGCTCATCTAGGATCGCAGTGAACTTAGGTAGTGCGTACTTAATTAGCACGACGGCGATCACAACGAAGCACAGCGAACCCCAGATCAGGTCAGCCGGCTCTGGCAGCAGGATGGAGTGCTCGCTGTGTTCGCTAGACTGCGCGGCAGCGAGCACAGCGGTGTATACGCTGGCTGATGCCATGATGATCAGAAGGCGAAGCCAGCAGCGAAGCCGAGCAGACCCAGAGCCTCAATCAGGGCCGCACCGATGAACATGTTGGTACGCAGTGCACCAGCAACCTCGGGCTGACGAGCAGTACCTTCCTGGGTCTTGCCAACGACGATACCGATGCCGAGACCGGGGCCTAGGGTAGCCAGACCGTAACCGATGGTAGCGATGGAACCAGTCATGGAATTGTTCTCCTTGTGGTTGAAACCGGCTTAGGTTTAAGCCGATGGTCTTTGTTAGTTAAGGATAGCTTTATTTACCTAAGTAAGTACCTAGGTGATCAGTGGGCGGAGATCGAAGTGTCGATGTAGACCGCCGTCAGCAGAGCGAAGATGTAGGCCTGCAAGACAGCCACGAAGGCTTCAAACAGGATGAATACCAGGCCCAGCCCCAAAGTGACTACACCCAGCCCCTTAATCCAGCCACTGGCCTCAAAGAACAGAGCGTTGGTGGCCAGGAAGCACAGGGCTAGCAGGATGTGCCCAGAAACCATGTTGGCCAAAAGACGTAGTGTCAAAGTCACTGGCCGCATGATGAAGGTAGAGAAGATTTCAATGGGGGTCACTAGCACGTAGAGCACCCCGGGCACACCCTTAGGCATGGTTTGATCTTTGAAGAACTTGAACGGGTTGCCGTGCGAGGCCTTGATACCTGCCGCCACGAAAATGACGTAGGAGAAGATGGCGAACACTAGCGGCATACCAATTACCGAGGTACCTGCCACCTGCAGGCCCGGGATAATTCCGGCTAGGTTCATGAACAAGATGCCTAGGAAAACCACAGTTAGCACTGGCGTGTAGCGGGCAGCGCGACGCTCACCTAGTACGTCTTCGGCTATGTTCTTGCGCACGAATTCCAATAGCATTTCCAGCATGTTTTGGAAACGTCCGGGCACTAGCTTGGCGCGCGCGGCCCCGATCCCGAATGCCAGCACTAGCACCAGCGTCATGATGATACGTACCAACATGATGCGGTTGAGCTCGAACGGGGTGTTCAAGAATGCGAATGCCGGAGGAAAGAAGTCATCGATGCTCGGCGGTACAAATCCACCTTTCGCGGCTACAGCCGTGACCAGCTGAGCGGGTGCGGTTACATCCAGCACCGAAGCCCCCCTTTAGGTTGATGGTTTAGGTTTCATAGAACTACTGCGTCTAAGACATTCACCTTACAGCAATTCCTAAGTACCTATTGTGCTCCTAATGCTCCACCAAAAACAGCCCTTAGTACCTACCTGCAGTAGCTTGAGTCACATTAGTAACTCTTTTAGCAGAATTCCTTAGGACTTAGGCCCCTCTTTAGAGTCCTTTGTCTCTACATATACCTTATTGCCTGTGGCTAAGCTCACTACCTCTGTTAAGGTCAAGATCACTAAAGTTACGCCTAAAGACAGCACAAAGTAACGCGGGTTAGCTGCGTCTCCCAAATTTTTAGCACGATTAGGCTGCCGATCATCACCAACACCTTGAGTGCGAAGTCGATCATGACCCCTGAACCAGCCAGCTGCGGGTAGCGGTCCCAGGGGATGTACAAGATCGCGCCAGTCACCAGGCTTAGTAATAGGCCCGCTCCCCCACCCCAGGCCAGTCCAGCTGCCTTAGCGCCTTCTAATGCGAAGGAGATCCCCAGGCTTAAAGCGGCCAGGATCAGGCCAACTGCTAGGCAGCGACGGGCAGCACGACGAAAATTTTGGGTGGCGCTTAGGTGGCTCATTTGGCTCGCTTATTGGTTAGTTACCGACAGTTTTAAATTGCCGGTACTCCGGTGGGGTTGGTGTCGTCGTCATCTTCGTCCTCCCATAGGGATTGGTCGGGGACGACGTCGTAGCGCACGTTGGGGTTGCGCGGGGCCTGCCACACCGGGTTGTTGTTAGCTGGGGCGGCTCCTTGGTTGCTTTGCAGGCTCGACGGCGCAGCGGCCTGGGCCTGCGGACCGGCTTGAGCAAGCGGGTTCGACGGCGCGCCAGAACGCACACCCGACGGCGCGGCGGCCTGGGCTGGCGCAGCTGCGGGCGCTTGGGCAGCCGGGGTGAGGGGCTGCTCTACCGGAGCGGCTGCGTGGCGGCCAGCTCGACGTCGTCGCGTCTGCACAGCTGGCTCTGTGCCCTGCGTTTGCCCGACTTGAGCCGCCGGGACAACCGGCGTGGACAGCGGAGACTGTGGCACAGGCTGACCTAACGCTGGCTGAGCCTGCTCAGGCGCGGGCGCTGGGACGGGTTGCTGGACCGCTTGGGCCACTGGGGTCTGGACCGCTGGAGTCTGAGTAACTTGAGTCTGGGCTGCTAACGGGGTGACAGGTGGCAGCGGCGCAGCCGGATTGACAGCAATAGCCTCGTCGGGCGAGTTGGCCGCAAAATAAGGTGCAGACTGCGTTGAGGGAGCGCTAAAGGTCGAAGGCGCGTTCAAGCTTGAAGGCGCATCCAAAGCAGCATTTGAAGCAGCACCCGAAGCAGCAGTTGAGGCCGCGCTAGCGGTAGAAGGCGCGCTAGAAGGCGCCGGCTCAGCCGACTGCAGCCAAGGCGGCGTGGTAGAGCGCGGCTTAAGCCTAGAACGACGGGTCCTGGTCGGCGTCGTCGGGGCTGGCGTCGTCGTAGCGGAGGCAGCAGAAGCCGCGCTGAGTGAAGCCGCAGCTACAGCAGCAGAAGCTGCACTGAGGGAACCAGGCGCAGCAGCAGCACCGGGCGCAGCGGTACTGGGCGCGGCGGCACTAGCGGCAGCCGAGGAAGGAACGCTAGCCGCAGCCGAGGAACTAGCTACCTCAGGTGAAGCAGCAGTAGCAGAGCTAGCCGCGCTGGGTGAGGAGCTATCAACCACGGGCGTAGAGGCAGTACGCACCCGCACCACCGGAGTGGCAGCGGTCTTATCGGGAAGTTTGGTCGGATGCACCGAAGCGGGCAAATCCTGCTTAGGCACAGCCTTAGATACAGGCTTAGGTGCAGGCTTTTCAGCAGGCTCTTCACGCTTAGTTTTACGCATAAAACCGGTGAAAACGAAGGCCGCAATCAGGGATAGACCCAGGGCCAAAATAGCCTGGCGGGTATCGATGAAAGCCCAGGCTGCCAGCGGGAAAACCACCGCCGCCGTCCACATATACATCACCAGCACCACGCGCCGGTGCGTCAAACCAGCCGAAAGCAGACGGTGGTGGATGTGCATACGGTCGGGATGGAAGGGGCTCTTACCAGCGCTAACGCGGCGCACCACGGCCAGCATCATGTCTGTTAGCGGTAGCAGCATCATGGCCAAAGGCAGCAGCACCGGCAAGAAGGCCGGCAGCGCGCGCCCATAGCTAATCGAAATCGGATCAATCTGGCCGGTAACCACAATTGCCGTGGCCGCGCTCATCAGACCCAGCAGCATAGAGCCACAGTCGCCCATGAAGATTGTGGCCGGGTTGAAGTTATGCGGCAAAAAGCCCAGGCAGATACCGATCAGGGCGGCACCTAATGTGGCCGCCAGGGAGGCGTAAGAGTCAGGCGAAGTGTTACGGGTAAGCACATAGGTGTAGCCAAAAAACGCCATGGCGCCAATAGCTACAGTTCCCGCTGCCAAACCGTCCAAACCATCAACAAAGTTAACGGCGTTAATGGCGGTAAGTACCACGAAAATCGTCATGACCATGGAAAAACCGGAGGAACCGATAGTCAGCCCCGCAATTGGGAAAGACACCAGTTGCACGCCCTGCCAGGCCAAATCGAGGCAGCCAGGGCTTGGCCGGCGAGTTTTGCCCACCATTCCAGGTCAAAGAGGTCATCAACCACACCCAGCGCACACAGCAGGCCGCCGGAGGTCACCACGCCCCAGGCGCTACCGCCTTCAAACACGCCCTCCAGGTAGGGAATATGGGAGGCCACCGCAATGGCAGCCACCATGCCCACATACATGGCCACCCCACCCAGGCGCGGCACTGGCACCTTGTGCACGTCACGCGAACGCACCGGGGTGAGTGTGTGAGTCACCAAAGCGATGTGACGCACCACCGGCACACTCACATAGGTAATGGCCGCAGCCACCAACAAAATCAGTAGGTAAACCTTCACAGGCGACCCCTATCCGTCTACCTTGCCGACAACAGCTTCGATCTGTGCCACGCTGAGCACCCCTACACGCAGCACCTTAGGCTGGGGGGCTGCGAAAGAAACGATAGTGGAGGGTACCGGGCCGGGGGTGGCGCCGTCGTCGAGCAAGTAAATCTCACCCGAGTCGATCTGCGGACCAAAGTAAGTGCGCGCCTGGGCGGCGTCGGTGGCGGGCGGCTGGCCGGTGAGGTTGGCGCTGGTAACTGCCAGCGGGCCGGTTTGGCTCAGCAGCTGCAAAGTGAGCGGATAGTTGGGTTGGCGTACGGCTACGGTGCCGCCGGTTTCGCCCAGGTCCCAGCTTAGATCTGGGTGGGCGGGAAGAATCAGGGTAAGCGCCCCGGGCCAGTAGGCTTCCATGAGGGCGCGGGCTGGGGCTGGGATATTGGCGACGACGCCGTCCAGCTGACAGATGTCGCTGACTAGTACCGGCGGGGGCATTTGCCGTCCCCGACCTTTGGCGGCCAGCACCTGTGCCACGGCGCGGGCGTCACTTGCTAACGCACCGATTCCATAGACGGTGTCGGTAGGGATGATCGCCACTTTAGCGGCCTGAAGATGGCTGACTGCGGCTTGCACGGGGATAGTCACTCTCCCATACTGCCACCCGTCAGGCCACCTATTCCACCCCGTTGGGACTTAAACCACTCGTTGACGTATCTCTCCCGCGCTTAAACTTACCTGTTTAAGCCCGCCCTCGCTTTCATAAACAACCACCACGGTGCGATCAGTCCAGGCCACATCGCTGTAGCCAAAACTACCTGGCTCAAGCTCAGCTAGGAACTGATAGCGCACCGGCCCATACTCTTCTCCCTCTGTGTAACCATAGTCTGCGCCCGGGGGTAGCAGCACGGCTTCCAGCCAGCCATTACGGCGTTGGCGCGCATCAAAGGCGTTAGTGAGCAGTGCGAATCGGTCATCGGCATGCCTACCGCCGTAAACAGTGTTGTAAAGCTCAGATTGCATTAAAAATACGTGCGGTTGGTCAGAAACAATCACTAACCCAAATTCACTGGCGCGCACGCTAACCATGCCCGCATTGCAGCCCGGATCTCTGACAGGATTGGGCGAAGCCTTAGACCAGCTAACTCCTCCGTTTACGCTGACTGCAGACAGGCGCTGGCCGCTATAGCCGGCGTCACGAGCGGAAAGCAGCAGGACGTCTGCGTTTACTTGGGCTATGCAAATTCATCGACGCCGCTGGTGGCGGTGCCGCCGGCCAGGGAGCCGGTTTGTCCTTCCTGTGTTTGCTGACAAGGTTGGCCCAAGAACCAGCTTTGGCCGCCGTCGTCGCTAAGCAAACAGCAGGCCTGCAACTGCTGCGCCCCCTCACTGCTGCCCTCTATCCGCAGCACTAGGGGCTGTACCAGGCGGCCGCCATTTAGGCAGACGCCATGACCCGAGACACTAAAGCCACAGGGAGCTACCTTGAAATTGGTGCGCCAACTACGTTTGCCGTTTGTTGCGGCGGCAGCCATATCGATTTGGCGCCAGCTCCAGGTGTAACCATTATCCCGGCTGACCCCGTAGAGCAGGGCTAACTCCTCATCACCCTGTTTGGCTAGGGCGGCGGCGGGAGTTTCATGCCAACCCGGGGCTGGGGCTTGCAGGGCCGGCTTGGCCCCAAACAGGCCAGTTAGTCGTGAGGCTGTAATAAATAGGTGTAGCTTACTGCCATCCCAGATCAGGGAGGGGTCAGAGTAGCCGCAGCCGATACCGTCCAGGCTGTAACCGCGCGCTACCCCCTCAGCCAGGATCTGGGCGTCATCCCAGGTGGAGCCATGGTTGTAGCTGTGGCGCACCACTACCGAGTTGGGGTTGGGCAGGTCGTCAGGCAGCGCGCCGCCGCTGGAACGCCAGTGTTCACCTTTGGGACGCGGGCGTAGATCATGAACTAGCACCAGGTGGCCTGAACCCAGATGTACCAGCGCTGGCACTCGGGCACTAAAGTCGGCTTGGCCGCTAGGGTAAAGAATTTGTCTTTCCATGTTTCATACCAGGTTACTTTTAAGCGGGCGTTTTGTCAGGCAGATGGCAGGCTGGGGTTAGACCAGGTTACGGGCGTTAGCCCAGCGGGTTAGCTCATAGCGGTTAGATAGTTGCAGCTTGCGCAGCACTTTAGAGACGTGGGTTTCCACAGTTTTAATGGAGATGAACAGTTCACTGGCTACCTCTTTATAGGTGTAGCCGCGCGCAATTAGACGCATAACTTCGCGTTCACGGTTGGAAAGTAAGTCTAGTTCACTGTCTTCTACCTGCGCTGGGGTGGAACCAAACGCATCCAGCACAAAACCGGCTAGGCGCGGGGAGAACGCGGCGTCGCCACTAGCTACCCGCTCAATGGCTGCCACCAGGTCAGACGGGGCAATGGCTTTAGTGACATACCCGCGAGCGCCGGCCCGGATAACGCTTACGACATCGTCGGCGGCGTCAGAGACACTTAGGGCCAAAGCGGGTGGCAGTGATATCCGCGCAGTCTCGAACCACTTGGGCGCCGCCGGAGCCGCTGCCGCCGGGCAGGTGCACGTCTAGCAGCACCACATCGGGTTTTAGGGCGTGGACGGCAGCGATTGCCCCGGGCACGTCCTCGGCCTCGCCCACTACGGTGATTCGCTGCGGCACGCGCTCTAGTTGGGCGCGCACCCCGGCGCGGATGAGGGCGTGGTCGTCAACGAGCAGGACGCGTAGAGGTTCAGCCATGGGGTAATTGTATTTGCTTCCCTACACCCAAAATCATCCCTTCCCTATAAAAAATACATGGGGTTTTATAGGCAACGGACGAAATGTCAGTTTTTGTGCACTCAGCTACTGCAAGGCCAGGCGCAGACACACCTCTGTGCCAGGTTCGCGCGCTCGGATGGTGGCGCTGCCGCCGTGGCGTTGCATCCGGCCGATGATGGAGTCGCGCACCCCGTGGCGGTCTGAGTTTATGGTTTCTAGGTCAAAGCCGGCGCCGTGATCGCGCACGTAGGCTTCCACCTCTTGGCCACTGACCTCCACATATAGGCTGATTGGAGGTTTGCCGTGGCGTACCGCGTTGGCTAGGGCTTCACGCAGGGCCGAGGTGAGCACGCGGGTTTTGGCGGTGGCCGGGGTGTCTCCCACAATCACGCTATCTACAGGCACGCCGTAAAGCTGCTCAATTTCACGTGAAACGCTTTCTACCTCGCTGCGAAGGTTTTCGTTGGTGGGGTGGTTGTCCCCGTAAAGCCAGGCGCGCAGTTCACGTTCTTGGCTTAGCGCCAGGGCGGCCACACGCTGGGGGTCGTCAGCTTGGGCACGCAGCAAGGTGAGGGTTTGCAGCACTGAGTCGTGCAGGTGGGCGGCAATGTCGGCGCGTTCGGAGGCGCGCGCCTGGGCAGCTTGGGTTTGGGACAGCTGCCTGATTACCCCCAACCACAGCGGGGCGAGCACTAGGGCCACCACGCTTAGCATCACTAGGGCCGCGAACGCCCCGATCAGCATGCCTGACATGTCGGTATGGTCGCTAAGCCAAATCAGCACCCCTAAAACCGCTAGGGCCAGGCCGGCCGCTAAGCGTGCGATTGCCGCCATTGAACGCGGGGTGTGCATTACTTCTTCGGCTTGGCTCCAGGCCAGGGCAGCGCCGCAACCGATTATCAGCAGCGGCAGGTAAGCGTTGCTTTCCAGCCAGCCTCGACTCCAGGCCACCAGGATTGCGGCCAGAGCTAGCAGCACTACGCCGCTAAATATGGTGGCGGCCTGATCTCTGCCGTCTTTGCTCTGTAGCTGGTTTAGCTGCGCGGCCAGGCGGGTGGGGGCGGCTAGCTGTGGACTGGCTGGGTTGCCGGCTGGGATTAGGGCTATGGCCAGGGCATATGCCAGCGCGCCGACCCCGTTTAGGAAGAGCAGACCCACAAAAATAGCGCGCACTAGCCACACGTTTACGCCCAGGTGTGTGGCTATGCCCGCGCACACCCCACCCATTAGGGCTGCTGGTGGCATTTGTCCGTCAGCTAGTGGGGTGGGGTTGTGGTTTAGGCGCACCAGTTGGGGGCGCGACGACGCCGCCCGGGTACCGCCTTGAGTTCCGGCTCGGGTTCCGGCCTGAGTAGCACTCCCCCACACGCTGCCTACTTGCGGCTCGCTACTCCCCTGTCCTCTACCTCGGGGGCTACGCCAACTAGGCGGCGGGGTGAAATCGGGACGCCAAGGCTGGCCCGCAGCAAACTCAGGCTGGCCCGCTGCGGGAGCTGACTGGACGCCAGCAGGGTTAGACGCGGCAGCCTGACTTCCCAGCGTTGGCCCTTGAGCTGCGACCTGGAATGCTGCATATGAGTCCTGAGCCGGCTGGGCGGCCGGTCCCCCAACAAGGGCAGACGCAGCCGGAGCTGAGGCGAGTGACGCTGAAGTGAGCGCAGGTGAGGTGAGCGGCGACGTCGTCGAACCCATAAGTGGCGACGTCGACCCTGGGGCAGGCGGCGTTGAACCCGCAGACTGTGGCGTCAAACCATCCTGAGGTGACGCTGAGCCTGACAACGACGTCGGCCCTGGGGCAGGCTGCGGTAAGTCAGAGGACTGATTAGGGGTGACACTCACCTTTATATAGTTGCACGCAAAGGGGTGCCATTAGGGGTGGGCAGGGGTGAATCAGGGTTATATCAGGGTAGTCCCCAATATCGCTAAAGCATCGGCTGGCTGCAAACTTGAAGCATGAACAGCAAAGACTTTAACAACGACGCCGAGCGTGAGGGCGCTGCGGGCTCTTCTTCCGCGCAGGGCCGACCGGGCCAGACCTTCCAGGGTGCCCCTGGCTACCAGGGCGCCCCCGGCTACCAGGGCGGCCCCGGCTACCAGGGCGGCCCCGGCTACCACAGCAACCCCGGCACCTACGGCCAAAGCGGTATGGACCGCTTCTTTAACTCGGTCCGCGCCATGAACCTCTACCGCGCCCAGCCGCGAGTGCTTGGTGGCGTATGCTCGGGGATTTCCCAGCGCTACGGCATCGACATGACCCTGATGCGAATCTTGTTTATAGTTGCCGCCCTGCTTGGTTTTGGCGGTTTCCTCTACTCCCTGGCCTGGGCTTTCCTGCCCGAGGTTGAAGATGGGCGCATCCACGTGGAGCAGGCCTTGCACGGCGACTTCACCGGCGGCCTGGCTGGCGCGATTGTGTTAGCGCTCTTTAGTGGCGCCCCGGCAAGCGTTTCGGTAGGTTTCTTACCCAGTTTTTTTGGTAATAGCACCCTTATTGGTATCGCCGCCGTGGTAGCGGTGCTGCTCATCGCTAACTCACGGCGTAACTCGCAAAACTACTCTGGCTACCCTTACGGCTCTGGCGGTTACGACGGCGGCGCTGGCTATGGTCCCGACGGCGGCAACGGGGGCGGCACTGACGGCGGCTACGGAAACAGCGGCGTCGGCTCAGAAAACTACGACCCAAACGGGGCTTACGCCTCAACCCGAGGCTACGACGGCGGCGTCGGCCACGGCCCCAACGGCACTTACAACGGAGGCGAGGGCCAGCAGGTTTTTTCCGCCCCGCCCGTAGGCAGCAACGGTAAGCCCGTTCCGCGTTGGCAGGGCAACTACAACGCGGGCGGCCCGCGCCCTAGCTACCAGCCCTACCAGCGTAAAAACTGGGTACCCGGACCGGGCAGCATGTTAAGCCTGATCACCCTGGGTTTGCTGGTGATGTGCGCAATTCCTATGGTGCTTGAGCAGAGCCTGCGCTCCCTGGTGATCTCGGCGGCCTTAGCGGCAGGCGTGATGGGCCTGGCCCTGGCAGTGTGCGCAGTACGCGGACGTCACGGCGGCTGGATCAGCGTAATGGCAGTATTTTCCCTGATTTTCGGTTTCATGCCGATCGCTGCAATCACTTCGGCGGCACCGCAAAGCGCGCTGGATATTGATTGGCAAAATGTTCGGGTAGATAAGTCCAACTACAACTACATGGTTCCTTCGATCCCGAACTTCGTAGGTGAAACAACCCTTGACCTTACCCAGGCTCCAGCCGGCGAAAACCGCACCATCACGGTGAACTCTTTTGTTGGCCAGCTGACTATTAAAACCGCCTACGGCCAGAGCGTGCGGATTGAGATGGACCATTCTAAGGGTGTAGAAGCGGCCACGCTGAGTGCCTACTCCCCCTGGCAGGTCAGTGAGAACGGCGTCGTGCACACCTTGCAGCCCACCAACACCTACAACTCTATCGACGGTGACGACTCCGACGATTTCGACGACGACGCCAGCACCCCCACCCCGCGCAACTGGGTGACCGCCTCCCCCAGCCCCTCTGGTACGGCCGTGGCCAGCCCCACTACAGCAGTGGCTACCCCCTCTGGCACGGCAAGCGCAACCCCCGGCAGCGCAGTGGCCAGCCCCGGCGCCACGGCGTCGAGCAGCTCACAGCCATTTGCCATGTACTACTACGAAAAGAGCACGGTTAACGGTTGGCCTTCAGGCTCTGCCAGCAAGCTGATCTTCTCTTCGCCAGCTAGCGTGCAGGGCGCAAATGCAGGCAGCTCAAAGGGCACCATCACGGTCAAGGTGGGACAGGCTGTAGGCCAGGTGCGCACCATCGAATCGGCTCCCACCAGCAACTAAGGAAACAAGCAAATGAGCATCAACAGCAGTTACCTAAACCCCGATAGCTCCGGTGATCCCTACGGGTCTAACAGTTCCAATGGTTCCGCTGACTCCTACAACTTCAGCGGAGGCTACAGTTCCTACGATGAGCCTGCCAGCCCGCTGTCCACCACCAGCGCCGCCAGCGCGACGGGAGCTAGTGAGACGGGGACATACGGGGCTTACGGGGCGGCCAGCGCCACGGGAGCCAGCGAGACGGGGGCCGGCACCACGGGAGCCAGCGCGAGCGGCACTTCGGCCAGCTCAGCCGCTTACAACTCCACCGGCGCTTACTCCAACGATGCCTACGAGTCCACCGGCTCCTCCAACTCCACCGGCTCCTCCGAGTCCACTAAGGACGATGCGGTCTGGCGGGGCCAGAGCAGCAAAGAGCCTGCCGAGCTAAAGCGTCCGCGTGTGTCCACCCTGATTGCTTCCCTGATCATGTTGGCCGCAGCCGCAATTTTGGGGGCGCTGGCTATGGGAGTGCACTTCTCCTGGACGGCGGTGGGGGCTAGCACCCTGGGCACGATTGGCCTGGTCTTGATCGTGTCGGCATTCTTCGCCAGCCGCAACAAGTCCCACTCCTGACAGACAAACACACAAGCACTGTCAATACATAGGCAGGTGCAGGCACAACACAGACAAATACAGGCATAGACAAACACAGGCAAAATCGTCCGTTCCCTATAAAAAATACGTGTATTTATAGGGAACGGACGATATTTCAGTTTCTGCACCCCCACCCAGCCGAGCGCCGTCGTCGGCCCCAAAACCTGCACATTTGCCACTTAACCGCCACCCTCACCACCCACGCGGGGCTTAATCCCCATACCCGCGCCGCCGCCAGCGTAAATACCCTGTAGGCAGTTAATGTCACTTGGCCCGGGCGCATTGCGACGACGCCGGGCCCCGCCACAGGGAGGGTAGCCCCATGACCACAGTGGGCGCAGACGTAGAAGCCCTACGTCAACTGGCGCAAATGTTTACGGATAACTCGTCGAAACTGACCGGCGACGTAATTCCAACGATCAACTCGCGGCTAAATTCCAGCGGCTGGGTGGGCGAAGACGCCGACAGCTTCAAGGCCGACTGGCACGGTCACCTCATGGGCCAGCTCAACAACGCAGCGACCCAGCTTTCCGACGCCGCCGCCACGCTAAACCGCAACGCGGATGAGCAGGAGCAGGCCTCCTCGATCGCGGGAGCCAGCTCGGCGCTTCAAAGTGGGCTTTCCAACCCGCAGCCGGCGAACAATGATCCCGCGGCTGAAAAGGCCAAGCATTGGTGGGAAAAGGCCGGGGACAGCATTGCTGACTGGTGGAACAAGCCGCTCAAAGACAAGCTGCATGACATCAGCGATGTTACCGGAAAGGCAGCTACAGTCTGCACTATTGCCGCCGGGCTGCTAGCCCTGACTGGTGTTGGCGCACCGGTGGCTGCTGCTCTGTTTACGGCTGGGCAAGTGTTAACAATTGCTTCGGCGTCAACTGATATTGCCTCAAACGGCATGAAACTATACGACGGCGATATTGGTTGGGGCGAGTTTATAGTTGAAACTGGCTTTGACGCTTTGTCAATTGCAGGCGCACGCGGATCATTAGCCGGTCTCTCCAAGGCTTCTAATATCACGCTTCGATCCAGCGCCGGTGAAATCAAGCAAGCTTTTAAAGCTCCAACTGAAAGCACCATGAAATATGTGCGTGATGAAACTTTGAAAGAACTTTTCCCGAGCCGTACCGATAACCTTTATGACGCCGCTAAAGAGGCCAGCCACAGCGGTCTAAAATACGCTGCACAGGTGGTTGACAGTCGTTACCAGGGCAAACCTATGCCTGTTTTTGACCCTTACGAGTCTATTTTCAAGCCATTTGATAAAAGTATACGTGGCCCGTTTGCTGAGGTTTCGCCGCTACCTGACCCATTCAAAAAGGATGAGTAGTTCGACCGCAACAAGTGGCCTGGCTTAGCTGGCTTAGATAGATCGGGTGACCGTTATGGCTGCCCAGCTACATTAAGCAGCTTGGGTAGCCTGGGCAGCCGTAGCCTGGGCACCGAAAGTCACCTGGCTGCTTAGCTTTCTGTGCTACCTGTGGTATTTGACTCTATGCGCTCTCAGTTCGACGGCGCCCTGCTCTCTTCGCCGACGGCGCCCTGCAGCATAAAGGCGCAGCAGCACAGCTAAGTAAAGTGACATCCGCTGACTGGCATATCGGCGGACACGCATGGCGTCCGCACAGTATCTGCGCGGTGCCTGCATGGTATCTGCACGACGCCGGCACGGAGCCTACATATTGTGCGCTGCGTCTGCAGATACTGACATTTCATCCCTTCCCTATAAAACCCCATGGAATTTTTATAGGGAAGGGATGATTTTGTCTGTATTTGTACCCAGTCTGTATTTGTGCACAGCCTGTATTTGTCTGCTGTGCCTGTGTTTACTTGTAGGGCACAACCTCAAGCTTGCCGTCTACAAGTTCCCCAAGGTAAATGTGCTTTGCCGAGCTGTAGCCCTGCTCCTTGAGCTGCTGCTTCACCCATGCCTTGTCTTGTTGGCAAGCGCTAGACCAAGGCTGATGATCTGGCCATCGCTAATGATCGGCAGCAGCGGAATCTTGCTTTGTGCACCACGCTGACGGATGATCAGATTACCGTTTGCCTCCATAATGCCAACCTTCACATCGCGAATGCTGGAGATGTTCTCCTCACGCAGGCAACGGCTTACCTGCTCGGCACGCAAACCAACCCTGGCGCAATTGGCGACTTTCAGTTCGCCGTCGTAAATGATGACTTCCGGCTGGCTTGAGATAGCCCGCCTAAAGGTCTTGTTACTGCTTATCAGTAGCTTTGCCGAGATCACCACAAGCGACCAGATAAGCGCAAGGATCAGGAATTGCAGCACGGAGACTGAAGAGTTGTAAATGACGCCGCCGATAATTCCACCCAGCACAAAGTTCTGACCCTGGTTAAGCGGAGTATTTACCGAAAACTCATATTTCCCCATAATGTTAATCTGAATAATCATTACGAGGATACCAAGCACAAACTTAATTGCGGTTAGCGTATAGAAATCCATGTCAGTGCTTCCCATCCACATAAACGTTGTGGTCAATAATGTGCGTACGCTCAAGCGTGTAGGAGTTGTTGTCTTCGTTCAGGTGAACGCGGTAATTCTCGTCTTTAAAACGCACAATAATGCCGTCTTTTAGACTGGTTGAATTTACCAGTACTTCGTCTGTGGAGATTTTTTGATCCTGGGCAACGCCCTTAACGAAAAGCACTAACTGCTTTGACTGGGCCGCTTGGTCACTCAGGTCTAGATATTGCTCGGTCTGAATCCCCACCAGCACCAGCGAAAGAATCAGGGTACCTACACCCAGATCCCGCCAGCGGGTGCGCATCCTGTCGCGCATGTAAAGCACGCTGAAAACCAGGCACACTAGTAGTAGCGCCAGGATCGAAATCACTCGCATGGTCCAGTCAGTCGACTGCTGCGAGATGATGTAATCAAGGGTATAAAAGTCCATTTGTCACTTCGGTTTCGGCTCTAGTAGGTCCCCGCAGTTGGTAGGGGGTGGACGACGTCACAGGCAAAATCATCCCTTCCCTATAATTTTTCCATGGGGTTTTATAGGGAAGGGACGAAATCTCAGTATTTGTGAGGCATTTCCTTTGGCGACCCCCGCCAGGCCCTTATTCCTGCTACTTCCTACACCGACGTCGGCCCTTTCAGCCAGCGCTCCCGGCAGCACCAGCACTACCAGCCCTACCAGCACTCCCAGAAGCACCAGTACTACCAGCCCTACCAGCGCTCCCGGCAGTGCCAGAAATTCCGGCAGGAATCTGGAAGTACTCCAGGTAGGCCACAAAACGATCCTGCGCACTCAGGCAAGTGTCAGTGAGGAAACCATTTTCGTCGCCCCAACGTTCCAGGCCGCGATAGTAGAAACCTTTGAGGTCGTCAGTAATTATGAACGGCACGATCCCGGCCGCCAGGCACTGATGCAGCATGAGCAGCCGCCCCACGCGTCCGTTGCCGTCTTGAAATGGGTGGATGCGCTCAAAGCGCACATGCCAGTCCAGAATCTGTTCCAGCGTGGCAAGGCGGTTGGCGGCGTCGAACAAGGGGGCCATGTGTTTGGCGACGTCGCCGGGGGCACTGGTCTCATGCATGGCCACTTCGTTGGGCACCCGCTTATAGTCCCCGACGGCGAACCAGTCCAGGTCAGAGTGGGTTGTACCCTGCTTGAGAATGCGGTGCAGATCCTTTACGTAGGCTTCATTAATAGGTGAACCGACGGCGTCGATAACGCGATCGATGGCGCGAAAGTGGTTGCGTGCCTCAACGATGTCATCTACGCGCAGGCCGTCCCCGCCAACTGTTGAGGTTTCAAAAATGAGGCGCGTCTGTTCCTGGGTTAGCTGGGACCCCTCGATATGGTTGGAGTTGTAGGTCATCTCCACCTGCAGGCGGTGGTAGATTCCGCCGCGCACACCCGCCGCACGCTCCTGACGAAGCCTGGCCACCAGCGCTTGTTTGTCGCCGTCAGTGGGGATTACAGAGGGTGTCATTGGGTAATTATCACATGGAGTTAGACCGACAAATACAGGCAAAATCATCCCTTCCCTATAATTTTTCCATGGGGTTTTATAGGGAAGGGATGAAATCTCAGTATTTGTGAGGCATTTCCTTTGGATACCCCCGCAAGGCCTTTATTCCTGCTACTTCCTACACCGACGTCGGCCCCGCAGGGGCTCTTCTTGCTGTGACTTCCTAGGACGACGCCGCCTTGGTTTCTACTGCTACAACCTTCGTCTAAGCTTCAGCTAGCAGCAGGCCGCGCCTACTACCCCTCGGCAACCGGCGCGGCCTTGCTCTCACAATTCAGCTCTCTAGGTCCCGGTAGACCGGCTGCCACATGGCGCGGCGAACGGCCTCGACGACGTCACCCGGATCCATGTCGCACTGGCCATCTGCGATAGCCTGACGGACGACGGCAACCGCGACAGTCGCCGACGACGCACGCAAGTGATCCACCGGCGGCAGGAGGGACGCACCCAGTTCGTGCGACGTTACCTGACTGGCCACGGCCTCGGCAGCGGCCAGAATCATCGCATCGGTCACGTGAGGGGCGCCGGACACGATCGTTCCAAGCCCCAGGCCCGGGTACAGCAACGAGTTGTTGCCCTGCCCAATGTGGAAAGTCGTCCCCTCGTAGTCGAAGGGAAGGATCGGAATGCCCGTGGCCACCAGTGCCTGCCCCTTGGACCAGGCGATGATGTCCTGCGGCATAGCCTCAATCTTCTCTGTCGGATTCGACAGAGGCAGGACGATGGGCCGCTCGCACCCCTCGCTCAAAGACTCGATGACATCCTGAGTGAAGGCACCGTGATCCGTAGATGTTCCGATCAGGATCGTCGGGCGAACGCGGCGCACGGTCTCCAGCAGGCCGATCGCGCCATCCTTGCGCTCCCAGTCGGCGACCTCGGAGGCGCTGCGCGCGTAGGCAGCCTGGTAATCGGGCAGCCCCTCCATGTCGTCGGTCACCAGTCCGGCGCGGTCAATCAGCCAGATGCGATCCTTCGCCTGCTCAGGGGTCAGTCCCGCGCGCACCATGCCCGCGTGAATCTGGTCGGCCATGCCGGTTCCTGCGGTGCCCGCGCCGTAGACGAGGAGGCGCTGGTCCGCGAAGGTCGTGCCGTTGGTCTTCATGCCCGCGATGACAGCGGAGATGACGATCGCTCCGGTGCCCTGCATGTCGTCGTTGAAGATGCGGTACTTATCCCGGTTGTTAACCAGGATGCGGCGTGCGTTCGAGGCGCCGAAGTCTTCGAAGTGCAGGAGTGCGCGAGGGTACAGCTCGGATGTGACGCTCAAGTACTCATTGACGAGGGCGTCGTAACGTTCTCCACGCACGCGACCATGGCGGTTGCCGAGGTAATCGGGGTCGTTGAGCAGTTCCTCGTTGTCGGTGCCGACGTCGAGGTTGACCGCGATGACGCGCGAGGGGTCAATACCAGCTGCGGCTGTGTAGACGGCGAGCTTGCCAACGGAGATATCGGTGCCGTTGACGCCCCAGTCGCCGATGCCGAGGATCTGTTCGGCGTCGGAGACGACCAGGAGGTCGACGTCATCGGGGCCGAGGCCAAGGCCTTCAAACGTGGGCCGCACATCCTCGACTCGATCCACGGACAGGTAGACGGCGCGCGAGCGGCGGTAGTCTGCGGACCACTTCTTGATGGCCTCGCCGATGGTCGGATCGTAGATAATGGGTAGAAGTTCGGCGATGTGGTCGATGATCACCTTGTAGTACAGCGTCTCATTGCGGTCGTGCAGCTGTTCGAGGTAGATGTACTTGTCGAGGTTGTCGTCGAGTCGACACACTTGCTTGTAGGCGCGTGCGGCCTGTTGTTCGAGCGTTTCGACAGCTGCGGGAAGACGACCCATCAGCCCGAAGCGCTTGCGCTCTTCGACAGTGAAGGCGGTCCCACGGTTAGTCTGGGGGTCGGCGATGATTTGGGGTTTTGCTGGCATCAGCGACTCCTTTCTGGTTGTTGTGCCCTTTGGCGTGCGTATTGGTTGGGTGCGAGCCAGCCCAGCACGCTGTAGGGGTGTTCTTTATTGTAATGCTGGGATCAGGCGATGAACCCAGGCCCGTTAGGGTCGCCTTGCCTTGTTCGCCTAGTCTGCTTACTCCATGCCAGGACGACGGCGCCCCGCTTTGAGCTCGGAGCGTTTCTTTTTGTCTGCCAGGCGGCGCATTTTAGCTGCGCGACTGGGCTTGGTGGGACGGCGCAGTCGGGGCGGTGCTAGTGAGGCGCGTAAAACTGCGGCTAGTCTTTCGCGCGCGGCCACGCGGTTGCGGCGCTGAGAGCGGTGTTCGGCGGCAGCAACGGTTAGGACGCTGCCGTTGAGGCGTTCTCCCAGGTGAGTCAGGGCTCGCTGGCGCTGGACATCGTCTAGGCGGTGGTTGTGGCCAGGTCAAGACTGAGCTGCACGCGCGAATCTGCGGTGTTGACTCCCTGACCACCGGGGCCTGAAGCGTGGGAGAAGCGCTCCGTTAGCTCGCCCGCAGGAACAACCAACCCATGCGGGCAGCCCGGGCCGGGCATAATACGTAAATCTTCCATATCAGCGTTTTTTCTCTTTAGAATCCAGCTCGTCGAGCCAATCGATTAATTCTGGTAAATCTGTCCACTGGGGCGAATTCCACGCATCCGCGCCGATGCCCAGACTTGAGCGTCTTTGACGTGCACAGCTTACCGCGCTATCAGTTGCCTCAATGAGCTCTGAGGAGATATTGCAGCCCTTTTTGTATTGGCCCCATAGCCAATTTTTTTCTAGTTCTTTCTCGGCATTCTGGGCAGTTGACGACGACGGATTTGCGCAAAGGTGGAGAAGTAACCAATACTCAATGCAGGGATGAGAAACTGCAGCATAATGTTTATCTGAGTTCCCAAGCCATTTCTCTAGCTTAGACTTATGGGCCTCGTTTTGGTCTCTGTCACAGACAATCCAGGCACCCTTAGCATCGCCTCCATTTTTATTTTCTTCATACCGAATTTCTCCAACAATTTACTCAGTGACGATCTATCTCCTGTATTTGCAATCGCAAAGACAATACGGTCACCGTATCTACTTGTGCGTAAGGACTTCAGATACTTTCGTTCAGTCTCACCCTCTGCCGCAAACACCACCAGCGGTTTAAGAGACTTTCCCTCAAACCGCTGACGGTCTCCACGAGTTCTCTTTCTAGACGGAGGCTTCCTCTTCACCATGACGAGACCTTAGAGACGCGGGACGCCGCCAAGGCGACCAGACATATAAGCCTTTTGCAGATCCATTCCGTCTCGAACGCCTTCAGCAGAGAAATCTGTCAGGCGAACAAGCTCAGAGTTGTGGCCATGCTTTTCAACAAGCCAAATCTCATCCCTGCGCAGCATGTCGCAGCGAAGCAGGTGAACTTCATGAGTAGTGAATATCAGTTGTCGACACTGATCGTTTCCTGTTGAATTCAAGAAACGCCGTAATAGCTCTTCTGTAAGTTTTGGATGCAGAGAATCTTCCAACTCATCAATTAGGTACACTCCACGGTTATTTTGCTGCCCTGCCCGGTAAAGGATAGGAAGCAGATTTAGGTAGCGGATAGTACCGTCTGACTCCTGATCAAGAGGTAACTTAAACTGTTCGTTGCCGTCTTTATGCTTGGTTACAAGCCGTTCATAGGAGACTTCCCCCGTTTTCCTCACGACGCATACGGAAAACCGCCCCCTCGCTAATGTTATTGGCTAAGAAAGCTTCGTTATCATCACCAAGCTGAGACTCAAAGTGCGACAGCATCTCATCAGGCATCGGCACTTTCTCACGCTCAACAGGATCAAACAAAACATCGCAAATACCCGTGTCCGCCGTCGACAATCCAGAGACCATCTGCTGACGAAAGGCGCCATATTTCGCAATCCCTTGCGACATCATTACAAATGACGTGCCTCGACGGATCACGTTCAAAGAAGCAAACCATTCAATGACTCCAGCGATAAGCCCAATGTTTTTCTGCTCGCTATTAGCTAGTGTTTCCAGCAGCAGTCGGTTTGTCTGGACAGTTAATGCCAGAGCTTTTACAAACTCATTGTCTTCAAGATCCCCATACAGTTCCACGCCCTGTTCATCGCGAGTAAAGACTGCCTCCTCATCAACAGAGCGCAAGCGATAAAGCGATTCCGCTACAACCTTCTCTGCAGTGTAGGACACTTCGTAATAGACAATCGCATCCCTTTTAGAGGTTGAATCAGGAACATTAAGAACAATCTCGACGCCGAGCACTGTAGGCTCCCCCACACCATAAGCTTGTGGGGCTCATAGGGAATACGCCGACCTCGCGCACGAGGCTCAAACACTAACGTCTTGAGCTGCTGCGCTGCATCAAGCAGAGCAGATTTACCAGCAGCATTAGCTCCATAGATGGCAGCGGTAGGCAAAACTCGCGCTTTACCGTCACGAAAAAGAGTCTCGCTGTGACGGCTTTCCTTGCCGGCGATCATCGTGAAATCAACCGACTCATGGAACGATTTCCAGTTTTCCAGGTGAAGGACCCGCAGCATTGCCACCTCCAACGTTTCTAACAAGATGCAAAAATTATACATCTTGCATGAAACGAATTCAACTTTTTCGTTTCATCTAACGGTCACTTTTCCTAGTATTTAAGCCAATCACCCCGCCACCCACCAGCAGCTTACGTTTGGGTTGTTGCAGATAGCACGACGTCGTCAGCTACCCCCACACCCCCTCACTAAACGCCACCTCGCCAAGCGCCCACCTCTTTAAACGCCCCCTCGCCAATCACCCGCCTCGATAAGCCCTCTAAAGCAACTCCCTCACGAGCGCCTTGAGCTGCGGCAGCACTTCTTCGTCAAACCAGGGGTTTTTCTTCATCCAAATCTGATTGCGCGGCGAGGGATGCACCAGCGGGAAGTACGTGGGCAGATAGTCACGGAAGTTGCGCACCACCTGGGTCAGCGAGGTGGAAGACTTCAGGTGCAGGTAGCGCTTGGTGGCATAGCTTCCCACCAGGATGGTTAGCTCCAGGTCGGGCATGAGCTCCAGCAGGCGCGGGTGCCATTTTTCAGCGAATTCCTTGCGCGGCGGCAGGTCCCCGCTTTTGCCGGTGCCGGGGAAGTAGAAATCCATGGGGACAATGGCCAGTTTGCCCGAGTTGTAGAAGGTTTCGCGGTCAATGCCCATCCATTCACGCAGGCGGTCGCCGCTGCGGTCATTCCAGACGATGCCGCTTTCTTCCGCGACGCGCCCGGGCGCCTGCCCCACGATCATGATTTTGCATTGCGGCCCGGCGTAGAACAGCGGCTCCACCCCGCGCTTGGTGTAGTCGGCGTTGGCTGGGTCTGCCGCAATGGCTTTGGCGATTGCTTGGAACTGAGGGTCGGTAATCTCGGGAGTCATATTTTCACCCTAGACCCGTTTTAATTCGCGCGCACCGGTACACGTCAAGGCGCCCCGATACACTGTTTATTAGGGACGACGGCGCCTACCCCGGTGCCAGCGTCGTCTCGGGGTGCCGCATTGGCGACGACGCCCGGGCGCAGCGTTGCCGGCGTCGTCCCTGCCCCACCACCTGCACATCGGCAATACACCCGCGAAAACTAGCGAAACCAGCAAGGAGCAGCCATGCAAGCTGACAAGATCGAAGACGTCATGTCTGAATTTTTGGGCGAAGGTTACCGGATTGTTGGCGACGACGGCGCCCTGTCCCCCGCGATTGAGTGGGTGGATTGGGTTTGCGACTCCGACGACGACAACGACGACGATGGCGACGGCGACGGCGACGAGGACGAAAAGGTTGAGGTCACCTTCCAAGATGGCTCTACCCGCACCTTCGATAAAGGCGTGCCCATGCGCCAAATCTGGCACGAATACGCGGACTAGTCTCTAACACAAAACCACACAAACCGGCCCTGGTTTGGCCTTCCACAGGGAGGCCAAACCAGGGCTTTTGCCTGCGCAAAGCCCCTAAGTTTTGTTCTGTAAAACCCTCTTGCGCCCCTAAGTTAACACTGTTAACCTACTTCCCGGCGCCAAAAGTTAACAGTGTTAACCAACTGGAGGAAACAGTGAACACCACACCGCCAGCCTTACTGGCTCGCGACATTCACAAAACTTACGGATCCAATCAGGTCTTGCGTGGGGTCAGCCTGCGCGTAGAGCCAGGCCAAATCTTGGGGCTGCTGGGCCGCAACGGCGCTGGGAAATCAACCTTCATCACCATCGCATGCTCACTGCGCCGCGCAGATTCGGGAAGCGTGACCATCTGCGGCGTCGACCCCACTCAAAACAATGTTGGCGAGTTAATCGGCTACGCCCCGCAGGAGCTGGGCATTTACCCGGATCTAACCGTCGCCCAAAACCTTGGCTATTTCGGTCGTTTGCACGGGCTGGGCCGCCGCGCCGCCAAGGTGCGCAGCGAAGAAGTTATGGAAATGCTGGGCCTGACAGGAAAAACCAATCAAAGCGCCAAGCACCTGTCAGGCGGCCAGCAGCGTCGCCTGCACGCAGGCATGGCTATCATGCATCGCCCGAAACTGATTTTCATGGATGAGCCAACCGTTGGCGCTGACGTGGAAGCGCGCAGTCAGATTCTGGACACTGTCAGGCAGTTAGCGGAGCAGGGCGCCGCCGTCGTCTATACCTCCCACTACCTGGCCGAATTTGAGGAGTTGGGGGCCGACGTCGCCGTTTTGAACCAGGGCCGCCTGGTAGCCCAGGGCTCGCTGGAGCAGATCGTGGCCACCTACGGGCAGTTCCTGTGCAGGTGCACGTGCCTCAAGCTGACCTGCACAGCGCCTACCTGCAGATCCTCAAAGAAAGCGACGCCGAGGATCTCGCCCCAGCCCCAGCCCCGCAGGCAAGCGCCCCGGCCCCAGCCCCGCAGGCAAGCGCCCCAGCCACACCCCCGGCCCCGGCCCCGCAGGAAAAACACCCCCAAGGAGAACGAAAATGAAGCCGCTTAAGCAACTCAAACAACTAAGCGCCGTTGCGGGCCTGAACCTGCGCCTGCAGCTGCGCGACCCGGCGCCCACGCTGGTTTTGACGGTGATTCCGCTGGTGCTGATCCCGTTCATGATGCCTGCTTTTAAGGCGATGCTGTTAACCGACGGCTACCGGGGCGTTTCCGGGGCCGAGCAGGCAGTGCCGTCAATCGCGGTGCTGTTTTCGTTCCTGGCTGTGCAAAACATTATTGACTCGTTTTTTAATGAGCGCAGTTGGGGCACCTGGCAGCGTCTGGAGGCCTCGCCGTTGTCGCGCCCCACGGTGCTGACGGGCAAGGCGCTGGTGGCTTACATAATTCAAAGCGCGCAGATACTGGTGGTTTTGTCCCTGGGAGCAATTATTTTCGGCTTTGATCCCAAGGGTTCGCTGCTGGCGTTGGTGGCAACTTTGCTCAGTTTTTCGGCGGTATTGGCGGCGTTGGGCGTGGCCATTGCGCTGTGGACGCACAGCCGAGACACGGCCTTGTCACTGTCTAATATTGTGGGGATGCTGGCGGCCGGTATTGGCGGGGCGTTTTGCACGGTTTCGTCTTTTCCTGATTGGGCTCAGGATGCCGCACGCGTTTCGCCTGCTTATTGGGCGATCGACACGATCCACAAGGTGAGTTTGGACGGGCAGGGTTTTGCCGATATTTGGCCCAGCTTGGCGGTTTTGTGGGGATTTTTCGCGGCGATCGCGGCCCTCGCCTTGGTACAGTTTCGTTATAGGCAGGAGTAACCCCAGCATTTGAGCGGAGAGTCTATGGCGTCGTCGAAATCTCGTGCGCTTACACGCGACATTATTTTGTCAGCCGCGCTGGAGTTGGTTGACGACGCCGGACTTTCTGCCCTGTCGCTGCGGAGCCTGGGCAAGCGCTTGGGGGTTTCGCAGGCCGCGTTTTATCGCCATTTTCCTGATAAGGCGGCCCTGCTGGAGGGTATTTGCGAGCAGCTTTGGCGGCTAACTTACGAGCGTTTTTGGCTCTGGTTCAAGGGGCCGACGGCGTTCACGACGACGCCGCACCCGGCTCACCTGCCGCACCGGGCGCCTCTGCTACAGCGGCTGCCCCTGCCGCACCGGGCGTCCCTACCGCGTCAGCCCCCGCCAGGCCAGATCCAAGCCCTGATACCGAGCCTGACTCAAGCCTGGCTATCACTCCACAAACGGCCCCTGACCAGGCCTTGCAGGCGCAGGAATATATTCGCCAGTATGCGAACTGCCTGCGCGCCACTTTGCAAGATCACCCCAACACGGTCATTTTGCTGATGACCCACCCGATTTCCACGCCTGAGCAGCTTTCCCTGCTAGCCGGGGTGCTTGCTTCGCTGGCCCGCAGCGGTTTTACGCCCACTACGGACACGTTGGCGCTGATCACGTCGGTTTCGGTGTACACCACTGGTTTCGTTGCCGCCGAGGTAGTGCCGCCTGCTGGAACAAGCGACGACGCCGTCGCCAAACCAGGCAGTGCCGCCCCAGCCGCCCCCTCTGAAGGGGCCGACGACGCCATCGCCGCTGGCGCAGAAGACCTCATGGCCGTCAGCGCCATGCTTGACCCGGCTGACGCAGCCGCCTTGCAACCGCTGATCGGCGAAGTTTTGGCCGGAAAATGGGATTTCAGCGCCCAGTTTGAACGCGGCTTGGAAGCTATTTTGCGCGGCTGGTAGTCGGGCCGCCGCCAGGACAAAATCGCCAAACGCAACCGGCAACCAACCAACGCCTGGCAACCAGGCAACGCTCGCCAACCAGGACATTTGAAAGGGAACACGCAAATGGGAAACATCGACAAGTATCGTGGCTGCCTGCTGGGCGGGGCTGCTGGTGACGCGCTGGGTTATGCGATCGAGTTTGACCGCGAGGAGGCGATTGCTGCGCGTTACGGTTCGCATGGTATCCGCGACTACCAGCTAGATGAGCGCGGCTTGGCGCCGTTTTCTGACGACACGCAGATGACTTTGTACACCGCCAACAGCCTGCTGTGCTCGCTGGCTGCGCTCTCAGCTCAAGCCTCCGGCGGTGCCCCTGCCCTGGCGTCCCCTACCTTGCCATCCCCCGCTGCGCTTGCCACTTACGCCCCAGCCCAAATGGCCCAGTTCTATGTGGAGTGGATGTATACGCAGGTCAGCCCCTACCCGCTAGCTGAACCCAAAGCCTGGATTTCCAGCCTGCCTGAGCTTTTTGCCTCGCGCGCACCGGGCGTAACCTGCATGAATGCTTGTGAGGCCATGGCTAACGGCGCCAAAGCTGTAAATAATTCCAAGGGTTGCGGCGGGATTATGCGCATGGCGCCGGTGGGGCTAATCAACACTTGCCCGAGCTTTTCCGGCGTCGAGCTGCAACGCCTAGGCGCGCAATTAGCTGAGCTAACCCACTGCCATGAGCTGGGCTGGATGCCGGCCGGGGTGTTTGCCCATATTGTCAGCCTCCTGTCCCGCGACGAGGCTAGTTCAGTGCAAGAGGCTGCCACACAGGCGTTGAACACTTTGCCTGAAGCTTTCCCCAACGCGCATTATCTTGGCCAGTTGCAGGAGCTGCTGCGTTACACGCTGCGCCTGGCGGACAGTGACATGCCTGATTTGGAGGCGATTCACGCCCTGGGCGAGGGCTGGGTGGCTGAGGAGGCCCTGGCCATTGGTTTGTTGTGCTCGCTGCGCCACGAGGATGATTTTGCAGGGGCCATCACCTCGGCGGTCAACCATGGTGGAGACAGCGATTCCACGGGGGCTATTGCTGGCAATATCGTCGGCGCACACCTAGGCCTGGCCGGGATTCCGCAGCGTTATCTGGAGCATTTGGAGCTACGCGACACGATCAGCAAGATCGCTGATGACCTGTTCACCGGCCCGCAAGCCTCCCCGGATCTCTACTTTCCGTCCGCTAGCCCCGACGGCGACGGCGTCTAGCCCCAGCAAGTAAGCACGACGGCGCCCGGGGTCACCCCCAGTTTGAGCGGCGTCGTCGTTAACAGCAAGTAACCAATATTCGAACCATTAGAAGGAGGCAGGTAATGCTGGAAAGTAAAAAGGAGGCGCTGCTATCTGAGCTGGTGGCGCAGCTGTGTGCGGAGCGTAATTTTGCTTTCCCGCAGGTGCAGGGCTTTGATGAGCTGTGGCAGCATTTCCGCGCCTTGGTTAACACCCGAGAGCCTGCGCCTATCTCTCCTTTTTGGTTGGAAAAGCAGGATGAGTTGCTGTCTGGTTTGCTGGCGGAAGGCGGTATTTCTAGTCTCGACGACGCCGCCGTCAGCCCGCTTAATCCTCGGATTCGTCTGTGGCAGGGTGACATTACCCGCCTAGCTGTTGACGGTATTGTTAATGCTGCCAACAGTCAGATGCTGGGGTGCTGGCAGCCGGGACATTTTTGCATTGACAACGCTATCCATACTTTTGCTGGCGTGCAGTTGCGCCTTGAATGCGCGCAGCTGATGCAGGCCCAGGGACATGAGGAACCCACTGGGCACGCCAAAATCACTGGCGCCTATAACTTGCCGGCTAAGCACGTGCTTCACACGGTTGGGCCAATCTATAACCCGGCACTGCCAGACATTGGGAAATATAAGCTGATGAGCAGCTATTTACAGTGTCTAGATATGGCGCAGGAAAACGGTTTGAAGTCGCTGGCTTTTTGCTGCATCAGCACCGGCGTGTTTGGCTACCCCAAGGCGCCTGCGGCAAAGGTTGCGGTTGACACTGTCCAGCGCTGGTTGGAGGCAACCCAGGCGCAAATGGATGTTGTCTTCAACGTCTTTGGTGACGAAGATTTGCAAATTTACCGCAGGCTTTTGGGGTTCTAGGCTTTAGAGCTGCAGCACCACAAAAGACTGAGCGTCTCAGCGCGGGCAGAGGCTTGAGCGTCTCAGCGCGGGCCCGCAAATGCAGGCCCGCCTATTGGCGCTGGCCCGCCCCTATCAGTTCTGGTTAGCTGTGGGTATGTACATCATTAGTTCAAGGCTATCCATGATTTGACTCATTGATTTGTTGAACTTTTCGTAGTTAGTGTTTTGGAATTCTTCGTTTGCGCAGGCAACCATAACATTTACGTAGTCGGCCTGGTTGTAGAAGGTTACCACCACGGGCACGTCAATAATTGTTAGCACGCCCCGGATAGAAATAGCTTTAGACTCAGGGATCTGTAATATTTCTTCCGGTTGACTAATCTGGATTGGTAACCCGTCCACTAGGATCTCGGTTTTTTTGAAATAGTCGTAAACCCCGTGCACCGCTTTTAGCTGCTGCTGCCACGAAACCGGGCGGGTGAGCCGGTAGTTGGCGTGAACCCAGCCCTTTTCCTCTTTTTCACGAATCAAAATCATTACAGTTCTCCATCCGCTCTTGGCTCAGCATGCAGACTTGTGACCAGCTACTATGCGGCGCAACCTACCTGCCAGCTTTGAGTTGTTCCTCGGGCATATTCATGGCTATTTCCATATTGTCAATGAATTTGCCAATGAATTTGTTGTAGTGCTCGTAGTCCAGGTTTTTAGTTCTTCATTGTTGCACTCAACATAGACGTTGATGAAGTGGACTTGGTTGTAGAAAACAATTTCTACATTAGTCCTAGCCACCATTAGCAATCCACGAATTACAATATTGCGGTCTTCAGGGATCTTGAGAATGTCTTCAGGGGTTTTAATTTCAATCGGCTTATGGTCGACCAGGATTTCAACATTAGCGAAGTAATGCCAGGCTTCGTAAACCCCTTGTAGCATCATTTCCCATGAGGCCCGGAAAGTTAGGTTGAAGGTAGCCCGTAGCCAGCCGTCGTCCTCACGATGACCCATGAACAGCATGGTTCCTCCTAGCCAACCGCGTCGATGGCGGCTTTGGCGTCAGCTAAGCTAACCCCGGTGCGGTCTCGGTAAATTTTGATGGCGTTGATTTTTTTGCCCATCCGCACTAGGTGGAGTTCTTCGGGGGTTAGTTCCAGCCAGGCGGCGGCCTCGTAATCTGCAGCCCCTGCCCCGACGACGCCGTCGCCGGCCCCGTAGGTACCCGGAGCGTACTCGCTAGCGTCACCATAGGCGCCCGGCTGGCCGTAATCACTGGTTCCCGACTGGCCGTAACTGACCCCTAGACGCAACTCCAAGCTCCTGACCTGCGCTTTTAACCGGTGGTTTTCCGTACGCAAGCGCTCAATCTCTGCGGCCTGATCAAACCATTTACCCATAACGTTCCCTTACATACCTATCAAGCGCAGCAGGCTTGCGCCCGCCGCAATATTTAAAAATTTTCTAGCGCTTTGAGCTGGCCTTAGCGCCAGTGCAAGCCGGCCTTACCATCACTCTAAGTTAGCCTTATCGTCGCTCCAGGCCGGCCTTACCATCACGCTAATCTGGCCTCACAGCCAACCTATTTGGAGCTTTCTGATTTCTCAGCACCCTGCGGGCGCTCAGAGCTTGGCGCCGGCTCTACCCAGTTGGCCAATATGCCGCCGGTTGGGTCTTTGAAGGCCGCCAACAGATCTTTGAATCTCATGCCGGCCACATGCGAGAACTGGTTGAGCTCGTAGTGGTCAGGGAAGATGGTGCGCAGCTGCATTGGTACGGGCTTGCCGTCTCTGGTCAGGCGCCCGGTGATCAACGTGAGCTGCTCAAAGCCCCAGCGTGGATCCACACTTTGGGCGCTTGCGGGCACCCGGATCGCCTCCCAGCCCTTGTAAAAGCGCGCTTTGCGGCCAATGCGTAGCACTGCCCAGTTAAGCATGAGTCCGCTGTAGTCGCTGATCATGGTGGGAACGCGAGTTTCGGCGTACTCGCTTTCGCCGTAAAAAGCTTGGGCGTGTTCGCCGCTGGTGTTCCACACGTGCTGCCAGCTGCGCCCGCAATCCCAAGTCAGCGACAGTGCGTCGGCGTCACGGAGCCGAATCTGCGCCCCTGCCGTCTCCGCAAAGTGAAACAGCTCAGCAACTTGCCACCACATTATTCTGACCTCCCAGTCAAAATCCCCAGCTTAAGGCATTCAATAGCGGTCAACACAATGTCTTCGGCCAGAAACTGCACCTGGCGCGCACCGCCGGGCAGATCAAAGTAAGGCACGTTAATACCAGTGCGGATCGAGCATCCCTGCGGCAGCTGCTTAATTTCGTAGCTGTAGTAGGGGTCGTTTAGGGCGAATATATCCAGTGAGCGATACTCAAAGTAGACGGGCCGCTCCCCGACGGGCCGGTGCCACAGGTATTTGCCGTCCGGGTAGCCCACACGATCCACATACGGCCCATAAAGCTGCAGGTAGTCCGCCAGATTCGTAAACACCTGCACGGTAGAGCGGTCCATGCGGGCTAGCACCTGGTCACTGTCAGGTAGGAAGCGGATAATCATGTCCCCGCGAAAACTAGGGTCGTGTATTTTCGGCACGTCCTGAGCGCCCATCTTCCCCTCCTTACGTTTATAACTAGCGTAAGTCTATGCCTGCTTTTGCTCACGACGGCGCAGTTCGCCCCGTAGAATGAGCTTTCAGAAGAAACGAGGCCGCCCATGACAAGCCGCAGCACTGACCGCCCTGGCCGCAGCGACGCCGTCGGCGCAAGTAGCGATATCACCGCACGTAGCGATGTCACTGCACGTAGCGATGCTGCCGCAAGCCGCAGCGACGCCGTCGGCGTAGATAAAGCAGAAACGCAACCCCAGAACTGCACCTGCGGAAACCGCACCCCCGCAGAAAAGCTCGTATTTGCTAAGGCGGCTTTGGCCCTGGCAGGCCACGAAGTCACCGACCTGACGCTGCGCAATATTTTGGAGCAGCAGGCCCACGGCAACCTAACTGGCGAGCAGGCACGCGCAGCAATCAGAAAGCACGTGCAAGGCTGATGGCACCCAAAGTTTTTCGCACCTGGGAGGATTACTTCATCCCTGGCACTTCAGTATTGCGCAATAAATTCATCACTCCTGGCAATCCATATGGGGAACCTGACGCTGTCAAGTTACGCTTACTGGAGGAGGGCTACGCTAGCTCCAGAATTTGGAACTGTCGCAAACGCCAATCGAAGGCAATTTCGATTACGCCCACATGAAGGCAATTCACCACCATATTTTCCAAGATGTCTATGAGTGGGCAGGCCAGGAGCGGGTTGCTCCCCTGGGCACGTTCATGGTCAAGTCTGGCCCAGACGTTGTCCATTACCCGTTGGGAGATCAGACTGCTCCGCAAATGTCTTACCAGTACTATCCAGCAGGCCCAGTCTTAGGGCAGGCAGCCAATGAGCAATACCGCAGGCTCAGCAAAATGGATTTGTTGCGCGGCTTGGATCATGAAACTTTCGTGACAGAGCTGGCTGAAATTTGGGGCGAGTTGAACGTTATCCACAGTTTCCGCGAGGGCAATACACGCACGCAGTTCGTGTTTTTCTCCCAGCTGTCTGAGCAAGCCGGTTGGAAGCTTGATCCTGCGCTTTTTGCGCCGAGCACCCCCGCCTGCAATGAACCGGCAGCCCCCGCTTGCAATAAACCAGGCATGCCCACCAGTAACAGACCAGGCACCCCCGCCTGCAAGGAATTCGTGGCAGCGCGTTTCTACAGTCAGGCAACTGGCAGCAACCAGCGTCTAGCTGCAGCTTTGCGCCCCGCCATCGTGCCTTTAACTGCCCCTCTAGAGCAGGCTTAAAAGGGTAAAAAGGACAAACATCTAGAGTTCCCACCCCACGCCCCCTACCCAGCTCACTTAGAAGCCAGCAAAAGCACGACGCCGACTGCGCCCTAAAAGCTGCGGCCTGTGTGGGATAATTTCTCTCGCAGGCCGCAGCTGGTTACAACCCTGGTGGCGTCGCGCCTGCTTGGAGGAAAAATGCGCGCTTTCGAAGAGTCCCAGGCGGCGCCGTCGCCAATTACCTCGCAGCGTGCCGCCCCGCAGTGTGCCGCCCCGCAGCGTGCCGCCCGCACCCAAAAACCCCAGACCATTGAGGTGCGCGGGGCGCGCGTGCACAATCTGAAGAACCTAGACGTTGATGTTCCGCTAAATAAAATCGTTGGTATTGCTGGCGTATCTGGCTCAGGTAAATCCTCCCTGGCCCTGGGGGTTCTCTATGCGGAAGGCTCGCGCCGCTACCTGGAGTCACTGTCCACCTACACGCGCCGGCGCATGAGCCAAGCCCAACGCTCTGACGTGAGCGAAGTGCGTTACGTACCGGCGTCGTTGGCGCTGCGGCAAAGGCCGGGCGTGCCCGGAATCCGCAGTACTTTCGGAACCATGACTGAGCTGGCTAACAGTCTGCGACTGATGTTTTCGCGCCTAGCCCACCACCGCTGCCCTAACGGGCACTACGTTGAGCCCTCATTCGACGTCGCCCGCATGGCTGAAATTACCTGCCCCACCTGCGGCGTAAAATTTTATGGCCCTGGCGCTGAGGACCTGGCGTTTAACTCACGCGGAGCCTGCCAAACTTGCTCGGGCACAGGCCTGACCCGCAGCGTGAATGTTGCGGCGCTGGTGCCGGACCAGAACCTGAGCATTGATCAGGGCGCCGTCGTAGTGTGGGGCACGCTGATGTGGGCCCTGATGAAAGACGTGTGCCGCGAGATGGGTGTGCGCACCGATGTGCCATTCAAGGAGCTAACTGAGGCGGAGCAGGAGATTGTTTACCACGGCCCGGCGCTAAAAAAGCACATTATTTACGTAAATCCTAAAACGAACCAGTCGGCCGAAATGGATTTCACCTATTACAACGCCATTTACACGGTCGAAAATGCGCTTTCTAAAGTTAAAGACGAAAAGGGCATGAAGCGCCTGGAGCGTTTCTTACAAGAGGACACTTGCCCTAAGTGTCACGGCACCCGTATGTCTGAAGCCACCCGGGCGCCCCGGTTGCGCGGTATTGGTCTGGACGCGACCTCACAAATGACCCTATCTGAGCTGATGGGGTGGGTTGAGGGGGTGCCCGACTCACTGCCGCAGATGCTGCGTCCCATGGCCCAAATATTTGTGAGGCTTTCTTTGACACCGCCCAACGTTTGCTTGACCTGGGGCTGGGCTACTTGGCGTTGGATCGTGCGGCGTCCACACTTTCTACCGGTGAGCGCCAACGCGTGCAGCTAGCGCGGGCGGTGCGTAACCGTACCACGGGCGTACTGTATGTGCTTGATGAGCCTTCGATTGGCTTGCACCCGCATAATCTCAAGGGTTTGACGGGGGTGATGGATGATCTGTTGGCGGATGGCAACTCGGTGATTTTGGTTGACCACGACACTCAGGTGCTCACCCACAGTGATTACCTCATTGAGATGGGGCCCGGCGCTGGTTCCGACGGCGGCACGGTGGTTTGCCAGGGTACGGTTGCGCAGGTCATGGACAATTCTGCGTCGATTATTGGGCCGTATCTGAGGCAGCAGAACCAGCCCAAGCCGGCGCGGGCGGATCTTTTTGAGCGCGGCAGTATCCGCCTAGTCACGGACGCGATCCACACGGTGCAGCCACTTGAGGTGGACATTCCCCAGGGACGACTCACAGTGGTGACTGGGGTTTCGGGCTCAGGTAAAACCACCATGGTGCTTGAGAGCCTGATCCCAGCTTTGCAGGCGCGAATTGCCGGTCAGGCGCTGCCGGGGCATGTGCGCTGCCTGGAGGCACCGGGTATTGGCCGGGTTATGCTGATTGACGCTACCCCGATTGGTATTAATGTGCGCTCGACTGTGGCCACCTATGCGGGGGTGCATGATGAGTTGCGTAAGCATTTCGCCAGGTCCGAGGCGGCTAAGCAGTATGGAGCCAAACTTGCCGCTGAGGCCGGCTCGAAACCTGGCCGCCACCGTGGGCTTACGGCTGGCGCGTTTTCTTATAACACTGGTTCTTTGCGTTGCGACACTTGTGACGGCACTGGGCAGATCTCCCTTGACGTGCAGTTTCTTCCCGACGTCGAGATTTGCTGCCCCGATTGTCGCGGATCTCGTTATAGGCGTGCGGCTCACGAAATTAGGTGCTTTTTTGACGACGGCGCCGCTTACAGCCTGCCTGACCTGATGGCTATGAGTGTGGATGAGGCTTTGACTGTTTGCGCGGGCCTTAGCCGGGTGAGCAAGAAATTGCAGGTGCTGCACGATTTGGGTTTGGGCTATTTGACGCTTGGCGAGCAGACACCGGGGCTTTCTGGTGGCGAGGCGCAGCGGTTAAAGCTTGCCAGTGAGATGGGCCGGGGCCAGGGCGATTCGGTGTTTGTGTTTGATGAACCCACTATTGGCCTGCACCCAAAGGATGTGCAGACCCTAATGGGAGTGTTTGCCAGTTTGATTACTAAAGGCGCCACCGTGGTGGTTATTGAACATGATCTGGACGTAATCCGCAGCGCAGACTATGTGGTGGATATGGGCCCTGGCGGAGGTTTGGCCGGTGGCCAGGTGGTAGCCACCGGCTCCCCCGCTCAAATCAAAGCCTGCCCCACCAGCTTCACTGGCAGATTCATCTAGCAGCACTCAAACTTGAGCATAAAAGTTATTTGTTTTACAGAAGTATTTCTAGATGAGTTCTAATTTTGCGCTCTACCCCAAGTTTGCGCGCATAATTCATAAGCTTACTAGATCTCGATTCTTGCTGCGTGTATAGCTCTGCATTGCCGGCACAAGTAACTGCATATCTAGCACACTCTTGCCACGCATTAAGTCGCACAGCGTTCTCTCAAGGTCGTATACCCTAACCATATTGCCGTATATCGTCTTCACCTGCGTTAAACCCAAATCAAGAACTTCGTTTGCGCAAGTGCGACAGATAATACCGGCATCTTTGACTGCCACAGTGTTGTAATTTCGCGGGAAAGTCATTGTTAAAGAAGCTGGAGTGCGGTCAGTCATCTCATGCAGATTCAATGCAGTGTCATCTGAGAACACGCCACGTGAGAACCTGTACTGGGCAATATATAGTGGGTCTTCCCATACGTCTGGAAAGGCATAGAGCCCACGCGTAAGTTGTACAACTTCTCCAGAACGAACTACCTCAGCGAGCTTACGCCTCGGTATACCTGCAGCTGTAACCTGAGCAGCGGTAACATATCCAGCGTTTTGCGAGGCAATCTCAAGCACTGTCCGCATAGGCCCCCTTTCGTACAACCACGCTGAATATTATTCCAAATTCAGCATAACTGTACGTCACACATAAAGCTGTACCATTCTCACAAAATTTAGATTAAATCTAGGAATCTTTACATTCCCACTTGAGATCTTCAGGAAACCATTGCAAACCACTCACGCTAGCACTAATAGCCGGGTCAATTAAATTTCCTGCCAACTCAGCTGCCACATCCATCACCTTCAGCCCTGCAGGCAAGCCTGTATTAGCAGATAACTTTTCAAACTGCCTTCCCTGAGATAAACCCCATTCTCTAGGCACAGAAAACTTATCTGGCATTTCCATGCCACGGACAGCAACTTCACGAGATAAGCAATTTTGAAACTTATCGCCATCAACTGTACACGTAACCGCATAGACAGCAATATCAACTAAATCTTTAACTCTAGTAGAAACCCTACCATCGTGAATCTCAATCAAAGCACAAAACTTATCTGCTAACGCATTTTCTACTGGATAAAGTAAATAGTTGCAGGTAAACAGTCCTTCGATTTGAATTCTGTCAACAGGTTCAATAACTTCCACTTCTTCGAGAGGTACTTTATCAACAACAAGATCAATAGAAATCTGCTGCATCCGCTTAACACCAATACGAGGAGTAAACTTCACAGAAAGCCCACTACGATATTCATCTTCAGCTTTTATATGTTTTGAACCCGCAAATTCGAAGACAACAAAGTCACCTAAATCAGATTCAGCTAGTCTAACAAGCTCAGTAAGCGCATTTTCGAGACTATCTTGTAATGCAAGTAAATCTATATCACGTGTAGCCCTAGCATCAATAGTGCGAGCAAGCATTGCCTGCCCGCCCTTTAATACAAACTTCTTGTTATTGCCAGCAAATACACGACAGAGCAATCTATGGAAATAGAAGGAAGACACCGCCCTACCTGTATCAAGAGATGATGCAGATGAAGCAGACTTGACTGCCATTTCAACCGCTGCGGCACTCTTGTAGGTCATAACCTATCCTTCTCACTGAGTAACCCTGCATCTGCAAGCAGACCTTCGTATATTTCCTTGGCCTGGCTAGCAGAATAGTAATCACGCAGATAATTTGCCAGATTTTTAAAATCAAAATCGCGATTCACATAGGCAGCTTCTCTCAGCACATCAGCAACCAGTGAGAGATCTTCATCATCTAACACAAGGTCAAACACAATGCGCTCAGGACGCGTAACAGGCAGCCCCTGCACAAAAGTCACCTCATCCCGAACAACTTTCCTCTTCGCAAAACTAGCAACAGTTTTTCGCGAATTTATGCGCTTTGGAGCGTAATGCGGTAAGGCGACAGATGCAGATCACCCAGCTCAAGCAGTGATGAAGCAGTGGCGCCCCCAATCACTATGCCATCCCAATTCGAGCTACGCATCCGCTCATAACTGAAGTTTTCTGGCGCAGTCAGTTTCCAAATAGCTGCGAGCTCATCTGTATATGAGGAACCAGCCCCGATCATGCGATAAGCACCTCTAATGACACGCTCAAGTCGACCAGACTCAACTGCATCATGCAGAGCATCGCGTGGTATGCCCATGCGTTCAGCCTGGGCAGTTGTAAAGACACCCTCAGATTCTGAGAGTTGGGCTATAGCTTCCAGATGATTCGCTCGAACCATGTTGCAATTGTAGGCTACAAACCTACAAATGCAACACATACAGGTATACCTGTAACTCGCGCCTTACTCCGAGCGCTTCACACATGCGCGCCAACTCATGAAGATCTTTGTCACGGCTATTGAAGTATCCACCAATAGCGTCACGCGCAAGTTGCGCATCAACGCCACCCAGCTTCCTTTGCCTGATCAGGTCAGCGATCGAACGTTCAGAGTTATAGCACCTGACCCTATTACCTGACGGCGTCATAATATTTGTTGCGCCAAGCTCGTAAATATCAGGGCGAACCCAGTGAATCTGAATGCCTGGAAACTCCTCAATCAGCCTGACCGGGTTGTACCCCCTAGGTACGGTCACGGACTGTGCGACAGGCAGACGATCCGACAGTCCATTGAGATACAGGGCGCTGGCATGGGAGAAAATACTCTTTTTCCAGCGGGCACTAATCACAAGAAAGTCATCGTTAAAGACATCTGGAGTGCAGTAAACTCCTCGCGTGAGCCGCTCAATGCGACCGCCCTCACTAGCATGCGCAATGAGTCCAGCCGAGAATCCTGCAGATTTCAGCTGAGAAGAAGAAGCAACACCACCCACGAGCTCGACGAAGTCGACGAGCTCATCCACCCTCATGGAGACCACCCCTTTGCAGACGTTTACACATCACATTATCACGATTGATGTATATACGTCTGCTTTGACTCGGGTCTACTCTCCTCATCAGAGAACAGCCTCGACCCGGTCCAACGAAACGAGAACAAAGCCGAGACTTACAAACACGGGAACTGATGCGTCGGCGCCGACCAGAGAAGGTCCGGCGCACACACGCCCACGAATCATCACCTCACCTCCAGCAGCCAGTACTCACCCCTCCATATTCGCCGCGGTCACCCCGTCCGCCAGGGTTCCGTAGGCCGTGACGCAGTGCCCGAAGAACATGTCATCATCGTCGAAGTATGCGGAAATGAACCGTCGACTTCCATCACGATGCTGCGCAGCTCGATTCGGCGCGCGAAGCTCTCTTCCGTAATCTCCGGAACGTCCTCGTCGGCAGAGTCGCGCCACTCGCATGCAAGTTCAGTCAGCTCACGCGCAGCGAACGCCCGCATGTCACGGTCCCACCGCTCCTGGTCCGCCAGCATCGTCTTCATCGATTGCACGGCTTGTTCCCAGGTTTCCTCACGATCCGGATCAACCTCCAGGGACACAGAGATCTGCTCTCCTCGCCACGAGACATCCCCATCGAACAGGTCCAAATCCTTGTTCAGAGTGAGTTCTCCCAGCACCTCATCGCTCAGAACAACCGGCCTTAGGTACTCCGCCAGGACCTCCTCCAGCTCCGGGCACACAGCATCCTCCTCGAGGATTTCCACGATTAGGAACTGGTTGCGCCAGGAGGTGGTCATACCTTCGGGCACTTCTTCAGACTTCTTCTTGCGCGCCTTCACGCGATAAATGACCTGCTCAGGAAAGCGACCTAACACGTTACCCGCAGCATATTGCTCGTCACTCAAAGGGTAGACCAAGCGACCTTGACTCACGTGCAGGGCACCAGTCGCACAGTCAACATACGCCAAGAAGTAGTGCGAGACGTCCCAGAATCCGTTCCTCTTGCCGGCACCTGAACCACCAGCAAGCAGAACAAGAATTTCCCGAGCATGCTCCTCGAAGGTACATTCCCATTCCTCCTGCGTGATGGTGTCCTGCGAGCGCATGTATGCGAGCAGATCCACGTGTCGTCCTCCTTGATCAACAACTGCTGGTCCTCTACAACGAACCCTACTCCACGAGAAGCTTCACGACCGACTCAGAGACGAACGAACCCCATCCTCGTCCTATGAATCAGGGACACAGCTAACGCGAACCTCGTCCCGAGAAAACGCGAAAGCGCTCACTTCGCTAGTTCTTCAAACACGTCCGCGTAGGCATCCATGAAGTCGACAGCGACGTCGACAGCACTCGCCGCCTGCTGGGCCGGCTGAATAACCACCCAGGGCCTGTTGTTCTTGAGGATCGTGACAGGCTTCCCCGTCCGGTTCACCTCTGCCGTCACTCGCGAAAAGTTATTCTTCGCCTCGGCGAGCCCCATAGTAAGAGCCGACATATACTATCTTTGATCGCCCTGATCTGAGCGTGTTCACGCGCCTTGATGGTCTGGGGTTGGAGGTGACGAGTCAGCGCATCGAAGCCAGACCATGCAGTGTTGGCGTGCCGTATTACTGGTGAGGACCAGTGGTGTCGACGCTGCGGGTGCCAGGGCATTTCTCGCGGCACGGTAGTCAGGCGCTTGGCTCACGTACCCTGCGGGTGGCGCCCCACGATCTTGCATGTGAGCGTGCGCCGCTACCAGTGCCCAGAGTGTGCTCACGTGTGGCGCCACACCCCGCATGGGGACAGGTACGTCACCGTCATCTTGGACGTAACTCCCGTACGAGACCGTCGCGGTCCCTCCCGGCTCTTGGATATGGTCCCGGACTGATCCAAGCGGGTCTTCAAAACCTGGCTGGCCTCCCAGCCTCACACCTGGCGCGAGGGCGGTCATGGATCCCTTCCACGTCGTACACCTCGCCGGGGATGCTCTCAATGAGTGCCGCAGACGCACCAGGCAAGAACTCCACCATCGACGCGGGCGTGCCTAGCTCCCTCACAGAAATCATCACACTGGGAAGAACACTCAGTCGAATCAAATGATGCTGTTAGTGATGCTATCCTGAATGTGGAGGTAGCCATGAGAACCACTGTGACACTCGATGATGACCTGCTCGCGCGCGCCGAGGAACTGACTGGGATCAGTGAACGATCCGCGTTGATCAGGGACGCGGTTGAGCTTCTCGTTCGTATTGAGACGGGACGGCAGCTCGCCGAGCTCGGCGGCAGCGATTCGGCGGCGGAAGCTGCGCCGCGGAGCCGCAGGCGCGCATGAGGGTCCTCGTCGACACGAACATCTGGATTGATCACCTACGAAACTGAGCCGGTCCTGGTCGACCTGCTCGAGCGCGACCAGGTGTGCGTGCACCAGAGCGTCATCACCGAGCTCGCGTTGGGGAATCTCAAGGACCGGTCGGTCTTCCTGAAGGCGCTAGAGCGCCTCATGGTCCTTCGCAATGTCGACGATCAGGGGGTCCGGCACCTCGTCGAGGAGCGGCGGCTGTGGGGCAGGGGGCTCAGTGCTGTCGATGCGGCGCTCCTGGCGAGCGTCGTCGTGACCCCCGGCGTGTCTCTGTGGACGCGCGATAAGCGCCTGCGTCAGGCCGCACGTGACGTGGGTGTGTTGGCGGAGCTTGACTGAGGTACGCGCATTCTGACGAGGCTGGGGCGCGCGGGAGCGTGGCCCGGCGTGGCTGTTGGGGCAGAGTTTGCTGTGAGGGAGCAACGGAGGACAGGGAAGTCCTCTGTCTGCTCGGTGGGAAGCACTGGTGTGTGCCTCCGTGGTGTGTCACAGCAATGTGTAGAAATAGTAAGAGCCAGATTCTAGGGGTGGTTGCAACACCCTTCACGCTGCTAACAACACACCAAAACGCTCCCGAGGCGTATCCCAGTCTAACGTCTTACGCGGCCGATCATTAAGCTCATCTGCAACCGAACAAACTTCTAATTAAACCTTACAAACGTAGACAATAAGTTTACGGCCTATTATGCACATGCAGCATTAATTATTTAAACAATCAAAATACGGTGAAACAAAAGCGTGGGGACACCAGGTTGTTGGTGTCCCCACAAGCAAGCTTAAGCTGGCCTACTTAGTGATAGTAAACGAGTACATATCATTACCGACAAGCATAATGCCAACCGTATTATCTTCACCTAAAGATATTGGATAAACCCTACGGTCTCCTACAGTGTTAATGTCATCTTTCTTTTTGTCACTGATAACCAGGTCTATTTCACCGCTATCATAGTCATATTGGCTAATACTCCAATATTTGTAGTCGTGTGAAATACACTTATCTGAGTCTTTCCCGCTGACCTGCCAAGTTTGGTCAGCGTTAAACACTAAGACCACATTAGTACAATCACCGGTGGTACCAACCAACTTAACTCCGGTAATAGCAGCCGCAGTATCTTTACGGTCCTTATCTTTGGACGCTTTTCTAGCAGCTTCCTTATCATTGGCTGCTTTAGCGTCAGCAAGAACGGCCTTAATCGCTGCCGAATCAGGAGCCACAGTCAACCGTTGCCTATACTCCTGAGCTTTATCAGATTCCAAACTTGTCATAGACGAAAGCGAAGCATAAGCCTCAGCCCTATCATCCGACACACTATTACCACAGCCAGACAACGCTAACGTAGCACACATAACCATGGCCATAAACATTGACAATTTCTTCATCGAATTACCCCTTCCGAATTGCTTTTAAGGTTACCCCCCCCCCACATAAAATCCGCAAGAGCAAATTTGAAGAAATCCGCAGCTTCAGCCCCTAGTAAGGGACCACAGCGTAACTACCACTTTCCATAGAGACACAAAACTACAGAGCTCACTTCGCTAGTTCTTCAAACACGTCCGCGTAGGCATCCATGAAGTCGACAGCGACATCGACAGCACTCGCCACGCTCGCCTAATAAAGAAACACCGGCCTCGTCCCACGAATCAGGGACGAGGCCGGGGCCCGCTACTCTAGCCGGCTATTTGGGTCAGC
>BNJV01001325.1_pt1 | contig 59723 bp, 57 predicted proteins | sample 8540591 | NCBI WGS metagenome assembly BNJV01 (sample SAMD00202457, study PRJDB9452) | human saliva metagenome | host: Homo sapiens | reverse complement strand
TCGAGGTTCTCACCGTTGGCGTCAACGTTGTTGTTGTAGTTGTTGGCAACGTCGGTCGCGGCGGTGGCGAAAGCCTGCTCGAACTTGATGAGCTGCGGCTTGAACTCGGTCCAGGCGTCCCGGAACTGCTGGGCGTTGGTGCTCTCCCAGACGGCGTTCTGGAGAGCGGTGTCGGTCAGCTTCTGAATGTCGTCGGACCGCTGGACGTCGTCCTTGAGGGTCTGGTACAGGGTCTTGAGGGTCTCAAGGTCTGCCTGAATCATACTGAGGTTCCTCCTCATTGGTCGGTTCATTGAGTCACTCGAAGAATGCCGAAGGCTCTTTCATGTGATCGCGACTGTGACGGCCGTCGCTTCGAGTACTCTTCCACGATCCGCATCGGATCGCAAGGGATAACAACCCATGTGACTTTCTTCCGGATCCTGGCCCTTCACCCCGCCATGATGGTCACGGATAGGCTACGGTGCTGTCGCTGTCCCATCCGATTCGACTTGAGGTCTCCCCATGGCACTGTCCCAGAACGGACGCTCCTCACGGCGTCGCACGAACGACGCCGGTCAACCTCAGCCCACCCGCCAGGCCCGTGATGCCGGTGGTCACCTGCCCTCCGCGCCGCGCGAGCGCCGCCCGCTCCTGGCCGCCCTCGCCGTCCTGCTCATCGTTGGTGGCGCCCTGCTCGCGGGCCTGCTGGCCATGCGCCTGGACCAGCGCGCCCAGATGCTGGCCGCCAAGGACACCATCAAGGCGGGCCAGGTCATCGACAAGGAGGACCTGGTGAGCGCCTCGGTCGCCTCGGACCTCACCACCCTGGTGCGTGCCGACCAGGTCGACCAGGTCATCGGCCGCACCGCTCGCGTGGAGATCTCCAAGGGCCAGCTGCTGGACACCTCCCAGCTCGCCACCGACCCGGTCCCCGGCGGGGACCTCCAGGTCGTCGGTGTCTCCGCCAATGCCGGGCGCTTCCCGGCCGGCGGCCTGCAGCCAGGCGACAAGGTCGACATCGTTGACATCGGTTCCCAGAACATCATCGTCTCCGACGCTCAGGTGCTCGCCGCCAAGCCCTCCTCGGGAACCAGTGACGACTGGACCTCCGGCGCCGTCATCTCCGTCCTCGTCGACAAGAAGGGCGCCGCCAAGCTCGCCAGCGCATCGGCCAACGGAACCATCGCCGTCATCCTGACCGCGTCCGGGCAGCCGATCAAGGAGAGCTGATGCTCATCTCGATCGCCTCCGCGAAGGGGTCGCCCGGCGCCTCGACGAGCGCCCACGTGCTCGCCGCGGTCTGGCCCCGTCCGGCCGTCCTGGCCGAGCTCGATCCTGCCGGGTCCGACCTGGTCTACCGTGCCCACTCCCGCGAGGGGATGCCCCTGGACAGTGACCGGGGCGTCGTCTCCCTGGCCGCCGCCATCCGCCGTGACCCGGCCGCGCCCCTGCGCGATCACCTCACCCTCATCGAGGGCGACCTGCCCGTTCTCGTGGGCCTGTCGCGCCCCGATCAGGCCACGGCCATCGGGGCCGGCTGGTCCGGACTGGCCACCAGCCTGCACCGCCAGGGGGACATCATCGCCGACGTCGGCCGCCTGTCTCCCGGCGCCCCGAGCCTGGGCGTGGCCATGGCCTCCGACATCACCCTGGTCGCGGTGCGCCCCGGGGTGGAGAACTACGGCCACCTGCGCGAGCGCCTGTCCTGGATCGTCGCCGAGACCTCCCGCCGCTCCGAGCGGGTCCGCCTCGGTGTCCTCCTCATCGCGCCCTGGAAGGCCCGCCACGAGGCCGATGACCTCACCCGCCTGCTGCGCGGCAGCGGCCTGGAGGTCCCCGTCGTCGGCGTCCTGGCCTTCGACCAGAGCGCTGCGGGACTCCCTGGCGGGCCGCCGCGCCCTGCCCCCTGGGCCGCACCCTCCTGGTGCGTTCGGCCCGAACCGTTGCCACCGCCCTCGCCGGCGCCGTCATCAAGGGAGGTGCCGCATGAGCGTCGACCAGGGACTCGTCCGCGACATGCGCGAGGAGGTCGCCGACCTCCTGGCCCAGCAGCGCCGCGACGACGCCACCTCCGGCATCCCCCCGATGTCCCCGGAGGACGAGCGCCAGTTCGCCCGCGCCCTCATCGGCCGCGTGCTCGAGCAGCACGCCCGCACCGAGATCGCCGCCGGCCGCAGCCCGCTCAACGCCCAGGAGGAGGAAGAGGTCTCCCAGGGCATCCACGCGGCGCTCTTCGGTGTCGGCCGCCTCCAGCCCCTGCTGGACAATAAGGATGTCGAGAACATCGACATCAACGGCTACGACAACGTCTTCATCCAGTACGCCGACGGCCGTGAGGAGCGCGGCGCCCCGGTGGCCGAGTCCGACGAGGAGCTCATCGAGCTCGTTCAGGTCCTCGGCTCCTACTCGGGCCTGGCCTCGCGCCCCTTCGACTCCGCCAACCCCCAGCTGGACCTGCGCCTGCCGGACGGCTCGCGCCTGTCCGCCGTCATGGAGGTCTGCTCGCGGCCCTCGATCTCGGTGCGTCGCGCCCGACTTGACCGGGTGGGCCTGGAGGAGCTGGTCCGACTCGGCTCCCTGACCCCGCGGCTGGCCGCCTTCTGCTCGGCGGCCGTGCGCGCCCGTAAGAACATCATGATCGCCGGCGCCACGAACGCCGGGAAGACCACCTTCCTGCGCGCCCTGGCCAACGAGATCCCGCCCGAGGAGCGCCTCATCACCGTCGAGCGCGCCCTGGAGCTGGGCCTGGGCGAGTTCGCCGACCTGCACCCCAACGTCGTCGCCTTCGAGGAGCGCCTGCCCAACTCCGAGGGGCTCCGGCGCGATCTCCATGGCGGACCTCGTGCGGCGCTCACTGCGCATGAACCCCTCACGGGTCATCGTCGGTGAGGTCCTGGGTGACGAGATCGTCACCATGCTCAACGCCATGAGCCAGGGCAACGACGGCTCGCTGTCCACCATCCACGCGAACTCCTCCTCCGAGGTGTTCAACCGCATCGCCACCTACGCCATCCAGTCGGCCGAGCACCTGCCCCAGGACGCCACCAACCTTCTCATCGCCGGCGCCGTCGACTTCGTCATCTTCCTGACCCGGGAGAACCGCTTCTCCCAGGGCGGGGGGCTGCGCCGCTACGTCGCCTCCGTGCGTGAGGTCAACGGCGTCGACGGGCGGGTCCTGTCCAGTGAGGTCTTCGCCGACGACGGGACCGGGACCGCCCAACCGGCCGCACCGATCTCCTGCGTCAACGACCTCATCAACGCCGGCTACGACCCGGCCGCCGCCTACCGGGGTGGTTACGCATGAACCAGACCACCGCCACTGTTGCCATCCTCGCCGGCGCACTCGTCGGGGGAGGGCTCTTCCTCCTGGTCGGCTTCTTCATGGGTGTCGACATGCTGCCCGACCGCCCCGGCTCATCGGGCTCCCTGCGCGACAGCCTCAAGGGCCTGTCCGGCCGACTCATCGCCTGCCTCGTCGTCGGTCTGGGCGTCCTGCTGCTCACCCGCTGGATCGTCCTGGCCGTCGCCGCCGGTGTGCTCGTCCTCGTGTGGCCGCTGCTCTTCGGCGGGGCCAAGCAGGAGAAGCTCGCCGCCGCCAAGATCGAGGCCCTGGCCACCTGGTCGGAGTCGCTGCGGGACACCATCGCCGGCGCCGTGGGCCTGGAGCAGGCCATCCCCGCCACCGTCTACGCCGCCGCCCCGGTCCTCCGTGAGGACCTGGCCCTCCTGGCGGACCGCATGCGCGTGCGCGTCCCCCTGCCGACGGCGCTGCGCCAGTTCGCCGACGACCTCGACGACCCCACGGCGGACCTCATCGTCTCCGCCCTCATCGTGAACGCCCGCCTGCGCGGCCCCGGTCTGCGCCAGCTCCTCAGCGCCCTGGCGGACACGGCCCGCTCCGAGCTCGACATGCGTCAGCGCGTCTCCGCCTCCCGCGCCGGCACCCGGCGCTCGGCCCAGATCGTCGTCATCTTCTCCATCGTCATCATGCTTGGCCTGGCCGTCTTCAACCGGAGCTTCGTGGCCCCCTACTCCAGCGTGCAGGGACAGCTGGTGCTGGTCGTCGTCGTGGCGCTCTTCGCCGTCGGCATGCTCTGGATGCGGCGCCTGGCCGGTGTCCGGCTGCCTCGCCGCTTCCTGACCGTCTCCGCTCAGGCCGGAGGTGAGAACGCATGATCACCTGGATCCTCATCGGTGGTGCGCTCAGCGGTGCCGGCCTGTTCGCCCTCACCCTCATCCTGGCGCCCCCGCCACTCAGCCCGCCGCCGCCCTGGCCGAGCTGGACACCCGCCGCGACGAGGGCCGAATGCGCGAGGACGTGCGGCGCCTCAACCCCTCCGAGGCGGACACCCCCGAGTGGGTGGACACCCTCAGCCTGCGCATCACCTCCCTCGTGCGGCGCACCGGCATCGACCTGTCCTCCCTGACCGGGGACCTGGCCGTCGTGGGGCGCTCCCTGGAGCGCCACATGGTGACCTCGGTCTTCCTCGGGGTAGGGGGCTTCGCCGCGCCACTGCTCATCGTCGCACTCATGCAGGTCATGGGGGTGCCCCTGGGGTGGTCGGTGCCCCTGCTGCTGAGCGTTGCCCTGGGGGTTGTCGGTCTGCTGCTGCCCACGCTGCGCCTGCGCAGCGATGCCGACGAGGCGCGCCGGGACTTCCGCCACGTCGTCGGCTCCTACCTGGACCTGGTGGCCATGTCGTTGTCCGCGGGGCGCGGTGTCCCCGAAGCCCTCGACGCCGCCTCGAGCCTCTCCGACGATCCCGCCATGCTCCGCATCCGCGACGCCCTCGACGTCGCCCGGCTGCGCGGGGACACGCCCTGGGCGGCCCTGGGCCGGTTGGGCACCCAACTGCGCATCGACGAGCTGCGCGACCTGTCCGCCGCCCTGGCGCTCGTGGCCGAGGACGGCGCCAAGATCCGCGAGTCCCTGGGAGCCCGGGCCTCCAGCATGCGCCGCCGCGACCTGTCCGACGCCGAGGGCAAGGCCGGGGAGAACTCCGAGTCCATGCTCGTGGCCCAGCTCGTCGTCGCCATGGGCTTCATCGTCTTCCTCGTCTACCCGGCCCTGACCGGGATCATCGGATCCGTGTAGCCCCTCAGACCCGCCTGCCCGCCCTGTGAACGGAGAACCTCCACGAACCAGTTGACTGCCTTTCGACCGGTCGCTTGACTGAGAGCCTGCGACGATTCACCGTCCACGCCTTCACCACCCAGTTTCTCTCAAGGAAAGGACAAATCATGCTCAAGATGCTGTGCGTACTCCAGATGCTCGCCGGCGACCTGCGCGAGCGGGTCAGTAACCGCCTGTCGGAGGAGAAGGGAGCCTCGACCGTCGAGTGGGTCATCATCACCGGCTTCCTCATCGTCCTGGCCGCCGTTGTCGGTAAGGCCATCTACAGCATGGTCAACGACGCCTCCGCCAACCTCAAGGTGCCGGAGATCGGCAACGGCGGCGGCGACGGGGCCCCCTGATAAGAGGAATGACCATCATGCGGTCGCTGTGGAGAGGGATGACGAGGCGCTTGCGCTCGGAGGCCGGGGCCTCCAGCGTCGAGCTGCTCGTCTTCTTCCCGTTGCTCCTGCTCATTGTGCTGCTCACCGTGCAGGTCGCACTGAGCTGGTACGGCAACGAGGTGGCGACCTCCACCGCCCGGGAGGTCGCCCGCGAGGTCCGCAGCGGCTCGGCCGACTCCTCCGCGGTCGCCGCCGCCAAGGCCGACGGCGAGGCCTACGCCCACCGGGTCGGCGGCAAGGCGCTCACCGAGGTGTCGGTGGACGTCGTCGTGGTCGGCAACCAGGTCAATGTCCAGGTGACCGGCAAGTCCATGGACATCATCGCCGGCTTCGCCCCCAAGGTGCAGGCCTCGGTCACCTCCGAGCGCGAGACCTTCCGGGGGGACACGTGACACGCACCCCGACCACCATCGCCCCGGCCATCACCGGCGGCCGAGCCGCATCGGCTGCAAGAACGCTCCGCGCCCGCCTGCGTCGAGTCGCCGGTGCCGCCGGTACCGCCGCCGAGCGAGGGCAGCATGTCCGTCGAGATGATCGTCCTGGTCCCGGTGCTCCTGCTCATCGTCATGATCGCCGTCGCCGGGGGCCGCCTGGTCTCCGCCGAGGGCATGGTCCAGGCCGCCGCCCGCGACGCCGCTCGGGCCGCCTCCATCGAGCGCTCCGCCGGGGAGGCCGACGCCGCCGCCCGCCGCAGCCTGGCCGCCGCCGACACCGCCAACGCCCGGTGCTCGGGGGGAGTCGACGTCGGCGGCTTCGGCCGGGGCGGCACCGTCACCGCCACCGTCAGCTGCCGTGTCGAGCTGTCCGACCTGGGCCTGGTCTTCCTGCCCGGCGCCACCACCGTCACGGCGAGCTCCACCGCACCGGTCGACACCTGGAGGGGAACCCGATGAACCGGATCATGACCTCCGTGCGCCGCCGGATCCGCCGCGACGGCGAGCGCGGAGCCGTCTCCGTCTACGCCGTCATCATCGCCGCGGTCCTCATGCTCATGGCCGGACTGTGCATCGAGGGCGGCCGCGTCCTCAACGCCCGCGCCACCCTGGCCGACCAGGCCGAGCAGGCCGCCCGCGCAGGCGCCCAGCACCTGTCCACCGACGACGTGCGCGGAGGCGCGAGCGTCTCGGTGGACAGTGCCGCCGCCACCTCCGCCGCCCGCACCTACCTGGCCCAGGGCGGCCTGGCCCAGAGCTCCACCGTCGACGTCACCTCGCGGGGGTCGCCGTCACCGTCGAGCGCGACGTCCCCACCACGATGCTGCGACTCGTCGGCGTCACATCCATTCATGTCACCGTCACCGGCGAGGCCCGTAACGCCGTCGGTATCTTTGAGGAGGATCAGTGAGCCGCGCCGCTCAACGAGCCCAGGCCGCCGGACCCGAACGTTTCCGCGCACCGGTGCGCAGCACGCGCCCCGGTGTGGAAGTCACTCCTGGCCGCCCTTCTCCTCATGCTGGTCATCATCGGTCTGCCGGTGCTCCTGCTGGCCACCGTCGGCCTTCCCCCCATCCCCACCGAGCTGGGGATGGACACCCTCACCCAGGCGATCTCCGTCGACGCCCTCCTGGGCGTCCTCATCTGGGTGATCTGGCTGGCCTGGATGCAGTTCACCTTCTGCACCCTGGTGGAGACCGTCTCCGCGATTCGCGGCCGCAGCGTCCCCGGGCACGTCCCCTTCTCCGGCGGGGTGCAGGCCGTGGCCCGCCGGCTCGTGGCCTCCGTGCTGCTGCTGGGCGCCGTCAGCGGCCCGCTGGCCGCCGCAGCCGCCCCGGTGGTCGAGGAGCCCACTCCCGCCGTTGCCGCCGCCCAGGACTCCGCCCGCGCCACCACCCAGACCACCGACGCCTCGGGCGCCTCGATCACCTCCGGGACCGTGGCCCAGAACCCCGACGGCAGCCAGCAGATGCGCTACATGGTCGGCGGCGTCGAGATCGACCCCGCCCTCGGCTCCCAGCTCGTGGGCCAGCGCGTCTACGTGGTCCAGCCGCCCGAGGGTCGCTACCACGACAACCTCTGGGACATCGCCGAGCGCAACCTCGGCGACGGGCGCGCCTACACCCAGATCTACGACCTCAACGCCGGCCGCGTCCAGCCCGACGGCGGCTCCCTGGAGCTGGCCCGGCTCATCCAGCCCGGCTGGCTCATGGTCATGCCCGAGGAGGCCGCCTCCGTGCCCCGGGTCGAGGCCGTCCCGGTGGCACCGGCGCCGGCCACCCCCGCCCCGGCCACACCCAACCCGGAGGAGGCCCGCTCCGGCGCTGGCATCGACCAGGGCCTGGCCTCCACCCTGCGGGACGTCCCGCCCGTCCAGATGCCGGCGGTCGGCGCGCTCCTGGCCGCCTCCCTCGTCTCGGTGCTCGTACGTCGCCGGCGCCAGCTCTCCGGCGGGGTCTTCGACGAGGGGCCCGGCGAGCTCGAGCGGCTCCTGCGCGTGGGCGCCGACGAGCGCCGCGCCCAGCGTCTCAACGCCATCCTGCGCTCCCTGGACTCCATCCCCGGCAGCCCCGCCCCTACGCCGTCGCCATCGACGACGACGCCTGCTACCTGCGCCTGGCCCAGGCCGTGCCCGAGGCCCCCGCCCCTGGCGCGTTCAGGAGGAGGGCCTGACCTGGGTGATGCGCGCCGGCCAGGAGCCGGCCCCCGCCCCGAACGGCTCCCTCCTGCCGGGCCTGGTGACCGTGGGCCGCATCGCCAGTGGCGCCGACATCCTCATCGACCTGGCCTTCGCCGACGGCGAGGTCGCCGTCACCGGTGACCCCGCCATGGCCGCCGAGGTCGTCACCGCCCTCGCCCTGGAGCTGTGCACCAACCCCTGGTCCCAGGAGGCCGTCGTCGTGGGCGCCGGTCTGCCGACCGCGCTGCGCGAGGTGGCCGGCGGGCGCATCCAGTCCCCGGAGGCCCTCCTGGCCAGCAACCCGCTGCCGGGCCGTGCCGACGTCATCACCGGCCGTCGTCCCGGGGCGGCCACCACCTTCGTCCTCGTGGGCAACGGCGAGGCCACGCCGAGCCTGCCGCCCGGCGGCGACTACGCCGTCGTGCGCACCGGTGGGGACGGCCGGGCGCGCTGGACCATTGACGTCGACGCCTCCGGCACCGCCCGCATCGACCAGCTGGGCATCGCGGTGCGGGCCACGCGTGCCACCGAGAACGAGGTCCTGGCGCTGGCGCACCTCTTCGGCCCGGCCCAGGTGACCGACGACGGCACGCGCCCGCCGATCCCCGACCCGCCCACGCCGCCGATGATGACCGCGGCCCTGCGCACCGCCGACGTGCGCGTCCAGGTGCTGGGGCAGACGCTCGTGGAGACCGCCGGCGCGGTCGAGCCCGAGCGCCGCTCGATCCTCACCGAGGCCGCCATCTGCGTGGCCCTCCATCCCGAGGGCATCCGCCCGGCGGTGCTCGGCACCATGCTCTGGCCGCTGGGGGCCACCGCGGACGTGGTGGCCGGCACCGTGGAGCGGCTGCGCGCCTGGCTGGGACATGACGCCCAGGGGCTGCCCCACCTGCGGGAGGACGCCGAGGGGCGCCTCGTCATGGGGCCGGGGGTCGTCGTCGACTGGGATGTGCTGCGCTCGCTGCTGGCCTCCTCCCGCGGCTGCCCGTCCCAGCGCGAGGTCGAGCTGCTCATCGAGGCCCTGCGCCTGGTGCGCGGCCCCATGGTGGCCGGCGCCGAGGAGGGCCGCTACACCTGGATGGCGCGCGTGCGCGCCGCCCACCATTACAACGCCCTCGTCGTGGATGCCGCGCACCGCGTCGTCGAGCTCATCGGGGACACTGATCCCGACGGCGCGGGGATGGCGATCGCCACGGGCCTGGCGGTCGTGGACCTGGACCAGGGGCTGTGGCGCGACCGCCTGCGCCTGGCGGCCCGGCGCGGCCGCGGCGAGCTGGAGCGGGAGGTGCACGGGCTCCTGTCGGCCGCCGGTGCCGACGACCTGGCCCAGGTCGACCCGGCCACGGCCGCCCTCGTGGAGGACCTGGCACCGGGGCTGTCCGTGGCCCGACGCCCCGCGTAAGGAGGCGCAGGCGTGCAGCTGTTCATCAGTGTCCTGCGGCCCGGTGAGGCCGATGCAGCCGCTCGTGACCTCCTGGTCATCGCGCCCGAGGACGCCACGGTCGGGGACATGGTGGCGGGCCTGGAGCCCGCCGTTGAGGGCAGCGCCCCGGGGCGGCCCTGCGGCTCGTCGTCAACGCCGGCGAGCAGGTGGGCGCGCCCCCGATGGGCGTGTGGGACGGTCCGCGGCGCCTGGCACCCGCGGACAACCTGGTCGACGTGGTCCGCAACGGCATGCTCCTGGGCCTGGGCGGACCGGTGCGCGACGACGCCGAACCGGTGGGCGTCGTCGAGCTGCGCGTGGTGGCCGGCCAGGGGACCGGTGCCGTTCACCGCCTGAGCCTGGGCGGATACACCCTGGGCGGGCCCGGCTGCGACCTGGTCCTGGAGGGCGTGGAGGGCAGGATCGCCGACCTTGCCGTCGCCGTCGGGGGCACGTGACGATCACCCCGGTGCCGGAGGTCGCCCAGCGCGAGCTGCCGATGCCGCTGCCGAGGCGCCGCCCCTGCCGGGTCCCCTCGTCCTGGCAGCCCCGGAGCGGGGTGAGGAGCAGGAGGCCAAGGGACGAGCCGCCAGGCGCCGTCGACGCAAGGAGGCGCGCAAGCGTCGCCGCGCCAAGAAGAAGGGCCTGGACTCCGAGGCGATCCTCTCCAGCCGCGAGACGCTGGAGCCGGACGGGGTGCGTCACTACCTCGAGCTGGATCGGCGGCCCCTGGGCGTCGGCGCCTCCGCCTGGTCCCCGGACGCACTGCTCACGGTGGGGGAGACGCTCCTGTCGATCGGGCCGGTGCCGGAGGCCAATGCGGTGGTCTCGCCGACGGCTGGCGCCCCGACCCTGAACTTCAACCGGCCGCCGCGTCTGGCCCGGCCGGTGCGGGAGACGAAGTTCGCGCTGCCGTCTAAGCCGGCTGAGCAGCGCAAACCGCCCTTCCCCTTCGCGATGCTCATCTCCCCGCTGGTCATGGGTGCGGGCATGTACTTCGTGACGGGGCGCCTCTACTCGCTCATGTTCATGGTGTTCTCCCCGATCATGATGATCGCCAACCAGATCCAGGGGCGCTCGAACCAGAAGAAGGACTTCCGGGACAGGCTGCGCAAGTACGAGGAGCAGCGTGAGGCCACCGAGGAGGCGGCCTTCAAGGCCCTGACCGCGGAGCGGGGGGTGCGCCGCGGGGACCACCCGAATGCGGCCGAGCTGCTGCTGCGCGCCACGGGGCCGCAGGGCCCAGCTGTGGGAGCGGCGGCCCACTGACCCGGACTGGCTGGATCTGCGGGTGGGGGTGGCGGACCTGCCCAGTGACGTGGAGATCGAGGACTCACAGCGCGCCAAGCACGAGAGCCGCTGCGGTGGACGGCGCCGGACGTGCCGGTGCGGGTGCCGCTGGGTGAGCTGGGCGTGGTGGGCGTGTGCGGCACGCGGCGCCACGACGTCGCCGACTGGTTGGCGGCCCAGGCGGCGGTGCTGCACTCGCCGGCCGAGCTGCAGATGGTGCTCCTGGTGGAGCCGGCGCGCGGTGAGAATCGTGCGGGGCGCTGGGCCTGGACGAGGTGGCTTCCCCACCTGCGCAACCTGGAGGGCATGGGCGCCCGGGCGCGCGTGGGGCTTGACGATGAGACGATCGCGCGGCGCATCAACGAGATCTCCGAGCTGGTGGAGCGCCGGCTGGACCCGGAGAAGCGGGGGCCCTCCACGGGACCGCAGGAGCAGATCCTCGTGGTGCTCGACGGCGCCCGGGGCCTGCGTCTGCGCCCGGGCCTCATCTCCGTGCTGCGCCGGGGGCCGGCCGCGGGGTGCGCCTGGTGTGCATCGACCGGGATCGTACGGCCCTGCCCGAGAGTGCCGTGCCGTGGTCACCGCTGAGGTGGGGGCGGCGAGCGTGTCGCAGACGGATGTGGACGAGGTCGAGCGGGTGACCCTGGACCTGCTGCCGAACGGCTGGTGCGAGCGGGTGGCCCGGGCGCTGGCGCCGATCCACGACGTCTCCGCCTCGGGTGCGGACTCGACGATCCCGACCTCCTCCCGGCTCCTGGACGTCCTGCCGATGCCGGATCCGGATGCGGAGGCGGTGCTGGCGGCCTGGGACCGGTGCAGCCGGACGACGAAGGCGGTCATCGGTGAGGACGCCGAGGGGCACTTCTGGCTGGATGTGCGCGCTGACGGGCCGCACGCCCTGGTGGCCGGGACGACCGGTTCGGGTAAGTCCGAGCTGCTGCAGACGCTCATCGCCTCCCTGTGCGTGGGCAACACGCCGGACTCGATGACGTTCGTGCTGGTGGACTACAAGGGTGGCGCGGCCTTCAAGGACTGTGCGCGCCTGCCGCACACGGTGGGCATGGTGACGGATCTGGACGGGCACCTCACCTCCCGGGCCCTGGAGTCCCTGGGGGCCGAGCTGCGCCGCCGTGAGCACCAGCTGGCGGGGGCGGACGCGAAGGACATTGAGGACTACGTGGCTGCCATGCAGCCCGGGGACGAGCCCATGCCGCGGCTCATGATCATCATTGACGAGTTCGCGGCCCTGGTCTCTGAGTTGCCGGACTTCGTGACGGGCCTGGTGGATATTGCTCGGCGTGGGCGCTCGTTGGGGGTGCACCTGGTGCTGGCGACCCAGCGGCCGGCGGGTGTGGTGTCGGCTGAGATCAAGTCGAATACGAACCTGCGTATCGCCCTGCGGGTGACGGATGAGAATGACTCTCAGGATGTTATTGAGGCCTCGAACTCGGCTTACATCCCGCCGTCGATCCCGGGGCGTGCTTATGCGCGGCTGGGGCACGCGAGCCTGCGTCAGTTCCAGTCCTCCCGGGTGGGGGGACGGCCGCGTGGGGCGTTGCCGCAGGCGGCGGTGCGGGCGGCGACGCTGACTCTGGATGAGCTCTCCCGCCCGGAGATGAAACCGCCGGAGGTGGAGGAGGACGCGACGATTCCCACCGATCTGGCCACCCTGGTTTCCGCGATGGGGGCGGCGCACACGGCCACGGGCCGGCCGGACCCGCACAGCCCGTGGCTGCCGCCGCTGCCCGAGCTCATCACCCTGGCGCAGGTTCAGGAGCGCATGGAGGCGGCACAGGCCACCGGGGGCGGGGGTGGTCTGGGTGGGTCTGATCCACGGGCGGCCGGTTTCCTGCCGGCGCTGCCGCTGGGCTTGGAGGATCTGCCTGGTGAGCAGGCTCAGCGGCCCATGACGTGGGACTACACGCGCGCCGGTCACCTGGGGATTGCCGGTGCCCCGCGCTCGGGGCGTTCGAGTGTGCTGCGGGGGATCGCTGTGGCTCTGGCGCAGACGGCGTCGGCGGCTGAGGTGCACGTCTACGGTATTGACGCGGGGAATGGGGCCCTGGCCCCGTGCGTTGGTCTGCCGAACTTCGGGGCGGTGGTCACGCGTGACCAGGCGGACCGGATCCGTCGCATGCTGGCGCTGCTGGGTGGCCAGGTGGCCTACCGTCAGCAGTACCTGGCCACGCACGGCTACGCTTCCGTGGCCGAGCAGCGGGCCGCCACCGAGCCGTCTGAGCGGTTGCCGTACCTGGTGCTGCTCATTGACCGGTGGGACAACTTCATGGCGACCTTTGAGAACACCGACGCCGGTGCGATCCCGGGGATGGTGGAGACGCTGATGCGTGAGGGCCCGGCGGTGGGGCTGCGTGTGGTGATCGCTGGGGACCGGACTGTGTTCCGGGGGCGGTTCGGGATGATGCTGGAGGATCGTCTGGTGCTGCGTATGCCGAGCCCGGACGACTTCGATCTCATTGCTATGCGTGCTCGGGATGTTCCCCTGTCCATGCCGCAGGGGCGGGCCTTTCGCTCGGGGGAGCGGCCCCGTGAGGTCCAGCTGGTGATGCTGACCGATGACTCTGCCGGCACGGCGCAGGTGGCTGCGGTTCACCAGGCGGCTGAGCAGGCCAACGCAAGGTGGGGTGTCATTGATCGCGCTCTGCGTCCGGGGCACGTCGATGAGCTGCCTGTGGCGATCTCGGCTGAGGAGGCGCTCAGGCTTGAGCCCGCTCTGGAGCCGGGTGAGATCGCCTTCGCCGTGGGCGGCGATGATCTGCGTCTGCTGCCGGTGTCCTTGGAGGACATCGGTAACGCCTTCCTCGTGACCGGCCCGCGGCGTTCTGGGCGGTCCACGGCGCTGCACTTCGCTACCAGCCGGCTGCTGGAGAATGGGCAGAGGATCGTGCTGGTGCTGCCGCGCAGGTCCCCGCTGATGGAGCTCGCCAACAACCCGAGCGTGCTGGGGGTCCTGGGCATGGACTCAGGGCCCAATGATCTGAGCGAGCTGCTCAAGGAGGATGTGGAGAATACTGTCATTGTGGTGGATGATTTCGATACACTGACGAACGACCACAACATGAATCCGAGGATTGAGGAGCACATCAAGGCCTGCCGCGACCACCACGGGGGCGTCCTGGTGGCCTGCGGCATCGACGAGGTTGGAGGCATGTACCGCGGCGTTGTCGCCACAGCCAGGAAGACAAGAACCGGACTCATCCTCGCTCCCCGAGGATCCGACGACGGCTCCCACTTCTCAGCGAGGCTCCCCAGATCCATTGGAGGACCCGTCCCCAAAGGCCGAGCCGTCCAGATCTCCACCACAGGATGGACCTGGGTACAGGTGCCGCGACAGCGCAGTTGACTATGTAAATAAGGGCGTGCCGTTCCGCAGCAGTTTTATAAAAGTTAATAACTGATACGTATTGATGGTACAGAATAGCAGCAATAAAGAAAGTGAGAGTAGATTATGTCGGAACCTTCTGACGGGAATTCGCAAAGCAAAGATGGAAATGGTGACGATAAGCGAGTAGACAACAATAAATTAAAGGCCATTAAATATATTCGTTCGCAGGTTCAACTTGCCCAGAATAGTCTATCTAATTGGTCCCCTTCTAGCGGAGTCGAAATTACGAGCGGGCTTACCGATATCTGGAAATCTCCTGTGGCCGAAACATATTCTTCCAAGATCTCCGGCGCTGTTTCGGGGCTGAATCTTTGGTTACAGGAATCGCGACAGATCTGGATAATGCCGCATCACAACAGGAGCAAGATCCAGGAGAAAAACTTGAGCCCGGAAAGCATCCCACGGAAGAAAAACTGGAAAACAGAGCCGTAGTCCCGTATTTCAGTGACATCAGTGTTCGAAGAAGGTTGAGAGAGTTATGGCATTTTTTTAGCATTAACCCAGAAGAAGCAAGAAAGTACGTCAGTTCCGTCAGCGAGTACGCCTCGCTAATTAATAAAGAAGGAAAAAAAATCCATGATAAAAGTGAAGGGAATAACCATCCCGTCTCCACGGTGGAAGCAGCTACAAAGCCGTCCGGTATTACGCCTCATGTTTCTGTAACGGATCCAAGTAAACCTGCAGTGTTAGGGGCCACCTCGTTTATGGGGGGAATCCAAAGTTCGGCCGCATCTTCTATGGCTAATACAATTGACGGCCATGCTATGCAGTTAGTCAGCTACGCTAGTGAGGTTGAATGTCGTCGGCTCGAAGTTGTTTACCTCAACTCTAATGGGGCGGCTACGTACAATGCTGATGGGACGCTCTCCTACTACCTGCCGGACCCTCCTGAAGGGCAAGACCCAGCCGCATACTGGCAATCAATGGATGTCGCCAAAAACGTAAGACAATATAATTCGCAGTCGGTTGATAACGCGAAGAGCGACGCAAAAGCGCTATATGAAGTAAGCAATAGCCCCTATGGTAAATCGAAAGACGGCCGTACCGCTAAGCAAATTTTAGCCAACATGGAGCAACATCGAGACATTCCTATTTATGGATCTGCGTTCATTACTGGATTAGGGGAGGCGGAAGCTGAATCGGAAGGCGATTTAGAAAAAAATGGCGCAAGGAGATTCCTTGATTTACTCAACCGCTCAAGAGAGAATATGAGCGCAGAGGTAATTCCCCCAGGGTTTGAAACTCTTAGCCACATCCTAGCGGCCGCTTCGCAGGATGAAGTAGGGGGAAAAAAGCTTGCATCCGATATATTTACCGATCACGGTAATTCGCTGAACTATACAGACAGAGTTAGTCTGAACGCGGCTCTTTCAATACCTCCAAACCCGTTCGGCAAGGACTTTCTTCTCGGCGTTGCTAAGCAAGTCGAAGAGTATGATGAGAAGAAGTTTGGAACAGAAGAAATCGTGATGAACGGGAGGAGTACAACGCTGATATTCTTGGCGGGGTGTTACAGGCGATGGGACGCAACCCTGAAGCTGCAATTAGCTACTTAGCGGATCCCAAGCTGGGAAGCTTGGATCCTTATGGCAACTGGGTTCCTAACGATGAGGGCCGAAAGCGCTTGAATCGCCTTGAAAATAGAAAGTGGAACGAGAGTGGCTTAGATGGATATACGGCTGCAATAGCGAGTGCATCTTCTTTCAGGAATACTTCGTCGACCGGTGTTGCAGATGCGGACGCTCGCGCGACATGGATTAGCGCACGGGCTATACGCCATTTCCTAGATTCTTATAAGAAAAAAGATTTTACCGAGAACATGAAAGCTAACTTGGGGACAGTGTTAGCTAATTCTCCTGAAGAAATTGCTGCGGCAGCAAGTGGAAACTCTCTTAAGGGAGATGATATTAGCGGCCCAAAGATGGCTGGCAGTGTCGACAAGGAGGATATCATGCGACTGATGTATCGTGTCATCGATCAGCCTAATGTTGCCTCGACGATCAGTGCCTCAATGGGAGAATTTCATAGACGGGACGTCGAAAAACATATGAACTCCAACCCTAGCGACCCGAACGATATGTTCATAAAGCGTTACACAAGGGCGGCCAATACTCAGCAGCTCCTTCGGGACGTCGCGAATGTTAGTTTGGAAGACCGTAAGGATGCGGATAAAGCAGCCCGTGATGAAAGAAAGATGAAGGTCGATGCTGGAATTGCAGTATTCTCTACACTTGCGACCGCTGGTATTACGGCCGCAACAGCAGGAGCAGCCGCCCCTGTGGCAGTTGGGGTTCCCCTTGCCACGGACGTTGGCATTTCTTTTGCTACGCCTTTTGCATCCGAATACTTTACAGGCAAAGAGAACAAGCGAGGTCTTCCTGCCGTAGGTGATGATGCGCCTGTATCATCTGAACTGTTCAGAGCAAAAGCCTATACTGACGCGGCAAAGTATGGTCTTGTGTCTCCAGAACTCGAGGCGCAGGCTCAAAGCCAAGGCATAGTTTACGATTCTAACGGCAATGTAATGGAGGGGGGTGCGGATGGTTATACTAAGACATATGTTGAACAGGTTAATGGATGGGGAGATGCTGCACCCCAAGGCTCTATCCCTAATCAGATATTCTCGGTTACGGGATCTGGAACCAAAGTTGCGGCAGATAGGAATGAGGATACCATGAACACAAACCCGGAGTTTAAGAAAGAAAGGGAAATTAAGTAGTCTTAATGTTTGTGACTTGAATGTTTTATTGAGTATTTCTCATCTCAATGCGGGGGTGAAGTTTTGAAGACTGATATTAGATTATCCGGATTTCATCGTCGTGTGCCATCGGAAGGGAATCATTTGGTAATGCCGTCTTTTCGGACTGTAGTTGTCTGTGTAATTTTGGTGCTCTCATTAGGAGTATCGGCTTGTTCGCGCAACCCTTCCCAGCATCATCCAGCGAAGGGTGCTACATGGACGCCAAGAACTCCTTTGAGTGAGGCCAACGTATGCGGAGTTGTACCCAATTCCTACTTAAAGGATCATTTGTCGTTCTATAGTGTCGCGTATTCATATGATAATCTCACCCCAAAAGATGGGGTGCGTGGACAATTTAGTTGCTATCTAACGGCTCTTGTTAGTGAGGATGATGCTCCGTTTATTTGGATTAAGTATAATGAAGGGGACATCTCGAATCTTGATTATGAAGGTGCTCGGTTTTCTGATATAAAAATTCCGGGACGTGAAGGTGTTGGGCGAGTCGAGAATAATTATGAGATTCTTTTGTGGCTGTTTCCCAATGGAGACGTATTGGAGCTCGAGTATGGTGACGATGTGAGATTAGGGCCCTTATTGAATGAAACACAACGGCGTAAGTTTGTCGAACTGTTTGAGAAGCTAATCGATGACGTGCCGACTTTTAATAGGAATTCTCCCGAGGGGAGTGTGCAGGTTCCCGCATAGCGTTCGAGCCTTTAATCGATCTTCGTGTTTGAGAGTGTGGTAGCCAGGAGGCTTATTCATGGGGTGTATGTGAATATGATTCCGAGGATGGCTGTGATGGTTTCTGGGAAGGTGTCTAGTGGTCTTCTGTAGCCGGTGTGCAGGACCCTCCATGTCTTGATGTTGGCGATGGCTCTTTCGGTCTTGTAGCGGATCTGGTTGACGGCCCGGTTGCAGGTCCTGTCGTCGGGGTGGAGGGGCAGGTTCGCGGGTTTTTTCTTTGGGGTGATCATGCCCAGTCCGGTGTAGCCCTTGTCGCCGACATGCAACGGTGGCTGCGCTCCGTCGGGTAGGTCCTGAGGTGGGACTTCGAGCAGGCCACAGCGGCGTAGGGCCTCGGTGTCGTGGACCCTTCCGTCGTGGGGGTCGCAGACCCAGGCCAGGTGGCCCGTGAGGGTGCAGGCGACCTGGACGTTCAGCCCCGTGGTCCTGTGCCTACCGGAGTAGAGCTCAGGGCGGTCCTTCCAGGACCAGCACTCAAGCAGGGTGCCATCGACGATCAGCTGGGCCGTGGTGTCCAGGTCCTCCACGACTGGTACCTGGTCGCTGAGGGCGCCGGCTATCAGGGGTGTGCAGGCACCAATCACCCGGGAGGCGGTGGCCTGGGAGACGCCGTAGACCTCGGCGAGCAGCCCCTGGGGAAGGTTGTGCCTCAGCCAGGATCAAGGTCAGGCGCACACACAGGAACACCCGTTACCTTGTTGGTGGTCCTGGGTGGTCTGGGGCCGGGCCAGTTGCTGTGGGCACGGGTGTCTTGCCTCTGTCCGTAGATGATCCGGGGGCGAAAGTCACCCGCAGCAGCCGGACGCTGGTGACCGCTGATAAGGGGAACGGCCCGCAGTGTGTGAGGTCTAACGCATACGTGGGTGCGGGGGCCGACCTGTCCACCGGCTGGCCCCGCACCCATGCAGCCAGAGGCGGCACGAAGATGGATATCGAGGACATAGCAGTCTTCATCGGTACCGGGCGTCGGTAAGAGCGAGCACTGGGCCACGGCCCTGAGCCGGGGACGGGCAGAAGGTCCTCGACAAGGCCCTTCCCAACGACGAGGAGCGCCTGCGTGCTCTCTACGAGAAGCTGGCCGATCACGGGAACCTGCTGGTGGTGGTCGACCAGCCCGCCACCATCAGAGCCCTGGCCGTGGCGGTGGCCCAGGACATGGGCATCACCGTGGGCTACCTGCCCGGACTGTCGATGCGACGCATCGCCGACCTGACACCGGGCAGCGCCAAGACCGACGCGAAGGACGCGGCCGTCATCGCCGGCGCGGCCAGGAGCATGCCTCACACCCTGAGAGCCGTCACTACCTCGGACGAGGAGGCCGCGGCGCTGAGCGTGCTGACTGGTTTCGACCTGGACCTGGCTCGCCAGGTCAACCAGACCAAGGGGCCGGATCCGGGGCCAGTCGTTCACCCAGACCCCGCCCAGCCCTCGAGGCCGTGGTGGGGCCCTGGCCGGGCGCACGACGCCGTCCTGGAGGCCCGTCGCCGCCTGGCCCACTCCAGCCGATCTGAAGCGAGCGGGCAAGGCAAGGATTGACGCCAGGCTCAAGAAGCACGGGTGCAGGCGGCACGCCACCTGGGCCGGCCAGATCGTCTCGGCCCTGGAGCACCAGACCGTTGTGGTCGCCGGCACCGACGCGGCCGCAACGGTGCTACCTCACCTGGCCAGGCAGCTCATCGCCCCACGCGCTCAGCGGGCCGATGTCGCCGCCCAGGTCGAGGCCCTGGTGGAGGCCCACCCTCTTTATGAGGTCCTGATCTCCATGCCCGGGATCGGGGTCAGGACCGCCGCCGTCCTTGCTGGCCGAGACCCTGGGCAAGACCTCCAGGCACCGGAGCCCAGCTGGCCTCCTACGCCGGGCTCGCTCCCGTCACACGCCGCTCTGGCTCATCGATCCGTGGTGAGGTGCGTCTCCCACGGTGGCAACAAGAGGCTCAAGCGCGCCATGTTCCCCTCCGCCTTCGCCTCCCTGCGCTCCGACCCCGTCTCCCAGGCCTACTACCAGCGCAAACGAGACCAAGGCAAACCGCCTTGGGCCAGGCCGTCCTCGCCCTGGCCCACCGCCGCATCCTGACCCTGCACGCCATGATCCGAGATGGAGCCCTCTACGACCCACAACCAGCCACGAAACTACCCGCCGCCGCTTGACACACCACATAGGGGCACCCCCAGCACTGAATCGTCCCGGGTTTGATGGAGGCAGTGATGACGCGGAAGGATCACTTCCCCAGTGCCCTTGGATCCAGGCCGCGACGACCTCGGGCTGGGCATCGGTCATAGGCAGGGAGCAAATCAGCTAGACCACCTCAACATGCTTCCTGCTCTTGATGGTCCTGGTGCGTCGGAGCTGGACCACCTGCGCAGCCCCGGGGAAGTCCACCCAGGCGGGAGCCTCAATCGCCTTGGCCGTACGCCGCACCCGCCGACCGTGACCGGTGTCGACGCTTGAGACGGACGGGACACTCTTCCAGGGCAGCGCCTTGAGCGTCTTGCGAAGGGTCTTCTGGTTGCCCAGAGGCGTGAGAAGGTAGTGACCACCACGCCGGGTGATCCACTGGGAGGTGCCTGTCTGGGTGTGCATCGCATCGGCCGTCACCACCACCCCGTCCAGGTCGAGGGGCTCAAGCAAGTCCCTGAGGGCCGGGACCTCTGGTTGGACTTGCCGTCCACTCGCTGCTGGGTCAGCACGGCGCCGGTGGCCTGGTCCAAAGCGGCCAGGAGACGAGGCGCCGGGTCCTTGCTGGTGCGGGCCCTGCGCATGGTCTTGCCGACGCGCCGCGATCACCCTGCGAGCGTTGATGGTGCCGGCGCGTGTGCACAACCAGGACCTCAGGTGGGCATCAACGTCAGCGGAGTCCAGGTCCTGCACAACCCGGCGGATGGTCGACTCCGACGGAAGATCCTGCCCCGCCTCCAGTCCCAGGGCCTCCAGGTCGGCGGCGGTCAGGTCGGTGGCGTACTGCCATATCGCAGTCAGGCTGCGACAGCCGGCCAGCACTCCGGTCACGGCCAGAGACAGCACCGTAAGCAGGTCATGACGCACACCCCGCCTGTTCCGGGGGTCGGTGACGCTCCTGAGAACCTGGACCAGAGGCTGGCGCGACAAGGCGGTCGTGGTGGAAGATGACATCAGCGCGGGCTCCCAGGACGAAGGGATTGATTAGACACCACTCATCGTCCCTGCGGGGCCCGCGCCCCCGTCCTAGCAACACACCACCCCGTGAAACAAGCTCAGACACCCTCACCCACCAACTTTGCCGACCCCCTGGCAACTCAGGTGAGTTGGGATCGAGCTTTGAAGTGAATTTACTCGAAGAATGGAGTACTTATGCGTACTCGAGAAATTAAGAGGATATTTCTGCTGAGTGTCGTGGCGATAATTGTAGTCGCGAGTGGAGTACTATATTCGACGCCTAAGTATCTAAGCGCGAAACATGCTGCGTCTAGCGCCGAAAGTGCGTTAATTGACGCTAGCTCTGCCCCATCTCGCACTTCCGAAGCGTTAGACGACGAAGAGTTGTGTGGCGTAATCTCAAACAAGGAGCTTCGTGACTACCTGTCGTTTACAACCTCGAATTATTGGTATTCAAACAAACCAAAGAGTGATGGTCGAGGAGGAAGCTTCAGGTGTCAAATATACTCTCCTGAAGTAGTTAGCGGCTCTAGATTCGTTCGCATTACCTACGGGTTGGATAATGCGGAGGTGCGCAAAATTAGGTCAGGAGCTTTGGGATACTCGCGACACGAGTATGCCGCAGTGGGCGTTTCAGGGGAGGGGTGGAAGATGGGGAGAAATCACCTGGTTTGGATATATCCCGACGGGTATAGTCTTCATCTAGGATACTCCAATCAGACCGGAGGTCCTAGGGAGTTAACTCAAAGTGAGTCGGATAAATTTGATATTATTTTCGCACGCTTGATCGAAGATGTCCCGGCCTACAATCAGCGGCGCGGTGATGCGCATGACGTTCGAGTTCCCTGAAGTTCATAATAGATGCTTGCTCCCGGGCTATCCTTGTATGGTGCGTTGATGGGACTTATGTAGTGTGTCAATCGGCGGTGGGATCTGATGGGTGAGGTTGCACCTGCGTAAGTTCAAGACCGCCTCGGGGATCACGGCCGTGCAGGTAGCGGCCAAGGAGAACGGTGTGCGCCGGATCGTTGAGCACCTGTGATCAGCTCATGACGAGGCTGAGTTGGCTGCGCTGATGCGCCTGGGACATCAGAGGCTTCTGGTGGGTCAGCAGGTTCTGGACTTGGGGCCGGTACTCGACGGTGGCAGTCAGGCGCCCGGGGGCGGTGGTGCGGTGCGAAGGCCGCAGATCACCGCTCGCAGGTCGGGCTGGTTGATCGAGGCTATCAAAATGGTCTATACCCGTCTTGGGCTGGGTGAGGCGGTCAGTGATGATTGGGTGTTTGAGCAGATGGTCGTCGCTTGCCTGATCGAGGCGACCTCCAAAGCCGAGCCCCTCAGAGTCCTGTCCGAGATCGGCTGATCGGGACCAGCTCACCGCAACACCCTGTATGCCTGCCTAGCCCAGCCCCAGGGGCGGGGCTACCGCGAGAGCATCTCGCGGGCACTGTTCGATCACGTCACCGTCAGCGGGGGGTGCCCCTATGTGGTGTGTCAAGCGGCGGCGGGTAGTTTCGTGGCTGGTTGTGGGTCGTAGAGGGCTCCATCTCGGATCATGGCGTGCAGGGTCAGGATGCGGCGGTGGGCCAGGGCGAGGACGGCCTGGCCCAAGGCGGTTTGCCTTGGTCTCGTTTGCGCTGGTAGTAGGCCTGGGAGACGGGGTCGGAGCGCAGGGAGGCGAAGGCGGAGGGGAACATGGCGCGCTTGAGCCTCTTGTTGCCACCGTGGGAGACGCACCTCACCACGGATCGATGAGCCAGAGCGGCGTGTGACGGGAGCGAGCCCGGCGTAGGAGGCCAGCTGGGCTCCGGTGCCTGGAGGTCTTGCCCAGGGTCTCGGCCAGCAAGGACGGCGGCGGTCCTGACCCCGATCCCGGGCATGGAGATCAGGACCTCATAAAGAGGGTGGGCCTCCACCAGGGCCTCGACCTGGGCGGCGACATCGGCCCGCTGAGCGCGTGGGGCGATGAGCTGCCTGGCCAGGTGAGGTAGCACCGTTGCGGCCGCGTCGGTGCCGGCGACCACAACGGTCTGGTGCTCCAGGGCCGAGACGATCTGGCCGGCCCAGGTGGCGTGCCGCCTGCACCCGTGCTTCTTGAGCCTGGCGTCAATCCTTGCCTTGCCCGCTCGCTTCAGATCGGCTGGAGTGGGCCAGGCGGCGACGGGCCTCCAGGACGGCGTCGTGCGCCCGGCCAGGGCCCCACCACGGCCTCGAGGGCTGGGCGGGGTCTGGGTGAACGACTGGCCCCGGATCCGGCCCTTGGTCTGGTTGACCTGGCGAGCCAGGTCCAGGTCGAAAGCTCAGTCAGCACGCTCAGCGCCGCGGCCTCCTCGTCCGAGGTAGTGACGGCTCTCAGGGTGTGAGGCATGCTCCTGGCCGCGCCGGCGATCTGTCGATAATCATCCCGGGATGGCTGGTTTTGGTTACAATACAAGACAGTCGTACGGCCAAGGATACGATACTGCCCACGGGCAGAAAAGGTAATAGGGGTTTAGGGTGTCAGGCTGCGTTAGGCGGAATGATTTGAATTATCTTGAATGGATGTGGGGTAATGGTGTTGACTTTTTAGGCGATTTGTCTGGCTCTGGTTAATCGTTTCTCTCGGATTGACTGCATGTGGCCGCTCGTTGGAGACGGGGAAAAATAGCCATGACTCTAATGCTGTCGGAACGGTCGCCAGAAGTGTTGACCCTTCGAGAGGAAGTTTCACCTGTCCGGGAGTGTCCGACACCTCGGTGGAGGCAATGTTTGAAGACGTGAAGTTAAACGGAAGCGAAATTAGAGACCCCTCTGGTTCTATTGAGCATTTTGGAGTGTTGGGGGAGAGTCGTGGTTCTACCGTGTTCTACTCCGAGTCTGGGAGGGTGACGCCTTACTCGGATCACAGTCACGACTATCGAGGTCCAGGTTCAGAAAAGTATTCAGTACCGGGAATTGAGGGAGCTTCAGGAGATTATCGCACGATGCCCGAAGAGGTTGGAGCAAGTAGCCTGATTATTTGTGGCGATGTGTTTGTGCTCGTGCGAATCTACTCCAACCGCGCACCACTTAAGGGGGACCTTAAGGAGAATGTCAAGAATATTTCTCTTTCGATGACTCCCTGGGCTTGTAAAGGTGAAGCGATTCCAGGTATTGGGTTGACGTTAAGTCACTCCCGGCCTAACGACGGCGCCTCTACGGCCGTTTCGAATGCGTCTCAATCGACGGCATAGGTTTTAAATGGGGTTATTTTGTGGTTCGGTAGGGGGCTTGTTTGTCTGGATGAAGATCTTGGGTGCCTGGTGGGTTTGGGTGAGTGTGGCTCTCTGGTGGTTGCTGATGGTGTTCTTTGCCGGCTTTTCGTGTTTGAGGGTGTAGTAGGCGGGGCCTATTGAGGTGCGTAGGCGGTGGGTGCGTCGTTGCGGTGGGTGGAGGTCGAGGTCTCCCGATGAAGGGAGCTGCTACACACGCCACCTGAGAGACCTCGACGTGCCTGAGACTACCTTCACCGGCCCCGACCTGACGAGCTTCCTGGGCCTGGATGCCCTAGGGCTGACCGCGGTGGGCCAGCTACCTCACAGCCAAGCGCGCGCTGATCGACTGTCGCATGCAGACCGGGTTCGAGGACCAGTTCTGCAAGGCCTGCGGGGCCCAGGGGCAGGCTCGTGGGACAGTGGCCCGGCGCCTGGCCCACGTGCCGGTGGGGTGGAGACCCACGCAGCTACTGGTACGCCTGCGGCGCTTCGCCTGTACCCACTGCCGCCGGGCGTGGAGACAGGACACCTCGGCCCTGGCTCAGCCACGGGCGCGGCTGACCCACGCGGCGGTGGAGTGGGGGCTACGTGCCCTTGCCCTGGAGCGCATGTCGGTCTCCCGGGTAGCAGCCGCCCTGGGGATCTCCTGGCACACCGCCAACAACGCGATCCTGGCAAGCGCTCAGGCCACGCTGTTAGACGATCCCCACCGCTTCGACGGCGTGGAGGTCCTCGGGGTCGACGATTCCCCTCGCGCGCTTCGCTCCCGTGCGGGAGGTGCCCCCTTTGTGTGGCGCCACACCAGGCGGGGCGACCGCTATGTCACCGTCATCATCGACCTGACCCCCGTACGCCACCGCAGTGGTCCGGCCCGGCTTCTGGACGTGGTCCCGGGCCGGTCCAAGAAGGTCCTCAAGACCTGGCTCTCCCAGCGCGACCAGGACTGGCGTGGGCGGGTCGAGGTGGTGGCGATGGACGGTTTCACCGGATTCAAGAGCGCCGCCGACCAGGAGCTCCCACAGGCCCGGGCGGTGATGGACCCCTTCCATGTCGTGTCCCTGGCCGCCGGTAAGCTCGATGAGTGCCGCCGCCGCGTCCAACGAGCGATCGCGGGCCGGCGGGGCCGGGCGGGTGACCGGCTCTACCGGGCCCGGCGCACCCTGCTGACCGGGGCCGATCTGCTCACCGACACCCAGGCCAGGCGTCTCGAGGCCCTGTTCGCCGATGAGCGCCACGCCGCGGTCCAGGCCGCCTGGGGCGTCTACCAGCGCCTGATCCAGGCCTACCGCACCGAGGAGGCGGGCCTGGGAAAGTACCTGATGCAACGGCTCATCGACTCCTTGAGGCAGACCATCCCAGACGGGCTCGAGGAGATCCAGACACTGGCCAGAACCCTGACTGAAAGAGCCTCCGACATCCTGGCCTACTTCGACCGCCCCCGTACCTCCAACGGCCCCACCGAGGCGATCAACGGGCGTCTGGAGCACCTACGCGGCATCGCCCTGGGCTTTGCGCAACCTCACGCACTACACCATCCGTAGCCTCATCCACACCGGACGCCTCAAAGACCACCTGGCAGCAACCACCTAAACCAGCCGACAAGCCCCACCTACCACACCCTCAAACACGAAAAGCCGGTAAGATGATCAGGGAAATCCGACTGAGACTGCTTCCCATGAGCACTACAAGTGGATTGTTCCTAAGAAGGGGGGAGGCCACACAATTGACTTGAGTAAAGGCGGGAGCGATGCTGCTAAAGAAGCTGTTGCTTGGGCGAACATCGCCGGGAGTCCTAATTCAGGTAAACTTGTTGGTGAGGAGGGGGAAGATCTGCCCGCTGATGAGGCAATTGCCAAATTGCAGCCGGCGGGCAAGCCAGGTGGTGGTAAAGCTGAAGGAGTTACGGCAGGTACGAATCAAAGGGACCAGGAGGAGGTCCAGAAGGAAAAGCATAAGGCAAAATGAATGGAATGTTATGAATGGGGGCAATTAGAAGTGTATTGATTAATGCGCTTGTGTTATTTTTAATTGTCGGATGCAGTCGCATGGTGGGAAACACTTCGAATCGTGCATCTAGGGCAGCATCATCAAGCTCCACTCCAGCAATTGAAGGCGATTCGATTGTTTGCGACCTACTCCCCGCTAAAAATTTGAGCCCACGTCACACAATAAGTGACTACGAAATCATCCATTTTTACAGCCCGGCTCGTGCGAACGGCTACTTGAATTGCTTCGCCTACTATGATCAAGCTAAGAATCCCGAACTTTACATGTTAACTATAGAATATCGGTGTAGGCCTGGCAGTTACCGTAGTGTAGCGGACCTGAAAGCGTCTTTGAGCGGGATGAATGTGGAACCTTTTGCAATCGGGGGAATTGACGGTGAGGGGATTTCTTTGTATGACTCGATCTCCTCTGAAGCGTTATGGCAGTATGATGACGGGTGTCAACTTAGGGTGAGGCAAAGCCTTGGTTATGGGCGTGAAAATGAAGGGGTTGGAGATCCGACTAGGGATGTTGTCGATCTTGTTCGGCTTTTTGGGTGCGACGTGCACCGCAGGTGGCCGAAGGGCCATCGAGAGACCGCACCCACTACCCGCCGAAGATCGGTGGCTCCGCAACTTCATCCCCAACTAACTAACTAACCGGGCGATCATTGGAGTGCGTGGTGTTTCTCGGACTGGGGAGTTTTTCATCCCCTGAGTCGGTAGGATGGAGATCATGTCAGCAGCGAGATACTCAGACGAGTTCAAGACCCAAGTAGTGCGCGAGGTGATCGAGAAGGACCGCACGATCGCCTCGGTGGCCGCCTCATGCGATGCAGGGACTGGGAGTCTATTAGCGCACGATTAACCGATCAGGAAGCGAAGGATCTGGCTAAGCCAAATGGGACGTCAGGTATGAGTGCTATAGATTTGCAGAATAAAGGTGGCGCATTGAGTGATATAGGCCAACACATGGGCAACTCCAAGCAACCTGGATTGAATGAGTTGGATTTGAAGAAAGATGGACAAGTAGATGATTCATACAACGGAGGTTACCAGGCAGCCAACCCGGATATCGACGGCGGTACTGAGCCCCAAGCGGAACTTGATCGCAACGTCAAAAAACCGGACAACGAGCGAGTACAGCCGAGCAAGGCGCCGCATAGCAGTCTGCCAGACCCCAAGGGAAAGCGCTCTAATATAGCCAAACCTGGGGCTAAAAATCCGGGATAGTGTCTCGGTGTTTGCTGTTAAGTTAGTGCGGCGCTCGTTGTGTGCAGTTAACGATGAGTGATGGAGACCCCAATTGCGTCATGCTAGGAAGATGTGTGCATTTCTGGTGTTCGTTCTGGTGGCGACAACCGCCGGGGCGTGCGCTATATTCTCGGCGGGCAAAGAAGGTGGACGGCTGGAAGCTTCGGCAGGTACTGTGCCCACCGCTGTGTCGACAGATGCGGACAAATATTACTGTCCAGGTATTCCGGATGCATCCGTGAGGATGATGTTCGATGTGTCCATATCTAAAATTAAACGAGACATCGTTAATGGCAACAAAGCACCTCTTCGATGTGGTTACAAGATCGAGGATGGATTGGCTCTCGAAATATATTACGGATACTATACTGACAACTACCCTCCGAACGAGCTCGTTCATACGGCAGGACTGAAACCACGTGTCACGTTGAAGTATGCAGGGATATGCTGGAAGTGGCGAGCTACACCCAGGCTCTGATGGAAAGATTCGTAAAGGGACGTACGAGTGCGGGCGACGGTTTATCGCTCTGGACTATGGTTATGCCGGCATCAAACACAGCGTTGGTGACACGCAGGAGGCGCTCACTAATTTAATACAGTCGACACTTCCATGGATGTGCGGTGATCAACCGATCCCGGGCACCGATGGAGTCACAATGAAAAGCGTCGAACCTGACTGGTTGCACACACCTTCTAAGTAAGCCTGGGGTGCGTGTTGGTTCTTGGGCTGAGAGGAGCACTCTGCTAGTTCGAAATACGCCCAGCAGTCTAGTCTCTCAGTTGGGTGGTGTAGCGGCTCCCATCATCGGGCGCCCGCCCCCAGGACCATCAACAAGGTAACGGGCTCGTCGTCGTGTTGCAAGCGCACTGGGAGTGAGGCTGCTGGTCGGTTCGTTGTCGCTGGTGGGGTGCTTGTCTTCCTGGAGCAACGGTTAAGACTACTTTCCGAGCTGGTTTTGAGGTGAGGTTTTCATGGTGTTTCGTTCTTGGTGCTTGGTTGTTGCGAGTGTCGCTATGGTGTTTCTGAATGTGTCGTGCTCGGTGGTTGGTGGAGGGGAGGTGACTCCTAAGAAGGTCGCGCCATTGCGGTCAGTCATGTTGACTCGTGAGGACGTTCCTGGAGCCACTGACGTGAAGTGGTCGGACATCTCTGGGTATCAGAGTAATTGTGCTGCCGCGGATAATGGCCTCAATTTGACGTTGTCGTCAGAGCCTGAGAATCAGTTGAGCGTCGGACGCTTCGAGGGTGATGGGATGTCCGTTACCCAGGTGATGATCTTTAATCTCATAGAGAGTAAAAAGGGTGAAAGTGTTCGTGGTCTGCAAGCGGATGTCGTGGCCTGCGACGGTGTCGAGTCGACTGAGAATCGTCCCTGGCCCGACAGGCCCGTCCCTGCCCCCGGGGAGCAAGTGAGTGTAGCAATGTCGGCGCTGGAACCAGACTCCTTGCCTAGGGGTGCCTTCGGTTTCAGGCAGCGGGCCACCACGAGAGCCAGCGTCGTTGTCGTGGACATGGTCTACGTCCCTGTCAGGCGCGGAGACCAGCTGGGCATCCTCATGATTCGTACTGCCGCAACGGAAGGCAAGACTGGCTCGCAAGACGCCGTCGGGCTGCTGAACAAGGCGCTCCACCGCGCCGACGCCCGCATCGACTCCGCCCAGCTGACCGCGCCGGCGCAGTCGTCGCCGGCATCACGTAGTGGCACGGCGACACCGACGTCGCCGCCAACGCCTTGAGCCCGCCCACGAACACACTTTCCTGAGACTCTAGGTCGGAGCAACTCCAGCAGCGGAAGCTTCATCAGCCAGAGGCGGTAGCGGTTGACGTCTGCACCGCCGGATGGGTGGGGTGTGGCCTTCGTCGGGGTGTCGTGACTTTGTTGTGACCTGGCCGGTAGGGGTCAGGGTAGTTCCTACCGCGCCGAGCGACTGTACTCGGCCTGACTGTGGAGGTGCTTCCTCATGGCTCGTTCCCGCGTCAGCCTTCCTGGTCGCCGTCGTCTCGCCAGCGCCCTGGGGGCGGGCGTGCTGGCCGGCTCGTTGGCCCTGGCGGGGTGCTCGTCGGGCAGCCCGAAGGGCGGCGGCACGATCCCGCCGCTGAGCACCGCGGGTGCCGGTGGTGGCTCGACGGCATCTGCGCCTGCTGCGGGTGGGGCCTCGACTGGTGCGAGTGGTGCTGCCAGTGCTGGTGCGGTGACTGCTGAGTCTTTGTCTGACTCCTCCTTGGGGTACACGGTGGTCTCCATCCCCGACGGCCTGGACGCCACCAAGACCAAGATCCTCCAGGACTACATCAACTACGACAAAGCCACCTGGCGCCTCTGGTCAACACGACAGGGACTGGACGAGGCCCTGGCGCTTTCAACTGGCACAACCAGAGAAAATATTCGAAACAACTACAACAAAACGACGCGCTATGCTCGACCTCCCATTTCAATCGGAGTTAGTGACGTCGAGGTGGGTGCCGACGGGAAAAGCGCTAACGTGACCGTGTGCTACGATCGCACGAAGATGACGGTGGTCGACGAGAACGGAAATGACGTCACCAAGGATTCCTCTCAGAATAAAATAGAGTATCTCATCGGTTTAGTTGACGGTGAATCTGATGTTTGGCTTGCCGAGAGCCAAACAACATTATCTTCCAACGAGTGCAGCACGGAGCAAAAGTGATGAACAAGGTGAGAAGTCGAGTCGTAGCCCTGTCGTGTGCACTTTTATGCCTGACCCTCCTCCCTCCGAGGCGCTCGCCGCAGACGGTGTAGAAGATGATGGGGCAGCAGTTTCTGGTTCTGCTGAGGGGACTGGTGATGGTGGTGGTCAGGTGACTATCTCGGTGGAGTCGAGTGTGACCACGGCCGGCTCTGGCGGGGGCGACGGTAGTGGCGGTGGGGTGACGTCCTCGTCGTCGTCCGGCACGGAGGTGACCGTGGCCCCAGTGTGCTATTACAAGCCCGGCGACACGGGGGCTCAGACTGCCCAGGGCATCAACGACACAAAGAAGGAGCTCGCCGAAAGCTCAAAGAGGGCCTCTGGTGTTACCGGACCTCTGGTCCGAGGGGTCAATGACATTGTCTCGCAGCAGATGGACAAGAACTTCCCTGACTATGAGTCCCACAAGGATGACGCGCAGGGCCGCTGGTACGGGCGCTACTGCGACGCGTCCCGGCTGGACCCGAAGAACAATCCGACCTTCAAGGAGGACTTCGAGAAGGAGCGCAAGGCTTTCTATGAGGCCAACCCGAATCAGAACATCTGGGTCCCCGGCCGGTCAGCAGGCCCCCAGGCCCTATATCTCTGGGACCAGGTTGGCCAAGGTGGCCTGGGACGCGGTGAAGATCCCCGCCCCGACGGTGGAGACCAACCCCAAGGTCGGCACCCAGGGCGCGACCCTGGTGGGCATGGACACCTGGGTATGGGCCACCGGCAACACCCCCACCAGCGTGACCGCCACAGCCACCGCCGGCAGCACCACCGCCACCATCACCGCCGGCTCCTCCGGCCTGCAGCTGTCAGCCCCCTGACGGGAAGGCCTCCTGCACCGGGCTTCGGCATCGCCTGGCACCCCGGCATGCCTGAGGGCTCCAGCCCCTGCACCATCTCCTTCAACCGCTCCAGCGCCCACCTGGGCGGCAGCACGCCGTTGACGATCAAGGTCGCCTACTCAGCCTCCTACACCGCCACCGACGGCAACAGCGGCACCCTGCCCGCCATCACCACCACCAGCACCATCAACCTCCCCGTCGCCGAGGTCCAGACCCTCACCACCAACAAAAAGAACCCCCGACAGAACTGAGCCGGTGCAAACGGCGTGACCGTGCACCCAGCACAATAAGAGCGAGAATATCGTATGAGTTCTCCGACGAGGGTTTTGGCCTGGTATTGGGGCCTGACCCTCGAGGGGGTGGCGGCCCGTCGCGTGCTGGCTCGGTTGGAGGATGCCGGGCACATGCTTGGCATACCGTTGTCGAAACAGGTGGGCGGAGGCCTGCGCGAGCTGCGGTTCACCTGCGAGGGCGTGGCGAGACGGATCACGTACGTGCTCGAGCCCGAGCGGAAGGTCATCACTTCGACCATCTTCCGTAAGCAGTGCCAGAATGAGCGAGGGGAGATTCTACGAGCTCGGCGGGCTCAGGCGGCCTATCAGTCCGCTCAGGCAGTGAACAAGGGCGCCCGAAAGAAGAGGAAGTAATCATGAGGACCACATCGTTCCGGCAGGCTGAGGCCGAGGCCCTGGCCACTATGACTCCGGACGAGCGTGCCCGATTCGACGATGCCGCTGGGGCTGAGGAAGAGGCCCGCCTGCGGCTCGCGGAGCTCGTCTATGCCGCACGCACGCGTGCAGGGCTGACCCAGACCGAGCTGGCTAGGCGCATGGGAACCCAGCAGTCAGTCATCTCCGCCGTCGAGAACGGCGGGCAGGTTCCCTCCGTCTCGACTCTCTGGCGTATTGCCCGCGCACTGGATCTGCGCCTGACTATCGATATGGTCGCCGCGAGTTGACCCCAGTAAATCGCCCCGGGTTTGATGAAGGCAGTGATCCTTCAGTGTCATCGCCGACTCCATTAAACCCGGGGTGATTCATGCTGTCGGGCGGGTTCTGCTGAGTTGGATCCTGTACCGCCCTCGCGCTGCTGCTTGCGGTGGTCGACGTGTGCCTCGGCTGGAGGTGGAGTGTGGCCTTCGTCGGGGCCGTGACATTGTTGTGATCTGGCGGGTATGGTCGGAGGGTTGCTGCTGCGCCGTGAGATTGTGCTCGGCCTGATCGTGGAGGTGCTTCCTTATGGCTCGTTCCCTTGTTGGTCTGTCTGGTCGCCGTCGTGTCGCAGGTGCACTGGGTGCGGGGGTGTTGGCTGGCTCGTTGGCCCTGGCGGGGTGCTCATCGAGCAGTCCGAAGGGCGGAGGCACGATCCCTCCCGTCAACACTGCGGGCGCCAGCACCGCATCGACGACGGCGCCGGCCGCCTCTGGTGGGGCCTCGGCTGCTGCGAGTGGTGCTGCCAGTGGTGGTGCGGTGACTGCTGAGTCCCTGTCAGATCCCGACCTGGGGTACACGGTGGTCTCCATCCCCGACGGCCTGGACGCCACCCAGACCAAGGTCCTCCAGGACTATGTCGCCTACGACAAAGCCACCTGGCGCGTCTGGTCCACGCGGGAAGGACTGGACGAGGCGCTGGCTCGAACCACGGGGGCAGCGCAAGTGACGCTTCAGAATACTTATGATTCTATGACCGATCAGGACAACCCTCCGATGAAGGTTGGCGTCGGAGCTATCGAGGTATCGAAAGGCGAACAGAGTGCTGACGTGACGGTGTGCCTCGACAGGACGCAAGTGACCAACACTGATTTTCAAGGGAACGATGTCACCAATAAAGAAAGGCAGCGTCGAGTTAAGATACAGGTTCACATGGTGCCAGACGATCGCGGTGTATGGGTCACAGAAAACGAAAAGAAGCTGTCCTTCAATGAATGCACTACCGAATCTGGGAAGTAAAGAAATACATTAGGGACTTCTGTGGTGAATGTCAAGATTGTAAGAACTGGACTGGCAGGCTTGCTTCTACTGTGTCTCGGCGTGCCGGCTCCAGAAGTGCTGGCAGAAATGGACAAAAGTGCACCATCTGAGGTGTCTGGTTCTGCTGAGGGGACTGGTGATGGTGGTGGTCAGGTGACTATCTCGGTGCAGTCGAGTGTGACCACGGCCGGCTCTGGCGGGGGTGATGGCGGTGGGGTGACGTCCTCGTCGTCGTCCAGCACTGAAGTGACAGTGAATCCGGTGTGCTATTACAAGGCAGGCAAGACCGGTGCTGAGCAGGCCAGTCAGATTGATAAGAACAAGGCTGCCGCGGCAGAGCGACAGAAGAAGCAGGGAAATAAGCCTGCAAAGAATGGTTTAAGGCAGCCATCTCATATTTTTAAGAGCAGTAATTCCTACCCCGACTATGAGTCTCATCGGGACGATACGCAGGGGCGCTGGTACTACCGCTACTGTGACACGAGCTTCTATGATCCGAAGAATCCTGAGGATTTCAAGAACGAGCGCAAGGCGTTCTTCGATGCTAACCGTGATCAGAACATCTGGGTCCCGGCCGGTCAGCAGGCCCCCAGGCCCTACATTTCTGGGACCAGGTTGGCCAAGGTGGCCTGGGACGCGGTGAAGATCCCCGCCCCGACGGTGGAGACCAACCCCAAGGTCGGTGACCGGGGTGCGACCCTGGTGGGGATGGATACCTGGGTGTGGGCCACCGGTCAGACCCCTACCAGCGTGACCGCCACGGCCACTGCCGGTAGTACCACCGCCACCATCACGGCCGGGTCTTCTGGTCTGCAGCTGTCGGCCCCTGACGGGAAGGCCTCCTGCACCGGGTTCGGTATTGCCTGGCACCAGGGGATGCCTGAGGGCTCCAGCCCCTGCACCATCTCCTTCAACCGCTCCAGCGCCCACCTGGGCGGCACCACGCCCTTGACGATCAAGGTCGCCTACTCGGCCTCCTACACCGCCACCGACGGCAACAGCGGCACCCTGCCCGCCATCACCACCACCAGCACCATCAACCTCCCCGTCGCCGAGGTCCAGACCCTCACCACCAACCACAACAACCCCCGACAAAACTGACCCGGCCGGAACGGGGGCGACGAAGGCCGAGACGCATCCGTGACCTTCGCGGTAGTGTCAACGGGTTGGTTTCCGCCGGGTCGAATCCGGCCGACAGTCAGGAGCCCCCGTGGCACATGCCGAGAACCGCCCCGCGAGTCGAGGCCGGGCCCGTCGTCGAGCCGCCGCACTGGGCTGCCTGCTGCTCGCCGGCTCACTGGCCCTGGCCGGGTGCTCCCCAAGGACTCCAAACCCGACGCCAAGGCGCCTGCCAGCAGAGCCGGCTCCACGGGGAAGTCGACGTCGGTCCCCTCAGCTGCCGCCACGGCGTCGAGCACTGCAGGCACCGTCACCGCCGCCAGCCTGTCCGACACCCAGCTCAGGGTACACCGTCACCACGATCCCCGCCGGCCTCGATGCCAAGCGGGTCGCGATCCTTCAGGATTTTTGTGGCCTACGATCAGATGTCCTGGAAGTTGTGGGTCGGCGGCGGGCAGGGACACCAACAAGGTCCCCACCGTCGCCACCGGCAACCTCCAGCAACAGCTCCTCGATGACGCCGCCAACCTGAAGAACAAGGGGCAGAAGGCCAAGACCCCCGTCAAGGTGGCGATCTCCGAGGTCGCCATGAGCACCGACGGCCAGAGCGCCACCGTCACCTACTGCGTGGACCTGACACAGGTGACCTACATCGACGCACAGGGCAAGGACGTCACTGAACCCACCAACAAGGCGCGGATCCCGGCGAAGAACACCATGGTGCCCGGCAGCGGCGGGCACTGGCTCGCCTCCGAGGAGGAGGGACCGGCGAGGCCGAACACCTGTAAGGTCGGCTGAGTGGGCTGCCAGAAGAACCCGTCCAGGCAGGTGAGCCTTGGTTCCAGGTGAGGCATGGCTTGCCTGTGAATCATAAGTAACACCCACAGAGACTTGCGATGTAGTAAAGTGATGGCCATGAACGCAGACACCATGACAACACCGTCCATCAACCTCGCCTTCACCGCCTCTGCCGCCCTGAGCGACAACCTCCAGCGCGTCCTGACCGACCTCATCGCCCTCGAGCTCGTCGGCAAGCAGATCCACTGGAACATCGTCGGCCCGAACTTCCGCGACGTCCACCTCAACCTGGACGACGTCGTCGACATCGCCCGCGAGGGCTCCGACGAGGTCGCCGAGCGCATGCGCGCCATCAACGCCGTCCCCGACGGCCGCCCGGCCACTGTCTCCGCCGCTACCACCGTCCCGGCCGCCCCCGAGGGCGAGATCCTCACCGGTGAGGGCGTCGCCTACATCGTCTCCGCCATCGAGGCCGTCGTCGCCACCCTGCGCGGCGTGGACGAGGACGTCGACTCCGAGGACCCCACCTCCTCCGGCATTGTCGAGGACCTCATCGGCAAGCTCGAGCAGCAGGCCTGGTTCCTCTCCTCCGAGGTCCGCAAGCCCGTGCGCTGAGCCCGAGGCTCGCGCCGACGCGCTGACTCCATCACGTGGGGCCCACCTCCTTGCAGGTGGGCCCCATTCGTGCTACAGGCCGGACTGCCGACTCCGGGGTGTCGTACTCACCGGGGGCGGTCCCAGATCTCACTTCCGCCAGTCGCCCAGTGCCCCTCCAGGCAGCCCAGTGCCGCGTCGACCAGGCTGTGGCGCTGGTCATCGGGGCAGCCGGCGTGCACCCAGCGCAGGCAGGCGTCGTCGAGGAAGCCGAGGTAGCCCCAGAGGGCGAAGTCGTCGCGGTGCCCCCGACTGCCACCGACGACGTCGGACAGTGCCGCCACCGCCGCCTCGCGCGCCTCCCGCCTCACCCGGGCCGCTTCGTCGCCCGGGGTCGTGCCCAGCCAGCACCTGGTAGGTCACCCAGCCGGGGAGCGCTCGGCGATGAAGTCCAAATAGGTCAGGATCGAGGTCCGCACCCGGTCCCGGGCCGATGACCCCTCCGGCAGGGCGTCGTCGGCCCGCCGGGTGCGCTCGGCGAGCTCGTCGGCGGCGTGCTGGAGGACCTGGGCGTAGAGGCCGGCCTTGCCTGCGAAGTACTTGTGCACCAGCGCCTCGGAGGCCTGAGCCTCCTGGGCGACCTCAGCCAGCGAGACCTCCTCATACGGGTGGCTCGCGAACGCCCGCCTCGCCGCGGACAGGGATCAGCTCGCGGCGCTCGGCGGGGTCCATGCGCAGGCGTGGGCGCTTGTCGGTACGGGACGGCACCTTGACATGCTAACGGGCGCGGCGGCACCCTTGGAGACATGACTAGTGAGTCGTCTGGAATAAGCCGTCCTGCAAGCCCTGCCTGGATCGACCACGCCATCTGGTGGCAGGTCTACCCCCTGGGCGCCACCGGCGCCCCATCCGCCCCAGAACCGGGCACGCCGCTGACCGAGCCTGGCGCCCCTGCGCGCCTGGACCGCCTAGAGCCCTGGCTCGACTACGCCGTCGAGCTCGGCGTCAACGGCCTGTCGCTCGGCCCCATCTTCGCCTCATCCACCCACGGCTACGACACCACCGACCACCTGCGCATCGACCCCCGCCTGGGTGACGACGCCGCCTTCGACCGCCTCGCCGAGGCCTGCCGCGCCCGAGGTCTGGCCCTCATGCTCGACGGCGTCCTCGGGCACGTCGGCACCGAGCACCCCCTCTTCCGGGCCGCCCGCGCCGGGGGAGAGGAGCGCAGCCTCTTCCGCTTCGACGCCGCCGCCGGCGGGGAAAGGGCTGCAGGCCCCGGCTACGCCACCTTCGAAGGACACGAGTCCCTGGCCGCCCTCAACCACGACTCCGCCGAGGTGCGCGACCTGGCCGTGCGGGTGCTCACCCACTGGCTCGACCGCGGGCGAGCGCCTGGCGCCTGGACGCCGCCTACGCCGTCGACCCCGCCTTCTGGGCGAGCGTCCTGCCCGCCGTGCGCGAGCACCACCCCGAGGCCTGGTTCATGGGGGAGGTCATCCACGGCGACTACGCCGGCTTCGTGAAAGCCTCCACCGTGGACACCGTCACCCAGTACGAGCTGTGGAAGGCCACCTGGAGCTCGCTGGCCGACGTCAACTTCTACGAGCTCGACTGGTGCCTCAAGCGCCACAACGAGCTGCTGGACCGGTTCCTCCCAGCCACCTTCGTCGGCAACCACGACGTCACCCGCATCGCCAGCAGGGGTCGGGGCCGGCGGGGCGGCGCTCGCCGTCGTCCTGCTCGATGACCGTGGGCGGTGTGCCCAGCGTCTACTACGGGGACGAGCAGGGCCTTCCGCGGGGTGAAGACCGAGACCCTCGGCGGCGACGACGAGGTCCGCCCCGCCCTGCCGGCCGCGCCGTCCGGGCTCGCGCCGCAGGTGCCTGGATGCTGCGGCTCCACCAGGACCTCATCGGACTGCGACGCCGCCACCCCTGGCTCGTGCGCGCCCGCACCGAGGTCACCGAGCTGGACAATCCGCGGCTGTCCTACGACGCCGTCGGTGAGGAAGGGCAGCGGCTGCACGTGAGTCTCAGTCTGGATCCGGTGCCTCGCGCCGAGTGCGCGCACCCGGTGAGGCGCCGCTCGTCGTCGAGCCGCCCGTGGAGTGAGGGACCCTCGCACCGGCGGGGACATCGACGGCTGTCTACACCGTGATGAGTGGGAGGCCTGGGTGGACGGCGCTGAGGTCTTCAGGGTCGGAGGTCACCGCGGTGTGGCCGAGCTCCTCCGCCAGCAGGGCCACGTGAACATCAACGATGTCCCGATGGCCGCTGCGTCCGCACAGCAGGCCGACGGCTCGCGCGGTCGTGTCGTCCAGCGGCGCCACGTGCACGCTGGGGTCCGCCAGCAGGCGCGCGACGCGGGCCTGCCGAGGGACCGCCCCGCCAGGCCTGCGCCACGACTCCAGCTGGCACGCTCAGGGGCAGACCCGTCTCCAGTGCCCGCCGAAGGAGCGCGCGGACCCGCGAGTCCCCGCGCTCAAGCGCAAGCAGGGCGCCGGTGTCGAGAGTCAGGCCCGTGACCCTCTTCCTGCCCGTGGCGGTCACGCCAGTCCCAGTGCCTTGTCCGCCCAAGCCAGGTCCGCGTCGTCGACGGGGCCGAGCTCGCGATCAAGGTCGTCCAGCAGCTGGGCGAGGTCGTCCTCCCGCTGTACGCGAGCGACCGCCGCGCTGATGAAGCCCGACACCGACGGCGCCCTGCCCTGCTCGACCGCGCGACGAATCGAGACGACCTGCTCATCCGGGAGGCTCACCGCGATCTTCTGGGTCATACCAGAATCATACCAAGGTGAGGGTGGTGGCCGTCGGGGACCTTCTGCCGCCGCCGGGTGCCATCGACGCATACGGGGACACAATTCCTGTTCCCGTACACGCAGGTTGTCCCCGGCCGGAGGAGGCCGCACCCCGCCGCGTGGCATGTCCCCGACAGTGCGGCCAGCAGCAACGCGGATCGGCCTTGACCCTCACGTAGCGTGAGGGACGAGCTGCTCCGCATGAGCACCTTCAACGCATTCGAGATGAGCCCCGTGCCCGCGCCCAGCGAGGACGCCCAGCCGCCTGAGCCCTTCCGCGGCATCTACGGCATGCCGATGTTCGTCACCGTTCCGACGTCGGACCTGGACGCCTCAGTCGACTTCTGGACTGAGGCGCTGGGCTCTTCACTCTGTTCAGCATTCCAGGCCAGCTGGTGCACCTGCGCCGCTGGGCCTTCCAGGATGTCCTCCTGGTGCCGACGCCGCAGGCACCCGCTCCAGCTGACGGCCCCTCGGTGAGTGTCAGCTTCTCCTGCGTCCTGTCCCAGATCGACGAGATAGCCGAGGCCTGCGAGCAGCGCCGGCCGGGCAGCGTCACCGGCCCGCGCATCACCCCGTGGAACTCCCGCGAGGTCGAGGTCATCACCCCCGAGGGCGTGCGCGTCATCCTCACCGCCGCCAGGCCCCTGGACCCGAACAGTGCGCAGGCCGAGGGCCTCCGGCGCATCGGCATCGAGGCTCCCGAGGCCCGACCCCACCGTCCCAGGCTGGAAGAGACGGCGCCCTGCCGCGCGGATGTCCCCGTCCGGAGGGCGTCGGCCGGCGTCAGGACGCCGGGTGGAAGCGCGCGCCCGACGTCGGGTCGGCCAACCAGGCCAGGGCCGCCTCGATGCGCCCTGGGGTCGAGCTCAGCAGCGGCTCGGGCAGTGCGTCCGGCGCGAACCAGCCCACCTGCGTGGACTCGTCGTCGGCCACATGGGCGCGATCCGCGCTGCCTGCCCGCGCCCGCCCCACGAAGTTGATGTCCATGAACACGCAGTTGTCCCCGTTGGGGAAGGCGAAGGGCTCGCCCGCGGTCACGCTCGTGAGCGCCAGCACCTCGACGTCGACGCCGGTCTCCTCCAGGCACTCGCGCCTGATCGCCACCGCCGGCTGCTCGCCGGGCTCGGGGATGCCGGAGACCACCGCCCACCGCCCGTTGTCGGCGCGCCGCCCCAGCAGGAGCCGGCCGGCCGCGTCGACGACGACGATGCTCACCCCCGGCAGCCACAGCATGTCGTGCCCGATCTTCTGCCGCAGGGAGACGATGAACTCCGGAGTCGCCATGCCGCGAGCCTAGACGATCACTTACCGCGGAGGCGAAGGTGGGAAGCGGCAGCTGGGGCAGACGGCCGCCGAGCGCTGGCACTCGCTCAACACTTTCGACCGAATCTTCATAAACGACGCGGCTCCGGGTCATTTATGAAGATTCGGTCGAAGTGCCTCGGGGGTGAGTGAGCGGAGGTGTGGTGCGTGGTGAGTATCGGGTGCGGGTGCGGCCTAGCTCGGCCCGCGCGCCCGCCCCGCCCCAGCCCGGCCCGCGCGCCTAGATGAGCATGGCGACGACGAACCTCGTGAGGGCTGCCATGACCCAGGCCGTGACGAACATGTACGTGTAGGCGATGATCGGCCACTTCCAGGTGCCGGTCTCGCGGCGCATCGCCGCGGCTGTGGCCATGCACTGCAGGGCGTAGACGAAGAACACCAGGATCGCCGCAATCGTGGCCGGGTTGAACAGCTGATCGCCGGCCCTGTTGGTGAGCGTGTCCTGCTGGTAGGTCATCGTGGCCAGGTGTGCGCCGGGGTCCTCGGGGTCCTCGGCGGCGGCGATCTGCCCCAGGGTGGCCACGAAGGTCTCGCGCGCCGCCAGCGAGGACAGGATCGCCACGTTGATGCGCCACTCGAAGCCCAGCGGCTCGAAGACCGGCTGCACCGTCTTGCCGATGGCGGCCGCCCAGGAGTTGTCCATCGTGTAGGAGGTCTTCTGCGCCTCCAGCAGCTTGCCGAGCTCCTCGGCATCGGTGATGACCTGCCCGTCATCCCCCTTGAGGGTGGACGACGCCGGGTCCTCCGCCGCCGCGGACACGGCCGCGCACTCGGCACTGGCGGAGCAGTGGGCGTTGAACTGCTCCTCGGAGCGCATCGGCACGTTGAGCAGCACCCACAGGACGAGCGTGGTCAGGGCGATGACGGTCCCGGCCTTCTTCACAAAGCCCTTGCAGGCGTCCCACACCATGATGAGGACCGTGCGCGGCCGAGGCAGCCGGTAAGGGGGCATCTCCATGTAGAAGGGCAGCAGCACCCCGCCTCGGTCAGTGAGACGCTTGACCACCCAGGCGGCCGCCATCGCGGAGACCGCGCCCAACAGGTAGAGGGCGAACATGACAGTACCGCGTGCGTTCAGCGGCCCGATCTTCGCGTCGGCGGGCACCATGATGGAGGTGAGCAGGACGTAGACGGGCAGCCGCGCCGAGCAGGTCATGAGCGGGGCTGCCAGCATCGTGGCCACCCGGTCCTTGGCGCTGGGCAGCGTACGGGTCGCCATGATCCCGGGATCGCACAGGCGAAGGACGACAGCAGGGGCCACGAAGGCCCGCCCTCCAGGCCGACCCGGCTGCATGATCCTGTCCATGAGGAAGGCGGCGCGCGACATATCCCCACGCCTTCGAGGAAGGCGATGATGAGGAACATGATGATGATCTGGGGACGAAGGTGAGCACCGAGCCCACACCCCCGATGAGCCCGTCACCCAGGAGCCCAGGGCCAGCAGCGGATGGGACTCGTCGAGCCAGCCGTGCACCAGCTCCCCCAGGGCGCTGAACCCGCCCTCGACGGCGTCCTGGAGAGGGCCGCCCAGGTGAAGATCGCCTGGAAGAAGACGTACATGATGGCGAAGAACACCAGGGACCCCAGGACGGGGTTGAGCAGGACCCCGTCGACGGCGGTCGTGATGCGGTCCTGCTGCGGCGCCTGGTAGTCGGCGGCATCCAGGATGGAGTCGGCCCAGGAGGCCACCTCGCTGGGCGACGTCGGCGCCAGCGCAGCGCCGCCAGTCGGAGATATCGGTCAGGTACTCGCGCAGCTCGGGGCATGCCGATGCCCCGGTTGCCGACCACCCGCACGGCCGGGATCCCCAGGGCCCGCCCGAGGGCCGCCACGTCCAGCCGCCCGGCGCGCCGCGTGAGCTCGTCGGTCATCGGTGACCACCAGGCAGGTGGGCAGCTCCAGGGCGAGGGCCTCGGCGACGAAGTTCAGCCCTCGCCGTAGCGTCGTGGCGTCGACGACGACCACGAGGGCGTCGGGGACGGAGATGCTCTGCGAGGCGTCGGTGAGGACGTCGCGCACCACCTGCTCGTCGGGGCTGATCGGGTCCAGGGAGTAGGCGCCCGGCAGGTCCTCGATCGTCAGGCTGGTCTCGCCGATCCGGCAGGTCCCCAGCGACCGCGCCACGGTGACACCCGGGGTAGTTGCCGGTCTTGGCGTGCAGACCGGTCAGGGCGTTGTAGATGGAGGTCTTGCCCGCGTTGGGGGCACCCGCCAGGGCGACGCGCAAGGCGCCGGACACCAGGGTCTTGGAGCTGGAGGACCCGCAGTGGCAGTCGGGGGCGCCGGCGACCCCGGAGGCTGCGCAGTGGTCGCTCATGGGAGCTGCTCCTGACGCTCGGGGGTGTCGGCCTGCTCCTCGGCGAGAGGCCCGACGACGACGTCGGCCTCGGTGGAGGACCTCGACCTGGACCATGCGGGCCTCCTGGCGGCGCAGGCACAGCTCGTAGTCGGCGACGCGGTAGACCACCGGATCGCCCAGCGGGGCGCGGCGCAACGGCGTCACGGTCCGGCCGGGCACGAAGCCCAGGTTGCTCAGCCGCTTGACGATGGGGTCGTCGGTCGTGTCCTCCTGCAGGCCGATGACTCGGCCGCTGGTCCCCAGGCGCAGATCGGACAGGGACCCGTGCGCGGAAGGTGGGGTGCCGCCGGTGCCGGCCGGCGTTGTCGTGCCGTGGTGTGAGACTGCAGTCGCCATGTTGCCCTCGGAGCTCCTCGGATCCTTAAGTCTGTGCTCGGTCGCGGCGCGGGCTCGCGCACCGACCATGACAGTCTAAGGTGAGGCTTAACTACCGTCAGGTTTTTGGGGCGTCACCGACACAGATCAGGGGTGGTAGGCCCACGCCGCACAACGCGCTGAGCCGGGCGCCGCTCGTGTAGCCGGGTGGGAAAATGGTGGGGCTACGCGAAAGACGCCCGGCTCGGGGAGGGGCTGCTCGGTGAAGGGCTACTCGTCGACCCTGCGAACCTCGACCAGCCAGGGGCAACGGCGCCGCAGCAGGTGCTCGAAGCGCGCGTGCATCGTGATCTCCGCGGCCGGGCAGTGGTCGCAGGAGCCCTCCATGGCGATCTCGACGACGCCGTCGCGCACCGACTGCACCACGAGCGCGCCGCCGTGGCTGTTGATGAAGGTCCCCAGTGAGCCGTCGGCGATCTGCCGGGCGGCGGCCTCCAGGGCGTCGTCGGGACCGGAGGCGTGGGAGGTGGAGGCGCCTTCCACGACGTCGGGGCGCCCAGGGCGTCCACCAGCGCGGATCGCACCTGGCCCCTCCGTGCGCCAGTCGTGGCCGGCACCCAGGAGGGTGAGCACCCCGCCGCCGTCGACCCTCACGGAGCGCAGGGTGCCGTCGTCCATGAGCTTGAAGAAGCGCAGGGCGTGGGCGACCTCCCCGGTGAAGCGGCAGCAGGCCGTCGGGAACGACCCACCGCAGCACGTCGGGGTCTGGCGTGGTTGTCGGGTGCGTGGGAACGACGGGCACTGCTGCCTCACCTACTCCTGTTGCTCTGGGCGTCCCGCCATCGGTGGGGCGCCGTCCGGGTCACTGGTCCGTGCTGCTCCACCTATATGAAGGCGGCCACGAGTGCGCGGCTGATCGCCGCCATGACCCAGGCCGTGACGAACATGTAGGAGAAGGCGATGATCGGCCACTTCCAGGTGCCGGTCTCGCGGCGCATCGCACCGGCCGTGGCCATGCACTGCAAGGCGTAGACGAAGAACACGAGGATCGCGATGACGGTGGCCGGGTTGAACAGCTGGTCACCCGCCTTGTTGGTCAGGGTGTCCTCCTGGTAGGTCATCGTGGCCAGGTGTGCGCCGGGGTCCTCGGGGTCCTCGGCGGCGGCGATCTGTCCCAGGGTGGCCACGAAGGTCTCGCGCGCCGCCAGCGAGGACAGGGTGGCGACGTTGATGCGCCAGTCGAAGCCCAGCGGCTCGAAGACCGGCTGGACCACCTTGCCCCCCTTGGCCGCCCAGGAGTTGTCCATCGTGTAGGAGGTCTTCTGCGCCTCCAGCAGCTTGCCGAGCTCCTCGGCATCGGTGATGACCTGCCCGTCATCCCCCTTGACGGTGGACGACGCCGGGTTCTCCACGGCCGCCGAGATGGCGGCGCACTGCTTGTCGGAGGAGCAGAAGGCCTCGAACTGGGCGTCCGAGCGCATGGGGACGTTGAGCAGCACCCACAGGATGACAGTGGTCAGGGTGATGATCGTACCGGCCTTCTTCAGGAAGCCCTTGCAGGCGTCCCACACCATGATGAGGACCGTGCGCACGCGGGGCATGCGGCAGGGCGGCATCTCCATGTAGAAGGGCAGCAGGATGTTGCCTCGGTCAGTGAGCTGCTTGACCACCCAGGCGGCCGCCATCGCGGAGACCGCCCCCAGCAGGTAGAGGGCGAACATGACCACGCCGCGCGTCCCGAAGGGGCCGACCTTGGCGTCGCCGTCCACCGTCAAGGAGATCATCGATGACGTAGACGGGCAGGCGGGGCCGAGCAGGTCATGCGAGGGGCGGCCAGCATCGTGGCCACCCGGTCCTTCGTGGAGGGCAGCGTGCGGGTCGCCATGATCCCGGGGATCGCGCAGGCCAGTGAGGACAGCAGGGCCACGAAGGCCCGCCCCTCAAGCCCGGCGATACTCATGACCTTGTCCATGAGGAAGGCGGCTCGGGACATGTACCCCACGCCCTCCAGGACGGCGATGATGAGGAACATGATGATGATCTGGGGGATGAAGGTGAGCACCGAGCCCACACCCCGATGATTCCGTCTCCCAGGAGCCCGGCGATGAGCGGGTGGGACCTGTCGAGCCAGCCGTGCACCAACCCGCCCAGGTACCCGAAGCCGTTCTCGACGGCGTCCTGGAAGGGGGCCGCCCAGGTGAAGATCGCCTGGAAGAAGAGGAACATGATCGTGAAGAACACGATGGTTCCGGGGATGGGCCGCAGCAGGACCTTGTCAACCGCGGAGGTGATCTGGTCGTTCTGGGGCGCCTGGTAGTCCGCGGCGGCCAGCACCGAGTCGGCCCAGGAGGTGATCTCGTCGGGGTCGGTGGGCGGCGGCAGCGGGGTGCGCTGCCAGTTCTCGACCTGGGCGAGCTGGGCGCGCAGGTCGGGCATGCCGACGCCGCGGTGCCCGATGACTCGCACGGCGGGGATCCCCAGGGCCTGTCCGAGGGCGGCCACGTTGAGTCGGCCCGTACGGCGGCTGAGCTCGTCGGTCATGGTGACCACCAGGCAGGTGGGCAGCTCCAGGGCGAGGGCCTCGGCGATGAAGTTCATGCCGCGCTGCAGCGTCGTGGCGTCGACGACGATGACCAGGGCGTCCGGGGCGCTGACCGTGGTCGAGGTCCCGGTGAGGACGTCGTGGACGATCTGCTCGTCGGGGCTGATCGGGTCCAGGGAGTAGGCGCCCGGCAGGTCCTCGATCGTCAGGGTCTTGCCGCCGACCTTGCAGGTCCCCAGCGACCGCTGGACGGTGACGCTGGGGTAGTTGCCGGTCTTGGCGTGCAGACCGGTCAGGGCGTTGTAGATGGAGGTCTTGCCGGCGTTGGGGGCACCCGCCAGGGCGACGCGCGGGGCGCCGGACACCAGGGTCTTGGAGCTGCCCGAGCCGCAGTGGCAGTCGGCGCCGTCATAGGGTGCTCGCAGCGCTGCGACTCGCCCGGTGGCGTGCTGTGTGATGTCGTGGGTGCTCACAGAGTCTCCCGTGTTCGGTGCCGGGGTCGTCGGCCGCGTGCCGTCCGGCCGGCCTGGGCTGGAGGATGATGCGGTTCTCGGCCTCCACGGTGGTGACCTGGATGAGACGGGCTTCCTGGCGACGCAGGCACAGCTCGTAGTCGGAGACGCGGTAGACCACCGGGTCTCCCAAGGGGGCGCGGCGCAGTGGCGTGGCGATCCGACCGGGGACGAAGCCCAGGTTGCGCAGGCGCTTGACGAGGACCCCGCCGACGCCGTCGTCGAGCAGGCCGGTGATGCGTCCGCTGGTGCCGGGGCTCAGGTCCGACAGTGCGAAGGTGGCAGTGCCCGGTTCGGGTAAGTATGTGGTGCCCTCGGGGGCGCGGTGTCGTGGAACAGCAAAATCCATGGTGTCCTCAGATCGACATGAAGAGGCTTCGTCGATATGAGTCTAAGACAACGCTTCTCTATCTCGCAGCAGGTCAGAGGCCGTTCTGCTTTCAGTGTGAGCGCGTCTGCCCGGAGTCGCGACGGGAGGGGGCCTCGATTCCTTATCGGAGCCTGAGAGCGGGGCTGTGGTTGTTATCGGCAGGGAGGTGGCAATGGTGTCGAGCCGTATAAAATAGAGGTCGATTGATTTCTCACTTCCGCAAGATGCTTTTTCTGTGGAAGCAGGAAGTGATTTGTTGGCGATATGTGGGGATGATTGTGCGGGATGTTTCGTTGAGCGGGGAGCTGCTTCACTGCTTTTTGTTCCCCTCAAGAGTCTTGAGGGCTCACAGGCCTTCTGGTGAGGTGGTGGTGGGTTAGCGGGCAGAGGGGTCGGGCATGTTCTGGGCGCCCAGGTAGTACACGTAGCCGAGCGGCACGACGAAGAAGAAGAAGGCGATGCGAACCAACCAGGCGTTGACGTTCCATTTGTTGGCGAGACCTCCGCAGACTCCGAGCCAGATCTTGTCGGCGGAACGGGCGGGCCAATCGAAACCAGAAGAATTCTGTGCTGTCATGGCAGATATTCTGCAATGCCCGACGCGCTGGTGTCACGTTGGAGTCTCAGTCTGAATAAATCAGTGTCCAACAGTGGGTGACTGGGTGGTGGATATATCTAATGTGAGACTTCGACGCCCTTCAATGGCGGGGTGATCGCAGATTCCTTCTGGTTCCATGAGGCGAACCTTGGAAAATACTCGATGTCCAATAAGAGTGACATGAATCTCTGTACTCTTCTCGGCTATTAGGTCCGTTATCGCTTGTGAAAATAAGAGGGTGTGACGACGGGCCGGTGTGCTGGGGGCTCGTCACCCTCTGCCGGTCCCGCCTCGCCGCCGAGAATCAGCGGGGCCGGGACATGGCCACGGCGCGGGCGCGCTCGGCCCAGGCGTCGTCGAGCGGCTCGGGCTCCCAGGCGGTGCCGGCGTGCTCGGCGGCTCGGGCCAGCAGCCAGTCGGCCACGGCCGGGTTCTTGGGCAGCAGGGAGCCGTGCAGGTAGGTGCCGATGACGTGGTGGACGCGCCCGCCCTCGGTGGAGTCCTTGCCGTTGTTGCCATCGCCCACGCGCACGGTGCCGAAGGGGCGCGCGCCCGGCCCCAGGGTGGTCAGGCCGGAGTGGTTCTCGTAGCCGACCACCGCGCCGAAGTCCTCGGTGTCCAGGGTGATGTTCCCGATGAGGCGGGTGTCGCCGGCCACCGTGTGGGCGTCCATGAGGCTGATACCGGGGATCTCCTGGCCCTTGGCGGTGGTGAAGCCGTGCCCGAAGAGCTGGTAGAGGCCGCAGATCGCCAGCATCGGGACGCCGTCGGTGGCCCACGCCTTGAGCGTGGGGCCGACCTCGACCAGGTCCTCCTTGATGCGGTCCTGACCGGAGTCCTGGCCGCCGCCGCCCACGAGGACGTCGACGTCGCCGGGCAGCTCGTCGCCCGGGTCGTAGGAGAGGAGCTCGACGTCGTATCCCTGCCACTGGGCCCGCCGTGCCAGCACGAGCGTGTTGCCCCAGTCGCCGTAGATGTTCATGTCCCGCGGGTAGAGCTGGAGCAGGCGCAGGTGCCCGCGGGCGGGGCCGTCGGTGGTGTGCTCGTAGCGCACGGTCATGACATGACCTCCTCAACGTCCGTCATCTCGCCCAGGATCGAGCGCAGGGCCAGCATCGCGGTGTAGGTGGTGAAGATCCGCATGGGGCGGTCCGTGTCTGCGGCAGCCCGGCGCATGAGGGCCACGGCCCGGCGCAGGTCGGGCTCGACGTCGGCGACCTCGACGTCGTCATAGCGCAGCCGCAGCGCCATGTCCCAGGCCCGCACCCCGGTGACGACGGCGACCCCTGCCGGCGCGCAGGGGCCGAGAAGTCGACGTCCCACAGCCAGGACATGTCCCGGCCGTCGGCGTACTCGTCGTTGATGGCCACGACCACGACCTCGCCGTCCTTCGCCTGGGCGGCCGCCGAGAGCAGCCCCATGCGGAAGCCGGCCGGGTTCTTGACCAGGGAGAGCTGGACCGGGCGGCCGTCCAGGGTGAGGACCTCGCCGCGGGCCGAAGGCGGCCTGCACGGTGCCCAGGGTGGTCAGCAGCCCTGGGCAGGTCGGCGTCTCGCCCAGCACCTCCAGGACCACCCCGAGGGCGGCGCAGGCGTTGAGCAGGTTGTGGACGCCCGGGATGGCGAAGTCGACCTCGTGGGAGGTCCCGTCGACGCTCACGGTGGCGCGCTGGCCGTTGATGGCCCCCAGGGTGACGCGCGGGCCGGGGGCCTGGCCGCCCTGACGGGGGCTGACCAGACCGGTGCGCAGGTCGTCGTCGGACAGGAACAGGGAGCGCAGGTCCTCGCCTGCGCCGAAGGAGACGACGCGGGCGCTGACGCCCTCGAGGAAGGCGGGGGCGGCCAGGCGCGGGTCGTCGCCGTTGAGGACGACGACGTCGCTGGTGGCCTTGGCGATGGAGTGCAGGAGGGAGGCGGTGTAGTCGATCTCGCCGAAGCGGTCGAGCTGGTCGCGCATGACGTTGAGCAGGAGGCAGGCGCGTGGGCGGACCCGGGCCACGAAGTGCACGGCGTGGGCCTCGTCGAGCTCGAGGACGGCGATGTCGGCGTCCAGGTTGCCGGCGGCGTCGACCTCGGTGAGCAGGGAGGCGAGCACACCGCGCACGAAGTTCGAGCCGGTCCGGTTGGTGAAGACCTTGAGGCCCTGCTCGCGCAGGAGCTGGACGACCATCTTGGTGGTCGTGGTCTTGCCGTTGGTGCCCGAGACCACGATGATGCCGCGGGGCAGGCGGCTCAGGGTGCGCTCCAGGAAACCGGGGTCGGTGCGCTCCATGACGAGGCCGGGGAAGGCGGTGCCGCCGCTGCCGCCGCCGCGTGCACGGGCGGCAAGACGCGCTGTGCGGCCGAGAGCGACCGTGAGACGAGAACGCATGGAACTCCTGCTGGCTCAGAATGACTGACCGGATGCGGTCACAGGGCTGGAGCGCGAGGGGCGCCAGCTGCGGGTCATTCTAGGGCAGCGGGGCCGGTCGCGGATGCGTCACGATGCTCACGTGACCGGCGCGGGTCGCGGGGCACATGGGGCGCTCGCGGTGGCGGCTCACTGGGGACGACGACGTGCAGGGCGCCCTCCTCGACCTCGGCGCGCAGGGTGCGGGTGGAGCCGGCCGTGTCGCCGTCGAGCTCGAAGGGGACGGGGCGGTCGACCTCGATGAGAACCTTCCGGGCGCGGGTGAGGGTGAAGCCCTCCATCTCCCTGGCCGGTGAGGATCTGCGCCCCCAGGCGGGCCCAGTCCACGACCTGCTGGGGCTGGCCAGGAGCAGGTCGACCATGCCATCGGTGGGGGTGGCGTCCGGGAAGAGCGTCATGCCGCCCGTGATGGTGCCGACGTTGCCCATGAGCGCCATGACCATCTGGCGCTGCTCCGGGGGCTCGTCGTCGAGCGTGATGGTAGCGGTGAAGGGGTCGGGGACCGCGTTCTGGACGGCGGCCACCGCGTAGGCACCCGAGCGGATGACCTTCTTCAGGCCCGAGTCGGTGGACTCCATGATCTGGGCGTCCAGCCCCATGCCGGCCATGACGACGAAACGCTCCTTGCCGTCGTCGAAGGTGCAGGGTGACCATGTCGATGGCCGTGAGGCGGCCGTGCAGGGCCAGGCGGATGGCGGCGTCGGTGTCCAAGGGGATGGAGAGGTTGCGGGCCAGCAGGTTTCCGGTGCCGGCGGGGATGAGGGCCATGGGCATCTCGGTGCCGGCCAGCTGGGAGGAGACGGCGCGCACGGTGCCGTCACCGCCCGCCACCATGACCAGGTCGACGCCGGCCTCAGGGCGCGGTGGGCCATGGAGCGACCGGGGTCGTCCGGGGTGGTCTCCAGCCAGATGGCGGAACGCCAGCCGGCGGCGTGCACTTCCGTGGCGACCCGACGGCGCAGGAGCGAGAGGTCGTCGAACTTGGTGGGGTTGTAGATGACGGCGGCGCGCTTCGCTGCTGGTGCGCGACAGGCGACGGTTGACCCAGCTGGTGAGGATCGCGTCGATGCCGCCGGCCCACAGGGCCAGGTTCGCGAAGGCGGCGCCCAGGAGGAAGCCGCCGATGAGATCGCTGAGCGCCGCCAGGCCCATGTACCACTGGCTGACGGCGGTCACGGCGACGGCCGTGTAGCCCAGGACGGTGCCGGTGGCGACCATGGTGCTGCGGTGGTGGGCGCGCGCGAGGGTCACCAGGACCCAGGAGGCCAGGGTCATCGCTGTGATGTGCGCGTTGGGGTAGGGAGTAGGTGAAGGCGGCGATGGAGTCGGAGAAGGCGGAGCCCGGGTCGGGGTGAGCCAGGTACAGGGCGATGACGAACTGGACGGGGATGCCGGCGGCGGCGATGGTCAGCGAGACGCTCAGACGGCGCATGCGGGCCGAGTAGGCGTAGACGACCCAGGCCGCGATGATCGCGAGGATGAGGAGAGGATGGGTGAAGGTGGCGAAGGCCTCGGCGAGTTGTCCGGCGGCCGACCGGGGCTGGGTGTCGGGGTCGGCAGGGAGGGCGTCGATGGCGGGGGAGTGCTGCGTGGCGCTGGGGGTGAGCGGTCCCGGAGCGCTCAGGTAGGTCCAGATGATGAAGGCCAGGGCGAAGCCGATGCACAGGATGGCCTCGACATACTTCAGACGCAGCGGGGCGCGTGAAGGTGAGGAGGTGGCGGTAGTCGCTTCGGGGCCTGCTCATACTCGCTCGTCCTTTCCAGCGGTTGATTGTCCGGAGGGCAGCCTAGACGGTGCGGCTGAGAGCGGTATGTGGGCCGGCTGTGGGTGCCAGACCGGCGGGGCGGCCTGGCGCTGGTGGGTCCCGTCGACGGCGCAGGGCAAGTGGCTGTGCGGGGTGACTCAGCGGTCGTGTGCCGAAGGTTGCGGGCCCGGTTTCTACATGGCAGAAGACCCACGAGCGAGCTCGCGGGTCTTCTCACCTCATCGTCGGGGGATTCGGCCTGACGGTTCTTACTCCTCCTCTTCGAAGACCCCATGAGCAAGCTCATGGTTCTTCTCATCGTCGGTGCTTAGGCCTTCGGCCTGTCGACCCTTTACGCGTCAGAAGCCTCATGAGCAAGCCTCGCGGGCTTCTTCCTTCGTCGGGGTGGCGGGATTTGAACCCACGACCTCTTCGTCCCGAACGAAGCGCGCTACCAAACTGCGCCACACCCCGTGTGCAGCAGGGGACAGCATAGCCTCCACCCACCGCAGGGAGGAAATCGGATCCGCTGAGTCCTCCGTCACGTCGCTGTTCGCTCCCTGACGGAACCCGGTTGGCCCGAGGCGCCCACCGTGACAGGCTGCTCATGGCCGGTCCGCACGTTGGCCCTCCCGGAGCGCCAGCACCAGTCCGGGGCCGTCATCCTCGGGGCTCTGTGAGCCCACCCGAAGAGACGCGAGGCCGGAGAAGACACCCGCCGGCTACCCGCTGCAGACAAACAAGGAGCCCCATGCGCATTGAGGCCGTCGTCGGCGACATCACCACCGAGAAGGTCGACGCCATCGTCAACGCCGCCAACAGCACCCTCCTGGGCGGAGGGGGAGTCGACGGTGCCATCCACCGCGCCGCCGGCCCCAGCCTGCTCGACGCCTGCCAGAAGGTGCGGGACACCGAGCTGCCCGACGGCCTGCCGGTCGGCCGCGCCGTGGCCACCCCTGGTTTCGACCTGCCCGCCGCCTGGGTCATCCACACCGTGGGTCCCAACCGCCACGCCGGCGAGGACGATCCCGCCCTGCTGCGCGCCTGCTTCGACAGCTCCCTGGAGCTCGCCATCCAGCTCGGCTGCACCGGCATCGCCCTGCCCGGCCGTCTCCGCAGGCGTCTCACGGCTGGCCGATCGCCGAGGTCGCCGAGGTCGCCGTGGCCCGGGCCCGCGCCGTCGAGCAGCGCTCCCACACCGATCCCGACGCCGTCGGCCGCCTGGGGCTCATCCGCTTCGTTCTGTCCTCACAGACCAACCACGAGGCCTTCGCCCGCGAGCTCGCGCTCACCGAGGCCTGAGGTGGCCGGGCTGCCGGCCTCCCCTCGTCCCTCGAACCGGCGGGGACAATCGACACCGTCGGGGACACTGACGCGGTGGGGCATCTGCGCGTCGGGGGACTGGAATCCTGTCCCCGTACGCGCAGACCGTCCCCGGCCGGAAGAGAATGCCCCAGTACGCGTGGGATGCCCCGCCCGTACTGGGACGCCCCGCCGGGCTCAGGCGCCCTCGGCCTCCGCAGCCGCCTGCTCATCCCGCCCACCGGCCCAGGTCCTCGCCGTGGATCGCGGCCGCCAGCAGGTCCGGGAAGGCGTCCGGCGTGCAGCCGAAGGCCGGCACCTCCATCTCGGCCAGCCGCTTGGCGACGTCGTGGTTGTAGCTGGGGACGCCGTCATCACTCAGGGCGAGCAGGACGACGACCTGCACCCCGCTTCCCAGCAGCTCCCGCACCCGTCCCAGCATCTGCTTCGGGTCGGAGTCGTACAGGTCGCTGATGAGGATGAACACCGAGTCCGCCGGCCGCGTGATCGTCTGCCGGCAGTACTCGATGGCGGGGGAGGTGTTCGTGCCGCCGCCGAGCTGGGTCCCGAAGATGACGTCGACGGGGTCCGACAGCAGCGGTGTCAGGTCCGTGACGGCGGTGTCATAGGCGACCAGCGTGGTGCGCAGTGAACGGATCGAGGCCATGACCGCCGCCATGATGGAGGCGTAGATGACTGAGGAGGACATGGACCCGGACTGGTCCATGCAGATGGTGAACTCCTTCAGGATGCCCCGATGGCGCCTGCCGTGCCCGATGAGCCTCTCCGGGATGACCGTGCCCAGCTCCGGCACGTAGTTCTTGAGGTTCGCGGCAATGGTCCGGTTCCAGTCGATGTCGGCCGGCTGGGGCCGCGAGGTCCTCGTGGAGCGGTCCAGCGCGCCGCGCACCGACTGCTGGAGCCGGTCGGCGATCCGCTCCTCCACCTCCTTGACGACCTTGTCGACGACCGTGCGCGCCGTCGCCCTGGCCTCCTGAGGAATCATCTCCGACAGGGTGGCCAACGTCGCCGCCAGGTGCACGTCGGGCTCCACGCCCTGAAGCACCTCGGGCTCCAGCAGGAGCGTCGTGAGCCCCAGGCGGTCAATGGCATCGGTCTGCATGACCCGCACCACCCGCGAGGGGAAGTACCTGCGGATGTCCCCAGCCAGCGGGCCACATGGGGCGCGGAGCCGCCCAGGCCCCCGCGTCCCTTGTCCTGCGGGTCGACGTCGTACAGGTCCGCCAGTGCCGCGTCCATCGCCCTGTGCCCCTCCGACAGCGAGGTGGGGTAGCCACGCGCGTCCACGCCCAGGGCCAGGCGCCAGCGCTGCTTCAATCGTGGTGGGCTCGACGTCGTCGGCCCGGTCGGCCCGGTCGGCCCGGTCGGCCGGGCCCGCTGGGACTGCCTGGCCGGCGTGCTGCCCGGCTGGTTCGCGTCGTCGGTGCGCTCGTGCGTGGTCATCGGGTACCTCCCAGGATCATGCTCACGGTGTCCAGAACCGCCTCGACGTCGTCGAAGGCCTCCTCAACCGGGCCGCTCCCGTCCGGGGCGGGGAACCGAGGTCCCGGATCTGCCGGGCCAGGTCCGTCTTCTGGGGGCTCGGCCACTGGCCGAAGGCTCGTCGCAGTGCGGGCAGGACGTCGACGAAGGCCTGGTCCCCGATGCGCGCCAGCCACTCGTTGAGCACCTCGAGCAGGGGTGCTGTCATAGCTGAGCAGGAGGATGTCTCCCGCGAGGAAGCCCTCGATCCACTCGGCCTGATCCTCGGGCTGCGTGCCCTGCGACAGTGCCCGGGACAGCCTCAGGGCGGCGTCGTCGCGGGCCAGCTCCCCGGCGTCCAGGAGCATTCGGGTGATGCGTCCGGCCAGCAGGCCCGGCAGGCTCCGGGTGGCCAGCGCGGAGCGCAGCGCACCCTTCCACAGCGTCGCGGCCCGCTCGTCCAGAAGACCGATGACTCCTGACCTCGTCGATCGTCGTACGCAGCGTGCGGGCCACCTGGGCGTCCACGTTCGCGGCCGCCGCGGGCATCCCCGCGCACCCGCGCACCAGGACGGCGCGGGTCACCGCCTCCAGGCTGGAGGTGTCCGTGCCGCGCACGTCCCCGTAGCGCTGGGAGCGGGCCAGGGCAGGCACCGAGCCCAGCAGCCGGACGATGTCCATCTCGCGGGCCGCCTGCTCGTCGAGGATCCCCAGCAGCTTGGGCACGACCTCGGACAGGCCGGCCGTCAGCGCCTTCTCCACCGAACCGGTCACCTGCGGCAGGGAGTCGGTGGCGCCCAGCAGGGCGTTCCCGGCGGCGGAGGCCACCGTGGTGCCGAAGGCCGCGGCCTCCACCACCTGCACGGACATCTCCGGGTCCCACTCGAGCTCCCAGACCTCCTTGAAGGTGCCGCTCGAGGCCACCCGCTGCCGCCTGCCCCAGGTGATCCCCAGAATCTCCAGGCGTCGCAGCAGCTGGGACTTGGCCAGGTCCCGGGGCTTGCGCAGGTCCAGGGAGAGTGTCCTGGGAGTCGCCGTGAAGGCCATGCGCAGGCTCTTGGCGCTCGAGCGCAGATCGGCGTCCAGGGGGACCATGGGGACGCCGTCGGGCACGCTGCCGAGCGCCTCGCCGATGAGGACCTCGCGGGTCGCGGCGGCGGCCCGCACCGTACTGCCATCGCACATGACTGACAGGACCGCCTCGTTCAGCTCGTCGAGGCCGGCCATGGGGGCGCCCGCGCAGCGCGGCGAGGCTCTGGGCCAGCCGCGCCGCCTCAATGATGTGGGCCGAGGAGACCGGCAGGTCCTGACGGCGCAGCGACGCGGCCACCTGCGTCAGCCAGCGCACGACCGGCCGGTCCGGTGCGGTGAAGAGCAGGTGGTACCAGCCCGGCGACTCCACCCCGGCGCTGTAACCGCTGCCCCCGGCCAGGCGCTGGTGCGTCCACGGCACCCAGGTCAGCGACGTCCTCGCCTTCGCCATGCCCTTGAGGCGGGCGTTGTCCTGCGCGACCTTCGGCGGCCTGCCGGCCAGCGCCGGGGCGTGCCACGCCCCGCACACGACGGCGATCCGCTCGTGGCCCGCCCTTCTGGCCGCCCGGAGAACCTGCGCATATGCGCCTCGCGGCGCAGCGTGGCCTCGTCGGTCTCCGGGGAGGCCTCCCGCAGGAGCCCGATCGCCTCGGTCAGTGCGTCGAAGGGTCGCCCTCCATACGCAGCTCGACGACGTCCTCCCACCAGGCCTCCGGGTCCTCGTAGCCGGCCAGGCGCGCCAGCTCGGCGATCGGGTCGGTCCGCACCGGCTGGGCCGTGCCCCGGGCCGCGGCGTCGCGGTGTCCGCGGTGTCCGCGGTGTCTGCGGTCTCTGACCCACTATCCGCCGGGCCGTCCGTCCCTCCGAGCTGCTCGAGCCACTCGGGTCTTCCGAGCCGGCCGTATCGTCGATGGGCCCCTCGGTCTCCACCTCGCCCTCGGCCCCCGCCTCGGCGTCAGCCTCCGACCGGGCCCTGCTCCCTGCTCGACCTTCCGCGCGGCCAGGACCGCGGGCCGCCGGCAGATCCATGAAATGGGCCTGCGCCCTGTGCGCCACCGCCCAGGACAGCGCCTGCCACTCGGGGAGAAGACGGCCATCGGCCAGAAGGAGGCCTGCGAGGGATCGGTGTTGTCCCAGGCGAGCAGGGCCACCGGGCGGCTCCAGCCCCCGGCCCGCCCACTCGATGAGGCCATCGGCGTCCGCCGGCCCCTCGATGAGGACGCAGTCGGGCCGGTAGTCCTCCAGCGCTGCGGGCCAGGGCCCGTGCCGAGCCCGGACCGTGGTGACGGACCCCAGGACCCGCACAGGCGGGCGCGGGTCCCCGGCCCCGGTTGCAGGGCCGCCCGCGGACTCGGCCTCGGCTCCGACGTCGGCCCCGGAGTCGAGCTCTGCGTCGACGGTCACTGCCCCACCTCATGGCAGGCGCGGTAGAAGTCGGACCAGTCGCGGCGCTCGCGCACCACGGCCTCCATGTACTCCGACCACACCACCTGATCGGCCACCGGGTCGCTCACCACCGCCCCGAGGATCCCGGCGGCCACGTCCGAGGGGCGCAGGACGCCGTCGCCGAAGTGGGCACTCATGGCCAGACCGTTGGTGACCACCGAGATCGCCTCCGCCGTGGACAGGGTGCCCGACGGCGACTTTCAGGCTCGTGCGTCCGTCCTCCGTCACGCCCTGGCGCAGCTCGCGGAAGACGGTGACCACGCGACGGATCTCCTCCAGGGCGCCCTCCGCGGCAGGCAGCTGGAGCGCCGAGCCGAGGTCCTCCACGCGGCGGGCCACGATGCTCACCTCCTCCGCCGAGGCCGGCAGCGGCAGCACCACCGTGTTGAAACGGCGCCGCAGCGCCGCCGAGAGGTCGTTGACGCCGCGGTCGCGGTCATTGGCGGTGGCGATGAGGTTGAAGCCCCCGTGCGCCTGCACCTCGGTGCCCAGCTCCGGCACCGGAAGGGTCTTCTCGCTGAGCACCGTGATGAGGGCGTCCTGAACGTCGGAGGGCATACGGGTGAGCTCCTCGACCCGGGCGATCCGGCCCGTCCCCATGGCCGTCATGATGGGGGAGGGGACGAGTGCCGCCTGCGAGGGGCCCTCGGCCAGGAGCCGGGCGTAGTTCCAGCCGTAGCGCACCGCCTCCTCCGAGGTGCCCGCCGTGCCCTGCACCAGGAGCGTGGAGGTGCCGCAGATCGCCGCGGCCAGGTGCTCGCTCACCCAGGACTTCGCCGTTCCCGGCACCCCCAGAAGGAGCAGGGCCCGGTCGGTGGCCAGGGTCGCCACGGCCACCTCGATGAGACGCCGGTTGCCGACGTACTTCGGGGTGATGACGGTGCCGTCCTCCAGCGTGCCGCCCATGAGGTAGGTGACCACCGCCCAGGGTGAGAGTCGCCAGCTCGCCGGCCGGGTGCGCTCGTCAAGACGAGCCAGGGCGGCGAGCTCCTCGGCGTAGCGCTGCTCGGCGTGCGGGCGCAGCAGGGGCGCGTTGTCGGTGCTGGTCTGGTCATTGGTCTGGGTGCTGGTCACGGGAGCTCCTCGGTGGCTGACGGGCGGGTGGTCGACGGGCGGTCGGGAAGAAACAGGGCGTGGTGCGTACGAAGGCGGCTAGGACGGAGGAGTGCGCAGAGCCTCCAGCTGGAGTCTCAGACGCAGCCCCTCGACGGCGTCGGTCAGGAAGGCCGGCGCCGAGTCGGGACGGGAGACCTCCTCCATCAGGGCCAGTGCCTCGGGCAGGACCGTGGCGTGGCAGGAGACCGGCAGCCTGGTGGTCTCCTGGGTGGTCCAGTAGCCGATGTCCTCCGGGCGGTGCGAGTCGAGGGCGGACCGGAGGAAGGAGACCATGCGGCGCGAGTGCTCCGCGGAGTAGGGGCACGGCCAGTAGCGGCGCATGTCGGTGAAACGATCGAGATCGCCCCGCTTGAAGGCGTCGGCCGTGCAGGCCTCGATGAGGGCGCCGCTGCCACGACGGTCCGCGGTGAACAGGGCGCTGCTCAGATCCAGCGGCTTGCCCTCGAAGGTCACCTCGGCCTCGAGGAGCTGACCGGCGGACAGCCCGATGAGAGCCGGCCAGCGGTCGATCGGGACGCGTCCGACCACCTCCTCCAGCAGAGCGGGAGGGTATCCGGCAGCCGCTCTCCTGGCGGCCGGTGGGCCGACGTCGACCCGGGACGGGTCCCCGGTGCCACGCTCCCCGTACTCGTCACGCAGGACCTCGTCGGTCACCTCGATGGGGTGGCAGTCCACCCGGGTGGTGCGCAGAAACCGCTTGGTGACGCTCATGTGCGAGGCGGCCAGCGCCTCGGCGCGCTGGACCAGGCCGGATCCGGGCAGATGGAGGAGCATCTGAGCCGCCGCCTGGCGCACCCCTCCGGAGCGGTCCGTGACGGCCATCTCCAGCAGAGGCAGGTCCGCCTCCCCCAGGCCGGTGGCCAGCGCCTCGACGATCCCCTCGCGGGCCTCGGCCCTCTCCTTCTTCCACGACGCCACCATGAGAGTCCGTGCGGCGGCCGGGTCCTGGGCGCGCAGCCGCCTGAAGTAGGCGAGCCGCTGGGCGGTGGTGCCCAGTCTCCACACTGAGTCGTCCAAGGAGTCGTCCAAGGAGTCGTCCCCGGAGTCGCCGCCGGGCAGCGACACCAGGGGCTCGACCCGCTTGCCCCACACCGGATGCTCGCGGAGCACCGCTGCGGCGCGTTCGTCGATGACGCCGAGGACCGCGTCGCGCTCCTCGTGCCTGTAGGCGGTCTCATTGAGGACGCGCACGAGGAGCGGGGCCGGCAGCCTCCAGCCGCGCTCGGCCACCACCCCCAGTGCCGTGGCCAGCAGCTGCTGCTGAGGCTTGCTGGCCAGGATCTGCTCGAGGAGGGGGCGCAGCGCCTCCGGTGCCAGGGGGCGCGACGACGTCGGCCAACCGGTGTCCCAGGCGGCGGAGGAGGGGACCGAGGGGATCGTGGCGCGGTGCACCGCACCGTAGGCGGCGGCCGCGTCCAGGAGCGCATCGGTGCCGTCCGCCGCGTCGCCCTGCACCCCCAGCGCCCTCTGCCTTCTCCTGCCGGGCAGGAAGGGCCTCGGCGACGGCTCTGGGGAGGGCCTCCGAGGAGAAGGGCCTCGCACGTGTTCCCATGACGGCGGCTTGGGCCAGCGGGGACAGGTCACTCACAGGGCACGCACTTCTCCATCGGTGACAACACTCAGAGCCCGCAGGCCCGGCGGGCGACAGCTCGCCCGCAACCGTGACCTCGTCACTGTCGGCCAGAAGCGGCAGGACCCATCGGGCGTCGTCGGGCACGATGAGCGGCAGCGCCCCGTCCGCGTCCCCGAGTGCCGGCTCACCGTTGCCGAGCAGACGGAACCGCCCTGAGACCAGCACCGGTACGGCTTCCACCCACGGGTCCGCGGCGACAGCACGCCTCCAGGCCTCCCGAGCGGATGCCGTCCCCGAGGGCTCGGGCACCCAGCCGGTCACGGGCCGCGAGGGCTGCTCATCGGACAGGGCCACGCGCAGCTGGCCGCGCCCCGGGTAGAAGTGCGCGACGGCGTCGAACCGGGTCCCGGGAACGACAGTGGTGGCGAAACCGCCGGAGACGGGGGCGAAGGCGAGGATGAGCGCCCAGCGCCGGGTGGTCGTGCCGTAGAGCCACAGGCGGCGCTCGGCGAGCCTGCCCTCCACAGTGTCCCGGCCGGCCACGACCACCCAGGTGTCACCGATGCCGGGCGAGGCCAGGACGTCCTCGGTGCGCGCGGTGATCCCCACGTGGGAGCGGACGGTGGCCCCCAGGTCGTCGGGCAGCTGCTCACGCCGGGTCCAGGCCCGAATGAGCAGGTGGAGCAGTCCGAGCTCGTCGAGCAGCCGCTCGGGCCAGTCGGGGGAGGAGTCCGTCAGCCGTGACAGGGCCGTCAGGCGCCGGGCGACTCCGGGGGCCTGGGCATCGACCATGCGGGAGGCGAAGCTCGTCAGCTGCTTGGGGCGCTGGGCCGAGCCGTTGGCCAGCCCCTGGCGGAGCTGATCGGCCAGCCACCGGTCCAGGTCCGCCAGCCCCTCGGTGATGCGCCGTCGCGGGCGCGGGCACGAGCCGCGGCGCTCTTTGCGGAGGCGGCTGCCCGGGCCGGGTCATCGGGCTGGTCCGCGGCCTCCTGCCGCGCGGCCTTCTGCTGGGCTCGCTTGGCCCGGCCCTCCAACCACTCGGCGGCGAAGGCTGCCGGCCCCTCGCCGGCCACCCTGGCCCCGGCTCCACAGGTGCAGTAGGCCGACGGCGTGCTTGCAGGGGAACTTGCGGCTGGGGCAGGAGCACTTGAAGGCCGGGCCGGACAGGTCCACGCACACCCGGTACGGTTTCTTGCCCGACCCTGAGGCGCTTCCCCACACCAACGCCTCGTGCACGCCGGTGTCGGACCACGTGGCGGGCGAGGCCAGCTTGAGGCCGGCCGTGGCGACTTGCTTTGTCCGGTGCCAGCGCGGTGACCTGCTCGGTGCTCCAGGGCGCGATGGTCGGTGAGCTCATGAGGCCGAGGATAGGGCAGGGCGGTGACACCAATGAGCCCTCTTTCGTGGGAATCTCGATGATGCGCCTGGGGAGTCCTTCCCATGGTGCCCGCTCTTC
>BNJV01002141.1_pt1 | contig 59729 bp, 93 predicted proteins | sample 8540591 | NCBI WGS metagenome assembly BNJV01 (sample SAMD00202457, study PRJDB9452) | human saliva metagenome | host: Homo sapiens | reverse complement strand
AAAAGGCCGGCAACCAGTGTTACCTAGTCAGGCACTTATGCCGCGATAGCCACCCAAACCAGCACGCGAGCATTTTGTCCACGTCTCCCTGTTACATGACGGTGAGACGCCCGAAATTACCCGGGTCTTCCGACAGCTCAGGGTGAGTGAGACCGCGGGAAAAGTGGTCTAATCGAAGGCGTCATCGTTGATTTTGCCTGTGTGGGTCTTCCACGGGATGGAGAAGTCAATCGCCTGCCCGCAGAGCCAGCACGGGTGCCGTGCCCTTGCAGGCGGCTAAGAACTTGGTTCGTACGGCCCGATAGCGGCGAGAGTCAAAGCTCGCCGTTCTGGTGCGCCGTCCCTTTCGTCATAGCAAGGTTTCAGCAAGAGCGTCCCCGCTAGTTTTAGAGCCGGTATTTCTTGGTGATTTCTGCCGTACCGCTGCCAATGCTCAAGGCGCAGCTGTCAATAGCTAGTATTCTTCAAGCTCAACACCGATTTAGCTGGCGTTCGAGCTGCCACGCGGCGATAAGTGTTGAGCCAGCCCCAGAACATGGGTCAGCGATGACGGCTTGGTCGTTGTCCATGCGCCCGATGATGGTGCATCAAGTCAAGAGGCTGGGTTGACCTATCCGAGCTGTCAGAGCTTCAGCGGTTCTCATGGGTCGTTATTACGGATCCAAGCGCGGGTCGTTCCTCTTCCAGCCTTTCGCCCCACACGTATATTTCTTCATCCTTGAGCGTAGAATGAGTTAGCAAGGTGCCCTAAAATATTGCTGTCTTTTGTGCCAGATAAGCCGATGCTTGGTTTGCGGTGGGCGTGGTTTCCGCCACGTACCGAACACGGCGACAGCTTTATCCATCTTGTTAGTTTCGTCCACACAGCGAGAGCAGACATCCCGGACTTCAGGTTTTGGTCGTTTGCTATGCCCCCGGTGCTCTTTCACCCAGAACTTCGAATAGCGGGATGCCATAGGGTGGTCAGTGATGAGCGTCAGCGCCTACCCACGTATCCGATAGCTCTAGAGAATCCCGTGATAAAAGGGGTGACATGCTCATTCTCGTAGTAGGTGTCAGCTCAACTGTAGGTACCTCATCACTTGCCCGCGTATTCCACGCCGCGCCGGTGGCGGCGTGGCTTCCGCTTGTTCTTATCCTTGTCAGCTGTTTTCGGGTCGCCAAATCACCCGTTGGGTCTCGGTAGGTTTTTGCCGGTGCCCGACGTTCTCTCGATGGGTGGGGCCTGGGCACGGGTTCTGCACGTGATAAGCCGCCTTAGGGATAGCGTGTTGTGACCCACCGGCGGGGCCGCACTGGGTGATGTGGGTGCTTTGCAGTCTGAGCTGCAGGCGCATGTGGGCAGGGGTCGACGACCTGCGGTTTTGGAGACCGCTGCTCTGCCGATTGAGCTACCCGCACATACCCCCGGGCGTGCCCAGCCCAAACCAGGGCACGCACGGGGCCCGGGTAGGAGAAAGCCCCGCCTAAACGGCAGGGCCTTCGCGTTCACTCATCCACATGGCACAGTCTCAACAAAACTGCTATCTGGGCGTAGTCCACCCGAGGTGATAACAGGTTAACACGCCGTGGAGAATTATGCCCCGGGTGTTAAATTCTGCGATGAATCGACGCAGCAAATCCCGCATCCCATGTTCCCCTTCAGATTTCCACCGCAGCCGCGGCACATTGCGCGGGTGACATTCCAGCAGAGCGCCTGCTGCTGCACCCAACCACCGGCGGGCCGCGTAGCGCACAAAAATTCACCGCACACAGGGCAGGCTGCGTCAAGCTGTTCAGCTCCACGTAGTGATGCCCGGATTTCCCGTCACACCAGTGATAAGCGACCGCCGCCGCCACCCGCTCCGTATCCGGGGCGTCAGCTTCTACGCGGCGCATGCCCGCATCTGCGCTTTCACGTCGCGAAGACCCGTACCCCTGCACCGTGGCCTGGATAGCTGGACGATTTCCAGAGCATCTGAGCCAGATCAGCATCCGCTGACTCTACCGCGCCGCTGGACGCGGTTATTCCGCGCACCCCAGCGCACGCGTCTGCGAGCACATCCAGCAGCGGCATTTCCGCACTAGCTCAGATTTCTGCACTATCTTCCCTGGTGGAGTTATCGCAGTAATCACGCACGATCATCCAGGGGCCGCCCGTCGGTGAGGTCGGTGACAGACACCGCGAGCGCGGGGGTCTCAGCATTAGCTTTTTCTTTCTGTGAGCTGGTGGGTGTGCTGTGCCTGGGGTGTGGTCATGGGTTAGCTGCGGATTTCTTGGATGCTGATTTGGGTTACGGGGTTTGTTCTGCAAGCACGCGTATTTTTGGGCGTGGATTTGGAGTGTGGGTGTCGTCTCGCCCAGGCGCGGGCGGTTGAGGGCGTCGAGTACGGTGTGAGGTTGTCGAGGTCCACGCGGCGGCGGTCTGGGAGGATGAAGCGTGAGTGACCTTGTATCTGGTGTGTGGGTTTGTCGTGTGCTGCCGGTTGCTTTTCTCCATGCGGCGATGATGCGGCGTTCTGCGTCTACGGTGGTTTGGGGGTGAGGGTATTGATTTTTACCGCGTTGCGTGAAGCGGGGCCGGGCTTTGTGGGCGGCCTCAGACGGTGAAGTGGATTTCGGCGGGCGCGGCGGGTTTCGATGAAGGTTGCGAGCCCTGCGTCTCGGTTGGAGTTGTTCGCTGGCGAGGTTTTTCCATTGTTTTGTCCGTCTTTCTGTTTCCGGTAGTAGTGGCGCTGGTAGGCAGCGGCAGCCGCGGGTGCGGTTTTCGAGTGGGCCGCCGCACTGGTGGCATGTAGGTTTTGGGTGGTTTGGGTGTGCGGCGGGGCCGGGGTTTTGATTTCGCCTCGGCGGCGGCGCGCTGAGCTGGTGCGGCGGCGGCAGGTGATGCATCTCGAGGTTCGGGGCGTCGTATGGGGCGCCGCCACCTGGCTACAGGTTTTATTGTGTCTGACATTAGGTTATTCCCTGGGGTCGTGGGTGCCCTTTGTGATTTTTGGTTTTTAGGTCGTTGATTTCTTGCGGTGAGGTTGTTGAGGCTCCCTGCGGGTTCCTTGGGTTCCGATGATGATTTTCTGGGTGATCTGCTGCAGGTCTTCTATGGCTTTGCGGTGGGTTGATAGGGCGCGAGTGGTGCCAGAGCCCCAGCACGATGTTCAGCGCGGTGAGGGCTGCAGTGTCAGATGAGGGCATTATTCTGTCTCCGTTTCTGTGATTTCGGTGAGGGTCACGGCCCGCCGTCTTCGGTGTACTGGTGGCGGTGCCGTCCGCGAAACGCAGCGTGAGACGCAGCGCGTTGCTGGTGCTGGTTTCGTTGCTGTACCCGGTAAGCCTCGCCGTGTTCTTCAGAGAGCGCCCCGAGTAGCTGCAGGTGAGGTTCGCGTCGATGTATTCTTCGCGGGTCATTGAGGGCCGCCCCGTGTATTTGCGGATGATGCCTTCACCGTCTGGGCTTATTTTGGTGGTTTCTTCGTCTGCAGGCGATGAGGTTAAAGCGGGCGTGTTCGGCGGCGGCGGCTAAGGCTTCTTGCTGGGTGTCGTAGAGGGTGGGCATGCTGCACCGGTAGACGCCCGAGTTTTCACAGTCTTTGCATTCGACTGTCCACATTTCTGGGATGCTCTTGTATTCGACGGCGGGCCGGTGTGTGCGGTATGGCACTATGGGGGATTTGGTCGCCGTTGGCTTTCCCGTATTGGGTAGGGAGTGCCGCAAGGCGTCTGCTGCGTTCATGATGCCTTTTTCTGCCGTGTTTTCGTAAAGTCATCACAAAGCGACCGTGAGGCGCTTATTTCTGCCCCAGTCCATTACGGAATACCTGCTTGCATCTTCTTCTAGGGTTATGCGTGCGGGTCTAGGGAGAAGCGGGGATGTGGATCAGGGCGGGAATTTATGCACTTGCGGTGCGGGTAGGGATGGTGTTAGCGGCGGTGCGGCTAAAAGTTTGGTGCTGCTCATGATGGGTTATGCTCCTCGAGGAATCGGCGGGTGTGGTTTTGGACTATTTTTCGGCTTGCGCTTGGGTTTCCATGTTCTTGGATGGTGTCTTTGGCTGCTTCGCCCTGGTAGAGCACCCGGGCGGGTGGTGCGGGATGGATAGCAGGCGTCTGCGCAGTCTTGACGAAGACTGCACAAATCGCGTGCACGCTGGGGCCCGTACCCTGGCGCGCGGTAAAGCCTTGAGTTTTCACTGGCCCTGTGGGGTACCCTTCCCGGGTGTCTGTCTTGCAGGTCATTTCCCGCCCCATTCGAGTGATAGGTGCGTGCACGGGCTGGCAACCTAGTAGGTGCATCACTGTACTCGGACATCAGCTGCTCGTACCGGTCTAGCGTGACAAGGCTGTTTTTCGGGGTCTGGGTGGTGGGTGCGTGCCCACCGCACACCACACCCTGATAGTCCGTGCCCGGCGATCAAGCCGCCCTGTTTATGCATTAGAGGTTCACCCTCACATCTCTCAAGTTTACGTTGCACATCGTAGATCCCATCGCTTCGAAGGTTGCGCGGGCGTAGATTTTTCAGGTTTGCGGGCCCTTACTGAGAGGCTGGTTCCGACGGGGCTCTCAGCGGTTTCTCCTACCTTCCGGGGCCGGGTGGCCGGGTCTTGCCCATGTCAAGCTCATCAATAGCTGTGGGAGTGATTCCCACCCTTCAGGGTAGTGGGTGCAGAATTGAGGGCTGTCCCAAAGAACTCTGATACTTGCTCGTAGAGGCTTGAGAGCGAGCCCGTAAGCTCATCAGCCACAGCGTGTCGCTAATCTCATAGAAGACAGTGAGTTTCCGCGGTTTCGGTAATTAGTGGGGCATCAGTTTTGCTCTCCTAGTGTTTCCTTGATTTCCCACACAGCAATGGGCACGTAATTGCTGTCAGCATCCGGGGTGCCAGCGTAGATTTCCTGGGACTTGTAGTCCAGGTGCAAGCCAGTCGCTAGGGGAAGAGCGAGCGCGCCGCATCATAGATAGCTTTTTCGCGGGTGATTTCGCCGGTAGGTGTTTCCCGTAGCTGATGATCAGCGCCGCGAAGGGGTACCTCTGATTGGTGGCGCTCTTTGACCGGAAAACTTTCAGCGTCTCAGTTTTACTCATCGCCGGTGACCTCTTCGGCTAGTGTCCACTGGGTGAGCGTGTAGCCACGGCGGCTTTAGCGCGGAGCTGCAAATCACGCACCAGGGTGTCTTTAAAGTTTTTCTGGATAGTGGTAGCTATGGTTTGTGCCGCTGAGGCGAATAGCTGCAACCCTTCTGGGGTCTGAGGGTTAGAGTCCATTTTTCTTTTCTCCTTGTCTAAGCGTTGCTGCTGATGATGACCACAGCGGCGCGGCGGATGCTGAAAAGCGCCCATGTTGTGTAAACAGCGGCGGTGCGGATGTAGGTAGGGCACCGCGGCTGATGAGTGCGCGGGCGCGGGTTTTGTCGATCCACGCGGCGGCGGTGAACGCGACGGCGGTGACGATCAGGAAAAATTACCCAGGCGGTGATGGTTTCGTCGCTGGTTTTTCTTTCTGTGGGGTTATCGCCGGTGATAATGAGGATGATGAGGCGGATAATGCCGATGACGATGAGGCGGCGGCGGCTGGGGCAATGATGAGCGTGATGGTGGATACGATTGCGATGCCGCTGCAGCCGATGAATTTTTGCGATGGGTTGATGGCGGGGTGTCTTCGGTGTCGAAATCGTCGAAGCCGTTGAAGTAGTTTCATGTTCTTTTTCTCCTTGTCAGGTTGGTTTTAGCGGGTGTGGATGGTGCGGGCGTATTCTGATGACTTCCACCATCGTGGGGGTGCGGTTGATGCGGCCTTGGACGCGGTGGGCGTAGTGGGCCATGTCGTGGGCGAAGGTTTTAGGCCCGTTGTCTGGGTGGTTGGCCCGGAATTTTTGACGGCTTCCCAGGTGATCCGTTCTAGCCACCAGTCAGCGCTGGTTGGTGTTAGCAGCTTCTGTGAGCCAGTTTTCGTTGTTGCGGTGGGTCATTGTTCCTTCTTTGCGTGTTTCATCACCTGCGGGGCTGCTGTGGGCTAAATAGCGATGGTTTCGGTCTTGGTGGTGTCCGCGTTTTCCGTGCGTTTTTCAGTGAGTGCGCCCAGGCGGCGGCGCGCGGGCGGATGCGAGCGCTTCTTGAGCGCGGTGTACGCGGCGGATGCTGCACGGTAGGCGCGGTATGCGTTTTTCTACTGTGGGGCGGTGTTTCGGGGTTGCCGTAGGCTTTTGAGATAGCCGAAGAGCGCGTCATCTGGACATGTCAGCTGTTTGTTTACTTGGGCTGCGAGGATTCAAGTACAGCTGCTGCGCCTGCATCGGACGGGGTGTTGTAGTCATGGTTTTTCCTTCCTGTTGTTTATTCGGCGGGGGCGGGTTCGGGGCGGCCTGGATTTCTTCGAGGATGTCTTCAAGCACCACGTAGAGAATCTGGTTGGTGAGCTTGGTTCGCATCAGCTCGATTTCCGCTCATCGGTGACGGTGAAAACGCCTTTTTCGGCGAGCTTGAGAACTTCTTCTGTTATCCGCCACGGAACGCGCTTTCTAGGGCGCGGTTCTGCAGAATCTCGATAATTTCTTCGGCGGTCATCATTGTTTTCTCCTAGATGTGTGGTTGGATGGGCGGCGGCGGCGGTTGCCGCAGTGAGGTCAGTGGCTGTGCCAGTCACTCGTCCAGCACCCGGCTACGTCAGTTTGCTGTGCGGGTCGCGGCACCCTGCGAGCGCTTCGTCTCTGGTGAGGGCAGGTTCCCCGCTGTCGCTGGCTGGTGGGCGATCCACTAGCAGGGCGAGCTTCCCGGCGCGGGTGCTGGTGTGGGCGCTCATCGCGGGCGATAAGCTTTTGGGTGCTCACGAGTTTTGTCTCCAGTGCCGATGGTGGTGAGCATCCTGCGCACGTGTTTCTGGCATGGGGATTTTCTCCGGTGGATGCTTCAGGGCTGGGGGCACGGGCGGGGGTGAATCCGTGCTCGGCGATGATGTGCCCGGGCAGCTGGGATGCGCGGCGGTTGTAGGTCTCAACGATTTCGCGGCGGATGATTTTCGAAGACTTTCTGACCGTATTTCGACCTGAGCCTTTTGAGGGCAGTGATTTCGCGGCGCATTTCCTGGGAGTATTCTGTGCCACGCTTCTAGGACGGTGCCGGGTTGCTAGCTTGAGCATCCGCTCAACCGAGTAGAGGCGGCGGATCAGCTCGGCGGCGTCAGCGAAGGGCACGTCTCGCAGGATTCCCGCCCAGATATGCAGGTCTGCATCGTTCAGCGGCTCTAGCCGTGAATCGGCGGACGCCGCCCAAGCATAAAATTGTCTCGACTTCATCCGGTGTCATCGGGCTGTGACCTCAAAACTTCTTGAGGGCGGGCGGCGGGCTCCAGCTGCTGCTGGAATTCGGTGGGGTGGCTTCGGGGGAAAAATGGTGGGGACTCCCATCTAGCCCGGACACGGGATGCGTGGGACATAAACCCGAGCCGGTGCCGGTGGCGTATTCGTCCACATACCGCTCATCACGTAACCACCGCCACATGCTCTTGATGTATTTCCGGCTCGGTGCCTGCACCTTGCAGTGGGTTGCGTATTTCGCGGCGGCGGAGATGATGACCCGTCACTACTTTTTCACGGTTGCAGCGAATTGTGCGCGGGCCTGCTTCACTTCGGTGCCGCGGCGGTTAGCCGGGTCAGGCTGCCCGGAATTCATCGAAAAGCTTCGCTGTAGCCCTCGAGTCGCATCGGCGGCGGTGCCGCCGCGGTTCCCTTGATAGGTTCTTGGTAGGTTCTATTGATAGGTTCTTTATTGATAGGTTCGGGTGTCACTGTGACACCCACCTGCGACTGTGGTGCGCCCACTGGGTGACTGTGTGTCACCCCTGTGGGTGTCACTCTGTCGCCCACTGGGTGACTGTGTGTCACCCACCAGCTCGGAATTTCCCATGCGTAGCAGCTCCATAAAATGCAGCTGATAGAGGTTCGAATCGTTCCGTTTATTGTCGTTAGCCGCTCATATTTTGTGAGCAAATTCATTTTTTTCGAAGTTCTGAATGGCGCTGCGCGGTGCGTTTTGAGCAGATTGATTTACCAGCCAGGCTTTTTCATCGCGGGCCAGCAAATCCCTTTGTCATCGGCCATATCAGCGAGCGCGATCAAAACCAGTTTTTCGTTGGCTGTTGGCCCATCTTCGGCGATTTCTAGCACTGGGGAACAAGTACTTGGTGCTCATCTTTTTACCTTTCTGTGAGTTGGCGGCGGCGCCATACCCTCGATCATTGACCCGGCGCGTCCTTTTCGGGTCGAGTTTTTGCATTCGCCGCACCAGCGGGCGGGTTTGCTTGAATTCTGGTGTTTTAAAGAGCGCCCCCACCAGTTCCGGGTGGTCTGGTTCTTCAACTCGTCCGTGCAGGTCATCGGCGGTGAGGTGTCTTGCTCAGCAAAAACCGCGTCTACTGCTGCGGGAGAGCCCGACACCCATTCCTCATAGGGTGGTCTCTGAATGCCATTGCCCTAGCCATCGTCTTTACCCCTGTTCTCGTAGGGCGATAATGTCCGTGAGGTGGTAAAACCAGCGGCGCCCGATTTTGAAGCCGCAGGGCATGTCCGAGCCGCTGGATCGGCGGGTTGCGAGCGCGGCGGGTGTGGTGTGCCACCTCTCTGCTAATTCCTCACTGGTGAGTGGCCTGTGTTTGCATTCACACATTTTCTTCTTCCTGATTCTAGAAAGCCTGGAAAAACTTTATATAGGGTCAGTCGAGTTAAAAATTATTTGAGTAGGTCTTTGGGGTCGATATTGGAGCCAGTCCGCTATCTCAATAAATTCCTTTAAAACCTCAAATTTCCGCTATTGCTCAGTGCGTGAGTCATATAGCGGGTGTGCGCCCAAGATGCTCTGCGAGCTCCCGCTGCGTTTTGCCCCTTGTCCTTAATGACCCACTTGGATGCGAGCGAGCGCGTTCTCGTGGTTCTTCATCATTTTCTCTCTCTGTTGAGCTGATATACACATCATATACCCTATATGGGGGTCATCGTCAAACCGAATCGAGAAAAATATTTTATACAAAAGATAATCTCTACTATAATAGAATCATGGCACGATCGACAACAGTAGAAAATAACGCCCCTAGTCAGGGCCATACACTCGAGCTGCGCGGCCTCATTGCACAACGCAGCCTTAGCCAATACCGGTTGCGTGACAAAAGCGGCGTGAGCCAATCCACTATCTCAAAGACTATCTACCGGGACACCTCAACGCTCAACCTCTCCCAGCTCGATAGCCAACGCGCTCGGAGAAAAAGCCCAGCAAATCATCGCCCGCGCCGAACGCGCTGCCGAACGCGAACAGCAACAACAACACGCCTACGCGCCTGCGACCCGGAAATCCAGGCCCTCATCGCACGCAGCCAACAGCTCAGGAAAGACGGTTACGCGCTCGCCCGCCAAGCGCGGTGACCCTGAGACTGGTGGCGACTGGGTAACCCCCTATATCTCAGCCTTTTGTGGTGCAGGCACTGTCGCCAGCACATCTATCACTCACCGATATAACCGAAATCACCAACCACGCATCAGATTTCACCAAGCCCCACACGGGCTTTCACACGCTCAAACACAATTTCACATCGGAGAAACCACACAAAATGCTTTTACAACCGTGGATTCACGCGGATGAGCTCGGGATGCGCGTGCTCGCAGGAACCCGGCGACGATATTCAGGCTCTACCTGGGCCGCGGGGTAATCCATGCTGTCCCCACGCTGCCTACCCCTGCCGCCCGCTGACATCCCTAGCCCATGAAATCGTGCACGCGGAAGCGGGGCACGAACATCGGGCACCGAACATGCACCTGCCGCTGTAGCCGCCACCGAGCGGGAATGCGACCGGATCGTCACCAAAAGACTCATTGACCCGTGCGCTCTCAAAAACCCTACGCATTGGCCGGGGCAACAACCTAGAGGATTTTGGCTGCGCTGAGTTGGGGTCACTCTCAATGTTCTCAAGCTCAGCATGAAACTAAATAACGGAATAAGGTAAGAAAATAATGCAAAAATTGCTATAGTTTTGCTGCGGCTGCGGCGACCGTTGTTCTAATCGCCGTGGGTTACCAGCGACCCTATCATTGATCCGGGCTTTGGACGAGCCTGTCTTTCGCGTGCGCTGGCTTCTCGATGAGCGTTTTCTGTGAAAGCCCTAGCTATATGCAAGCGGGAAAATAAGCGCGCAGAAAATAGAGAAAAGGAACCTGAAATGCCTGAGAAAACCCACTCATCTTGATTACACAATTCGATGGACAGCCCTATCATAGGAAGACATGTCCAGACCATCTATGAGCGAGGAAGACGCGGCGGGCTCCCACCCTTACGATTCGAAAACCCCAACCGGGGGCGGGGATGGTTTCCAGGCACCATAGACGCCTGGGATAAGGAAATGAGGGTATACAAGCGAAAAAGAAGCGTCTCACACAGAATCCAATGTGAAAGAAAAACCGGCGGGGCACACGGCTACGATTAACTGCAGTACGCCCCACCGAGCGTTACCAAATAAAGTTCCCAGTTTTTAAAAAGGTTTGCGTATGATCCAACATAGCACAGACAGCACATCGTATGCAGCGCGGCGGTCATTCATGGGTAGGGCACGCACGCCACCAGGCACACACGGCAAATATTCATCTCCAAAACCGCAGCAGGTACATGGTGTGCGATCACCTACTACCGGGGCATGGACGGGAAGCGGCGTAGCTGCAGCCTGCGCACTCACCGCACCAAAGACAGGCGCGGAACGCGCTTTGCGGGAATACGCGCTCAAATCACCCAAAACAGCAGGAAAACTCTCACACCACTCAACGCTAGAAAAAGCTGCTGAACTGTGGTGGAAGAATGGAACTCAGAAAAACCACGCCCACATAACACTACAATTACCGCTTACAAATACAGTATAGAAAACAATCATACCGATAATTGGACAATTGCACTGATAGAATGCACTACCGGCGTATTAAGTCTATTCATTAAAGCGATTATCGCAGACCGTAGCGTATCTATCGCTATCCGTGCGCGAATGATACTGAAAATGATATTTGCAACCGCCACACGCTATGATGCAATAACACGTAATCCTGTAGACGGTGTAAAAATCCTACTGCTATCAAAAAGAGATAAAAATATTATCAATTGATGAAACAGAGCGAATGCGCCAATTCTTACAGGACGTAACGCTCCAGCATTTGAGCTCATGCTCGTTACAAGTGGGCGCATCGGAGAAACTCGCTATACGGTGGGAAGATATAGAACAAACCCCAGCGGGGGTAATCGCCCATCTAAGCGGGACACTCACCGGCGTCGGAAAATACACGAAGCGTCAAGAACACCGCAAATCCGGCAAAAATATATCCCTTTACCTGCCCGAATTGGCGGTGCGTGCTCGAAAAATACGCATCCGAGACCTGCAGGATCATCGAAACGGCCCAATATTTATAGGCTCACCAAGAGCAAAACGGGTGGCTTTCTGCCGATACCTTCCGCATAAACTGGAACAACAAATTAAAAGGAACTGAATTTGAGAACGTCCATCCACACATAATTCGCGCAACAGTCGCAACTATGCTGGCAAACAATACAAACGCGGCGGCGGCGAGCGCTCAGCTCGGAAACACTGAGGCTGTTTTGCGTGCACACTATTGAGGCAGGACGATCTGGCACCTGATGCGCGGGCGATTTTGGAAGTTTTCGGGGCTAGCAATGTGTCCGCAATGTGTCCGCATACTTTTATACCCGCCTTTAAATTCCTGATATAATCAAAGGATTTTTACGCGAATAAAGTATGTGCACAAATATAAATCGAGTACATTAGAATAAATAACGACACCTCAGTTTCCCGCGTAATTTCCGTGTTTTACTACCCAAGCATCAGGATGCATGAGGGAAAAATCACGTTCAATGTATCCGCAATGTGTCCGCATGCTGATTTTCACCCTTTCAGCCTCACGCCCCAGTACCTCTCAGGGTGTAATGGAGGTCACTTAAATTTTCCCAAAACCTCGTGTTTTGAGTTGGCATCTGATTATATATATTATATACTTGAAGGGTAGGGAGGGAACGGAAACCCGAAGCCTACGAAAGAAACAGCAACCGAAAGGAAGTCAGAAAAATGGCACTCGCAACCGCAGCACAGGTAAAAGTACATTTGACAAGCTCATCGCCGACTGGGAACTCACATCGAGCAGACCGCAAAAGTCCTTGAGCACATCGGTGCCACTCAATGGAAACCCTCACCAAGGGCGCGACGCAAAGCCAGATGATCGACACCTCAAAAGTAGCTCTATCGGGCCATCATCCGCCCCGAAGATTGCGTAGGCAAAGACATTTACGGCGAGCCTATCGACGTAGAACCGGAAGAGGACGAAGATTACGTAGAGCACGCAAAGGGCTGCTTTGGCGAATGGGAAGGCGAAGAATGCACCTGCGGCGCATACGACGCATACCTCAAAAACGTTGAAGCCAAGGAAGCAAAGCAGATGCAGATGATGCGGATACCGCAAGCAACGCAGCTGATGTGAATGATGCAGATAGCGACATTCCCGCCGCATACCGCACCGCCGAATACAAGAATCTGAACGCCGGGGTGGCTCACCCGCCTCAGCCACCGAGGGCCACATCAGCCCACTACCCCACGGCACAAGCGCCTATCTAGTAGGGCAGCAACGGGGAAGCGGAAGAGCTGCGGGAATGGTGCGCAGCACAGCGCGCCCGCCTGGCCTACCTGCTGCGCCAAATCTACGGCGTATAGATAAACCAAAACCCGCCCGCACCCTCCAAGGGTGCGGGTCACCCCACTAAGAAAGGAAAATAATGCAGTCTGAAGAGGTCTTCGCAAAGTCGATGTTCCCCGAAATTTTAGGGGCGAAGCTAATCACCATCTGCAAGCGCGAAGAAACAGCATGAGCTACCACGTGCCCGCCGTCATTATCAAGGGGAAAAAGCGAGAAACGGGGCTGGACTAGGGAACAGATCCTGGACTGGTGGAACTCATTCTCACTAAAGAGGGTGAAATAATTCACCTAAAAACCCTCCAAAACCCCCGTTCTGAGTTGGCATCTGAATTATACATATTATATACTTTAAAGGGTAGGGGAACGGAAACCGAACCTACCAAAAGGCCAACCGGCCTGAAACAACAACCGAAAGGAAGCCCTAAAATGGCACGCAACAACTCCACAGAAGCACTAGCGCCGGTACATCGAATCCCTCGCTAAAAACCTCACCGATGAGCAGTTTAGCCAGGCAATCCCGCAAAACCGGGTCAGCCTCAGACCAAAGCCCACGATCACCGGGCAACCCGCAACCAGCGGCTGGAGCCACCTCACCAAGGCATACGCCTCTACCCTCGATTGAACTGCCTCGGGATGAGGAATACAAGGTCCTCATCGCTACCGATGAGCATGAAGACGAAGAGGAGCCAGCAATGCAGGACTTGCCGCCCGCTCGAAGAAGGCGTGAGCTATGAAGACGCATACCCTCAGGGAATACCTCAACGCTGGGGGCTGACACTGATCAGATGGGAGCTGGAAGACAAACTTATATTGCCAAACTTTTAGTTTCACGCCTGAAAGACCTGGGGGATTTCGACGAGTATCGGTTTTGTCTTCGGAAAGCCAAGACTTCGACGATATGTCCGCATTCGATGACGGGAAAATGGTGACCGTGCAGACGAATCAGAGCCGTATGAGCGGTGCGAGAATGAGTTACTAGATCGCTTCGGCATCACTCGCGAAGACATCGTATATATTCACTGCCCTGGTAAATATAAAACCAGTTTCAACCCAACGCCCCGCCCACCTGCGGGGGACCCAGAAAGGAAAATAATGGGACAGCAATACACCGCCCTGAGTCATTGAAGGTAGCAAATATTCGGGAGAAAAACTGCCGCCGAATTCGACAGGCACCCTGCAAGAAATCGCTGATCGCATAGTGACTGGATGATCGAGTCTCACGCGCCGCGCACGACGATTGCACCCCGCGGAAATCCGAGTGGTGGCTGGGAAATGGTTTTACCGACTGGGAAACCTAAATATCTCAGTCGAAGAAGATAAAGAGACCTTCCGCGCTTTCAAACCGTTAGGGCTAGGATGCCACCACGCAGAGGCAGATCAGCTTCACACCCAGCCCATGCCCTCACTGTTGAAAACGTTGAGAGTGCATGTTGAATATTCCGAAGAGCAGTCAGCCATTTTGGGCAGCAATGGCGGGTAGAAATAACACCCAGTGAATAAATGATAGAAAAGCTGCACCCTACCCGGTAAAACCGGTCGGAAACGGTGTGCACCGCACCGCAATGGTGCGAAACAACATAGCCAAGCACACAAAAATTATAATATCAAAGGAAAATATAAAATGTCGAGTAAATCATATACGCCAGCAGTGCTATTAGCCGCCTGGTGGTTGCGCTCCCAGTGCGTGAAGACTTGCCAGCAGCCAGCCCCTCGCTAGATGATTGGTTATGCCGTGCCGGGTACAGTGAAAAATAACCCATAGCCATACTTTTACGGCATAGATTATGAAATAAATCACCTGAAAATCCTTTTAAAAACCCTGTTTTGTTACATCTGAATTATATATATTATATACTTAAAAGAGTAGGAGGAACGGGAAACCCTGAACTGCCAAAAAGGCCTGCAAGCAACAATCTAAGGAGCCGAAAATGGCACAACAACTCTACAGAAGCACAGCGCCGGTATATCGAATCCCTCGCTAAAACCTCACCGATGAGCAGCAAGAAGACCAGTGACTCCAACACTTACCGCATCTTAGGGGCCAAAGAAACCATCAAAGTCTTCGCAGCACCGACGTAGAATCCATCTCCGCAGACAACGTAGTACGTGTCTTGAGAAGACTAATGATGAGGGCTGTTCCGTACTCTGGGATTTATCAAAAACAAAATGGGCAGACGCTAACTCATTTGAGCCTATTGAAGAGTATTCACTCACACACATACTGGTGGGACGACCCCTAGGTGTGAAAGCATTGGGTGTGATGAGACTCCGCCCACGGCGAGAGAAGTCTATTCTGCAAGAGATTGGAAGAGCGTGCAAAGACCACGGGAATACCTGGAAACAGTACCCGAGAGACTGTAGGAGGTGAGCTGTCTACACTCAGCCGCTCATGGTAACGGTGACATGCCGGATGATCGCGTATTTAGAATATGTGAACATGATAAAACAGGTGGGATTTTGCAGGTGACGCTACTGCTTCCCCCGCTCACTGAGCAGCGGCAATCGGTGGTGAAAGGAACTCGCGCCTGCGAGCGGGATCAAGATCCTTCAGGACTGTGTCCAGTTACTACGGCGAAGAAGACGCTACACCTATTCTGCTGTGGCCGTATCGGGACTGACCACAGAAGACTGGGAAGAAATATCTAAAATCCTTTGGGCTAGAAAATCTATAGAGCTTGGGCTCATGTTCCTATCAGCGAAGAAGGAACCGCAGACGAAGCGTCAGCAACAGCTGCTAATTATTTTGCAGAGCACATGGGCTGAAGATCCTGGACTTTTAGGGCTCGGGGACAAATGGGAACCAGACCTGTACACGCTGTAGAGCTTGCATCATGCTCCAAACCCTCATGAGCATCACAAAGAAAGAGGCGGGTGAATAAAAATATGCTCCCCAGGCCACTGATGAGACCGTTTGTCCGATTTCTTCTGGTTCTGCTCTCACACGTCGATAAGCGTTTTCTCGATTTACCAAAATTTCTCCCCGAACTATCAGGGTGCCAAAACATGGGCCTCAACCGCAATGGTGGGGGCATTTTAGCAGCCTATTCTAGATGCTTTCGGTGGTACGGGGCGCCAGATTCGTCAACCGGCCCGCCCGGCTCATCCGGGGCTGCCCTGCGTGGTAGGCGTGTGAACGGCGGCCGCCACAGGCACCAGCATTGCGGTACGCATCGCGCAGCCCACGAAAGTGATCGTCTTGACCCATCCAGCAAGCCGTATGTGCAGCCAGCAGCGGCATGGACAACCAGGGCTATGCGCAGAGCCATACGCCCGCACATCTCGGGGACTAACCACGATAGAGCGTTCATTTGTAGCTAGCCCTTTCCTAGCGACACGTGCGCCGCCTGCGCCTGGCTAATCGCAGCCCCCTCAGCTCCCACTCAGCGCGGATGCGCTTCACCTCAGCCAGAAGCGGGGCCGCCATCAGGCGTTGCTTCCTTGATCGCATTCACCCGGTCAATCAGACGATCCAGTTGTCGCACCACCTGCCCGGGCAGGCGGTGCTGAAAGTCCTTATGCCCGTGATGTAGACTCTTGTTATAGTAGGTTTCGATGTCCGCGATCACCTGGGCGACGGTCTCCGAAATCTTCGGGCTCATTTCCGGGCGGCACCAATGCCGATAGAGCGCTGATTCGCGGGCCAATTCCCCAAAAATGCCACGCGATGTCCGAATATCCACCAGCTGAGCGCACTTACCGGCTTCCACTCACGAAGTGGGCGCTAGTGCTAGGGCCAGACTCGAAGAAGCGGCACACACATCACCCTCTTCTGCCCATCCGCACCCCAATGGTGAATACCGATAGTATCAATCTCATCAACCGTGCGATTCGGCGTGTAACGCAAATCAGGCGAATTATAGTGCGTAATATCCTTGTACTGAGACACAGCACACCTCCAATAATAATCATGCGGGCGCCTAAAGGGCCCGCACCCATCACGGCGCAGGCCACTCACAGTATGCGTATAATCAAAAATTTTTCAGAAAAAGAATGTTTTATGCGGTGGGCGGTGCCCGCCCACCCTCAGAAAGTGCGCACCCTGCGGGTCATCCCCATCGGTGCGCATTAGTCAGCGAGCTCAACCGGCAGCGGCGCGGGCGGCGGTCACCCGCATCAATAGCGACCAGCCGCGAAATATGAGCGGCTGACAGCATCGCGGCCATTCTGTCTCGTGCGTGAGCGGGCCTCGACGTGAAGCTCGGCGCGCAGCGCCTTCACTTCAAGCCGTAAATCGCCCAGCTCTTGCCGTGTGGCATTCAGCCGCTCTTTCTCCAGCGCCGCCCAGTAGACTCATGATTTCCCACCAGGTGAAAAACGCTGCTCAGACCTGTGCCGCTCATCGCTGAGACCGCCGCGACCACAACAGTGGTCAGGTCAATCACTTTATGCCCCCGGCTGTTCCTTCAACGTCTTAATCAAGGTGCCCAACCGCGTTCTGCAGGTGGGCATCGGTGACAACCAGTGGGTCTCCCACCAGGGGCACCAGCTCATCCAGGGCAGCTTTGTAGCTCAGCCAATCTCGCTGTGGCAATATTACGTTTCTTCCATACTCAGATGCGGCGTAAACGTATACTTTCAGAAAGAGATTGGCGTTTTTCCGCAGAGATAGGCGCGGCAGCCAGGCGGTGGCGGTGAGTCTCTACCCAAGCCTGCGGGTTATCCACACCCGCTGGTGCAGCTAACGCGATTTCGCGGCGCAAAAGCGCTGCGTCACTAGCGGCGGCGATAATTCCTTTTGATGTTATATTCATCCTCCCATAGGGTTAGCTTTTCGTAGGGGGTGCTGGGAAGCACCGCAGGCTGCAGGGATCTGCTGTTGTCCATCAAGTGTGTCCCCATAGCGGCGCGTTCCTTGTTCCGGTCGATGCGCATACTAAGGCCGTTGCTCCACCCGAAAAATGCGATAGCCCCCACGGTCGTAGGCACACCGTTCCCGATGTTTGCTACCACAGGGGCGGCGGACGCAAACCTGTTGTCGTGCATATAACGACGATATTTTTGCGGTTTGGGTGGTTCGGGGTTGCCCCTAGCGCTGGCAGGAATCCGCTCGGGATAGCCTTTACTTTGGAGATCAACCGGGTGTGAACTGCGCCCCGCACCGCCTTCCCGGCGGTCTGCTGGTGGTTATCATCCACGCTCGCACCGTGCTCCCTACCCGCCGTATGAGCACATCGCATAGGCCGCCACTTTACGCTGATCGTTTCCAGCAGACGCATGCCCGTATCCCTGCACGGTTGGAAACAGCGCCGCGGCGGCGGGGCGTTGAGATTCCAGTTTTCCAGCCGCTGTCTTGCGGGTCTCAATCAGTGTTGTGACCGCTGTTATATCAGTCTCGGAAATGTCAATTGAGCCGCCACCATCCGAGAGGGTTACCCGCCTCACCAGAAATATCTAGCCGCTGCCGCGAAATGGGGCGGTTTTCTAGGCCATTCACCCGGATCGTCGAGCTGTTAAATCGGTTTCCGGGACAACGACCGTCCCGCCACCATCCGATAGTGATAGCTTGCGGCCCTCGCGCTAGCCGCTGCGGCTCGCTCTTACCCCGCCGCCACCTGGGGCCGGGGTCTGCGACGGCAAGACCGCCTCACTCACCGGAACGGCAGCAGATAAATCCACCGACAGCCCTGCCGCGATTGTAATCACTGCTGGTTTAATCGGGAGCCGCCCGGCCCGCATCATCCACCAAATGACAGTACACCGTGTAATACAGAGCGCTAGGCTTCACGCCTTCCGGGGCCAGCAGCTCACACCCTGAACCTCCCCGTTCGCGCTCCTCAAAAAGCACGCCGTCACGCACATACCCGGTGCGAGACGCCGAAGCGTACACCGTGTTATCTCGCCACTGCTGTGCTAGACGGCACGAAAATCCACCGTCCCAGACACGCGGAACCGGCGCCCCACCAAATTCCTGGTGGGTTAGCAAACTCACCTGTCACATGACCGTAACTACTCACCATTGAACCGCCTTAGTGCCTCCAACGTGGACTTAAAAAATAGTTTCAATGTCAATCAAAACCCCATCACGTAGGGTCTTTCCTGATGCACGCGATGCGATCCTCAGCGTGGTTATCGCACATCCCATCGCGCACCCGCAGCCTCTCGATGTAGGTTTTCGATGGGTACCCCCACCGGCTGCCTCTTCCCGGTCTCTCAGTCTCATGCGATTATCCGGACCCAGCCCGAGAGGACACTGCCCCGCGCATCATTATCACACACATAGAAATCAGCTGCCTCACCTGGGGCAGCCGCCCCAGACACAGAATCATGCCAGGAAGACGATCTCAGCCAAACAATTCATGAGCTGGTTGCGGCCCCACTCAACGAAGAATCCGTGCCCGCTGTTCTCCTTGCGCCCTCGCAGCCCTGCATGATCGTGCGAGTCGCTCGGATATAGAAACCGGCCCCGCAGCATCCACTGCGGTTCCGGGACGCACCCGCAGACACCTCAGCACTCCATCTCAACCCGCGCACCAGCGAGCGCGCGCCCGTGCGAGAGCGCGTGCGTGGTGAGCCCGTACAAATCTTGCCAGGGGCGGGTGCGGGCGTTGTACCAGCTTTTACAGTCCGTGAAGTGGGTGCATTGGAAGTGTAGATTTCTATCCTGGCGTTGCCGCCGCCGCTCAGTTGGCCCCTGAGACTTCGACCATCGTGAAGTTGTTGTCTGCGCCGCCGGCCAGCCCTTTGACTTTGCTAGGTTTTCGGGTGGTTCGGGGTTTTCCGACGATGATTCCTGATTGAGGGTGCGGCGTACCCGCATCGGCACTGATTTTCATGCCTTGATCGTCACGCCCGACAAAATTGCCATACCGGTGTCGGTGTCCCAAATTTCTAGGTTTTCGATGGGCGCACGGCGTCTGGGTCTGCGGCCCGTCGCCCAGGTCGAGGTGTTGAGCACGATACCGCAAATGTTGGGGATGGGCGGTGTGGCGGCTGTTCGCGGCGCCGGCGGTGATGAACATGTTCCGCACGGAGGGGCGGAACAGTGGCGTTCCTCGGCGCGGGTGTATGTAGGTTCCGGTGTGGAATACACCGGTTTTTTCGGGCACGGGGTGCTGTTGGTGGCGACGATCCGCGTGCTGAGCCCTGTCCCCGTGAACATCAACCCAGCCTTTGAGCCGGATGAATGGGTAGGTGACCGTGTAGGTTCCGGCGGGATGGGCACCGACCCGCCGTGCGGGTTGGCTGCGGCTTTGTCGATAGCGGCCTGATAGCGTGGGTTGAGTCGGTGGCGCCGGTGGGGTCTGCCCCGAATTCTGGTGAGGTCGTCCAGGGCGTTTCCGCTGGTGATGGAACGCACGGCGGCGGCGGCGGGCCCGGTGAAGGTGTTCCCGGCGATGGTTGGGACGGTGACCGCCCTGATGGTTGCGGTTCCGTTTTATGGTCGGTGACCGCCACGGACGGGCGGGCCCGGCTGCGGGTGCGCCGCCGGGGTTCTGCGCCACGTATGCCTGGGAAGACTGAGGCGTCGAGCTTTTTCTCAACATCCATTGCGGTGGGGGTTTGCGCGATCACTGTTTGCGCGGCGGCGGCGGCTTCCAGCTTTGCGATGCTCACCACATGCGACTTTCGCGGCGCCATCCAGCTCACCGGCCTCGGTGAGGCCACCAGCCGCAGTTCTTCAATTGTTTCGCTCACGATTTGTGCCTTCGACGCTTGAAAATCACTTCACCGGGGCGGTGCGCACCCTGCACCAGCGAATCTAGCAGCTCTGGTGGGCCCGCCCGGCCCACTGTGTTCCCGGCCCATAGCAGCGCGGATAGCTCGGCGTCGCCGGTCAGAGTGATGTTGCTGTCATCGATGCGCACGGGGATGCCTTGGTGCGTGGTGAGGGAGTACCGCATACGGTACGTGCCGGGTAGACCACGAATTCCACGGTGCCGTCTGGTCTAGGGGCTGCCGCACAGCCCGCGAAAAACGTCCGGGCCGGTCTTCTGCGCACCCGCCCGGGTGGCGGTGAGAATCACATCCCCTTGCAGCGCCCGCCCGGCGGGGTCGAAAAGCCGCCCCCGCAAGGTTACTTTTTTCAACCATCAGGATTCAGCCCTTCTCACGCTTTGACACCCAGGTCACCGACAGATTCAGCGCGCCCTCCTTTACGGATAAAGAGAGACTGCCTGCGGGCATCCGCAGCGACAAGATGCCGCTCTGGAAGTTCACGGTGTAGGTGACAGGCACCGCCCGTATTTTGGGTCGAGATAGTGCCAGCGACCTGAATGTCGCTGAATCTGTCTCGACGGAAACGTGGGCGGATGAATTTCACGTCAGACCACACTGGTCGCCCACCGTGTAATCGAAGGCGTCGCGGATGAACTGCCCGTGAAATTGCATTTCGCACCCGTCAGGGGTAGGGGTGATGAGCATCCCGCCGGGGATATTAGACCGCAGCCGCCACCCGGGCATACTCAGCGTATTTTGGGCAGTGGTGCCGCTAATACGCACCTCACTGCAACCGCCCGTTCACCTGGAATTCCGGTAAACCGATGCGGTGGACTGCACGCGCATGAGCGTGCCCAGCAGGAAGTTTTCGGGGATGGGCAGGGCCTCCCAGGTCTCCACCAGCGGCGGGTGTGATGCGTGGAGCCCTGCTTAATAATCCGGGAATCTGTCAGAATCCGGTTCGGCTTCACGCTCAATCGTGGCCAGCACCAGATACTTTTCGCCGTTTGACTGATCCAGTGCGCCTTTAACGACCTTCAACTCTACGGGCTTAGTGTCAGCTTTTACGGGGTCGTAACAGAGCACCACGCTGTAAACGGTGAATATCGTTACCGGCGGCACCGGCAACTTCACCGACTCATAGAGCCGGTGATAGTACCCGTGAACTGCGGCGTGCGCGTACCGTGGCCACACTCAGCGGAGGTGCGACCGTCACCGTATCCGTCGCATTATCAAAAGACAGCCGGTAACCACCGTCACCAGCATCAATAACCCCGTTACCGAGCCCAGATGTCACCGACTCCCACTGCGACGCAGACAGCGGCTTATTCACCACCGGAAACGTTTCTTTGGCTTTCAGTCATCACTTTTCCTCTTTTCTCCAGATGGTGATGATCTGCGACAGCTCACGCCGCAGCCGCTCACTCGCGCATCTGCTGGGGTCTTATCCAGCCCGCCGACCGTGAGCTCAACTTCACGGCAGCTGCTTCCCGCGTGATTTTTGCTTCTACTACTGCTGCATACGGGCTGACGCCCGTCTCTAGATCAAGGGTGAGTGGTGTCCCCACGGTGAAATCTTCCCCGAAGCGGCGGGTGGGTGATTCTGCGAGCGTGAGCTTCAGCGTCCGCTCTGGTGCGCCTTTCTGCAGCTCTTCCCGCGCTGATTTTTCTAACGCCGCCGCGTTCATCGGTATCGCGGCGGTCTTTGAGAAATTCGATACGCCGCCGGTACCCGTCGGTGGCGGTCACAGACGGAAGCGATCCTATCCGCGCCTCACCTGCCTCGCCTCACCACCACGGCGGTGGCTGTCCCAGCGCGGGAGGTCATCTCCCACCCCGTGGTTTCGCCGGTCACATGGGAGAGCCGCACGCCGCGATAAATCACGCACCGGGCGCACATCAAAGGTGATGCGCCGCCCCGTGAGGCCGCACACCATCAACAGCCCCGCTTCATCAGCCAGGCCGGTGGCGACTTCCAGCAGATTCTTGAGCCTGGTGTCCACGCTCACCTGCCCGCCCCGGGCTTTATCCGGGCGACATCCAGCGTCCACCCGCCGGGCGGGTATAGCGCCCGCGCCGGTATTCAGATTCACCAGCTCTTTAATGACGGTCTCACCCGGCCCGCGCCGCTGATAGCGGGCGGCCTGCTGCTGGGTCTCATCATGCGCCGGGTCAGGGAAGGTGAGCCGGTCACCCACCAGGCACAGCGCCGATGACCCGGAAATTTCCAGCTCAGCCACCCCTGTTTTCGTGGTGCGATGAAAACCCCGTGACCGGCCCGGAAAGTTCCAGGTCGCCGTCACGGATAATCAGCCACCACCCTTCACCCACCCGCCGGGCCGCGTTGAGTGAAGCGGGGGCCACATCCACCGCGAAGGTGTGCGGCTGATTTTTCCGCATCACCACCTGCACCTTCTGCACGTGCAGCTGACCGCGGGACGCAGCCCTCATCAACCATCGTGACTGTCACCACGCCTATATTCCTCTCAAGTACGCTGGCCGGTACACCAGTTGGACAGCAGACGCTTCAGTCATATTGGCTGCCTCAACCCGGATAGTATTCTTCCCAGGGGAAAAGCTCAAACAGGGTAGACTTCTCATCCATCCTGTCCCACAGTTCCCCCGCGTGTGTTCAGAGTCGAAAAACATCCATGCTCGCCACATCAATCACCATGAATTCGCCGGGTTTGAAGGTCCATGCACCGGAAAAAGCTCCGGTCTCACGTGCGTGACCTTCACATCAGCCACCGGCCCGGTGATGCGCCATACCGGTTTGACCGGGTACTGCCCGCCGATCATCACTTTCTGTGGACTCACCCACTGCTGAGGGTGAGAGCACTACCGGGAAAAAGGCTGCGTGGTGGAAAATGAAAATGCTTCGGGTCTTTCGCTTTGGGCGCCCACGAAACCACCGTTTCAGCCCCACGGAAGAAGGGGTCAGCAACAGGGGTAAGCCCGGCTTTCATCCAGGTTTTCCGGTATTTTTCCCCGAAATCACCCTTCAACCCGTCCTTATATGCGACTCTTGAAGCATACGCGGGTGCCGCCTGAGTAGCTGCACCGTCAGCGTCGCTAATCCCTCGGTGGGGGAAACCGTTCATCAGTTCCCCCACGCCTGCCAGCACCCGCCCTGGTTATGGCTCTCAGAGCAAGAGCGGGAGGAAAACCTCGCTCTTTTCACCTCGGTGGCGCAGCAGCGCACCGTGCTCGCCCGGGCGGGGTACCCGTCTTATGCTCAACCGCCGGGATACCCAGCCCCTCAACCCCCTCTAAAAGGTTGAAGGGCGCGTAGCCTGTGGACTCAAGACGAATCGGCGCGCCACCGTCAGCGGGCGTGATACTCACTACCAGCGGCCCATTGCCTCACGCTCATAGGGACAGCACCTTCCCGCCGCTTGCGCTTAATGATTTCCTCACCAACTTCTTCAGCGGTGTAGCCTCGAACCCTGCCACGTACACGGCTGGGCCGCTCTGCTTAGCGGCAGCAACCGCGATGCGGTGCATCGAATCCCACTGCGAATCCGTCAAAACGTAGTCTGGGGTCTTCCGCTGGTGGTCGATAACCTGCACGCCGCGGGTAATCAGCCCACCCTTATCAAATAGGGTGGGAACAACCCGCCCGCCGTCATGGTAGCCATGCCGCGCGGGACCGATAACACCCAACATGTCCGGAGCAGCCATAGCGGGCCTTAGCGTACCTCATGCCCGCCACCAAGTTAGCGAGCGGGTCTAACCTATTGTTCGGTAGTGACGGGTCACGGAAGGCCGCGAAGGTCGCACCAATCACCCTGCACCAGGCCCATAGCCAAATCGCCCGTGAGAGTATTCACATCAACGTAGCCGTTTTGCGTGACATTCCGTCACCATTCGACTCAGACTGAATCTGCGATAACAAGCGTTGATATAGGGCTCGCTGGTGGCAACCCAGCGATACCAAGCGCCTGGATGACCGTATCGCGCCACCGCATCACGCCGCCGTTAGACTCAGCGACCGGAACAGCGTTCCCGCCGGACTCATTCTTGCCTTTGAGCGTGTCTTTAACCCAATTCGCGGCACCGTCAATCATGGTGATCGCCCGCCGCGCATCAGCTGACCGGGGAAACCAAGATACTTACTCGGCTATCACAACACCCTTTAGCGGCTCAATGACAGTATCCAGCACCTTGCCCGCTGCAGAGCCAACGAACTCACGGCCCGCTTTCCACAGGTCGGAATTGATGACCGCCCCGCCAATGGACTCAACAAGGCCGCCCTCAGCGTACCCTGCACCAATCCCGGAGGGCAAGCGACCTGTGCGGTTGATGTACGTCCAGTACGCCAGGGTTCTCGGACTCGAACCTACGCCGAGATTTTCTTCACCACGAATTCGTCTGCGTGGACGAGATGCCCGCCGGGTGTACTTCGAACCGGGGCCTGTCCAACCACCAGTAGCCCACCCCGACAGGTCAATCGTAGGCAGCTTATCAATGTGGAATTTATCAGCCAAATCATTGAAATGGCGGATAAAACCATCATTCACCACAGTTTGGAGCACGAATTTAACCGGGGCCTTCACCACTTCCTGGATAGCTTTCCAGGCATTATCGATAGCCTTCACCGCATTGTCGAAAGCCTGCGGAATCTTATTCGTCACCCAATCCGAGAGCGTGTCAAACACCGGTTTAATCCATTGTTCCCAGCCGGTTTTAATGACGTTCGAGATAGAACTCCACGCCGGTTTAATCCAATTATCGAAAAAGATAACGGAAAATTTTACCGAGCGTATCAATCGCCGTTAAACGCTGGAAGAATATTATTCTGGAACCAGGTACAGACAATATCAATCGCTTTCGAATCTGGAGTCCAGACGGGGTTAATGAAATTGTCGTACAGCCACCGGAACGCATCACCAAATACCTTGAGGGCTAAATCCCAAGCCGGTTTAATATACGCATTCCGACCAATCAATCAACAGACTGAATAGCACTCTGAATATTATCCCAAACCGGTTTGACGCCATTTTCGCTACAGGTATTTGAAGAATGCGCTGTCACCTAAGGGCAACGTCCCACGCGGGCATCAGAACGTTATTCCACCAGTCGAAGAACCGCCTGTATAGCTGATTGAATCCAATTTCGACGGGCTTAACAACATTTTCGTATAGCTCGTTGAAAAAGCTCACCATGCGTTTTCATGGCGAAATTCCACGCTGGAATAAAAAGTGTTATCTCCACCAGTCGAAGAAGGAATTGAATAGCGCCCTGGATAAGGTTCCACGCCGGTTTTACCCAATTTTCATAGAGCCAGGTGAAGAATTGTCCGAGAAGCTGGATATTAGCCTCGAAAGTAGGGATGGTAGAAGTTAATGAACCAATCAATAACCCCGCGAATAACATCCATAATCCAACCCCAAACGGGTTTGATTATCGACTCATACAGCCACGTGAAAATAGGGGCGAAAACGTTCTGAATAGTCCAAACAACACCATCCCACAGGGTGAGAAGAACTGCTAAGACAACCGCGATAGCGAAATTTAATCCCTCGTCCACACCGGCAGAATATTGACCCGTAGAGCCAGGTGAATACCGCTGCGACAACATCACATTGCGGCCTTGATGAAGGTCACCACACCATCAAAAACAGGTTTGACAATGTTCTCGTAGAGCCAGGTGAAAAATCAGCCCGTAAATGCGGAATGCTTCCGGACGCGGGGATGTAAACCCCTACGAACCAATCGACGAATGCGCCGATAAGGGACATGATCCAGTCCCACACCGGTTTCACGTAATCATTCCACAAGCCCACAAACCAGTTACCGATAGCCTGCAGCACAGAGATGATAACCGGCATCACATTGCCGTTGAACCAATCCACAAAAATTGCGTGATAACATCACCAATGAATTTAAAACACAACATCAATAATGCTGAACCAGTCCAAATGTTGTACGCAAGGATGAGCGCGCCAATAATCAAACCGAAAATACCGAGCCAGCCCCACGTCGCCAACGTAAGGCCAAAACATGGTTGTCGTTTGGAGACTAGTAATAGCCTGCCAGGCCGCTGTAGCCGCCGTTGAGACCGTCATAGCCGCTTGCCACACCTTGAAAGCAGCAACCGAAATCAGAATGCCTTCGGCAATGGGCCCCAGATATTGACGTTATCGACAACGAATTTAATGATCTTTGCCAAGATTCTCACCGAAATCGTACAAGAATTTATTCGGTATCTTCATTCGGTTTAATGCCCACTAAGCCGTCGAAAACATCTTTGATGCCTTTGCCGATGTCCTTGAGAACCGGGAACACATCATCACGCAGCACCGGCAGGATGGAGTCCATAAAATAAGTGCGCACCTTCTCGTACAAGGTGTGCATCGCAAACGCGAATTCTTCCATCCACCCGGCGAAACCAGAGCTGGTGACATCCCCGTCAAAGCTTCGCCACGCCTCAGCGAAGGCACGGATACCACCGGCGACCGTCTCAATGACGGGCATAACCTTCGACGAAAAATGTCCATTGCCGCCGAGACAGCAGGCAGGAAAGCCTCACCAATAGTTACCTTCAGGGTTCTCGAAGGACGCCTGCACCACCTGAATCTTATGAGCGTAAGTGTCAGACTCACGGTTAAAGTTACCTTGAGCATCCGCAGATCGCTCAAAAAGCAGCTTCTGCGTCAGAAGCTGCTTCTGCTGCGTGGTGAAAGCCCCACCGGATTTCTGGATACCCTCCTGCAGGGCCTTCGCCGAAAGCGCCGCGTCATTGATGCTGATGCCGTAGCGCTCAATCGGGTCTGTCTCACCGCGAAGCGCCGCCGAGATAGCCTCAATCGCTTTTTCGTGGTGCCGCCATACATCGACGCCAGGTCAGCACCCAAAGTGATTAGGGTCCATTTGTTTTGCCTGCGAGCTGATCCATGCTCGTGCCGCCATTTTTCAGCGACGCACCCAGCACAGACGCTAACTCGTTATAGGCATTAGCGGAAATGCCCAGATTTTTAGCGGAATTCTGAGCCCACGAATGCATCTGCCCCGCGGACTGTTTGAAGACAGAATCGACCGCACCCACGGACTGCTCAATATCACCGGCGGCGCTAATCGAGATCTTTCAAACCGTTAAAGATTGAGACACCGGCGAAAAGCCCGCCACCAGCCAGCAGAGCCTTCTTGAAAACGCCCCCAAATACTGATGCTGAGGATTTCGCGGCACTGTGCGCTTCATCATCCGCGCTTTTTGAATGCGTCTTTAAACCCGGCCCGCGCCTGCGACGCCATGCCCGAAAAAGCCCCGGCGGAACAGCGCCCCTATCTTGCCGAACCGGCCACTAGTGCGGTCAATCGCCCCCGTGAGCTCATCCTGCGACGTGCGCGTCGAATCAAGCGCGCTCTGAGCAGATTTCAGAGCCGTATGGTGCGCACTGATCTCCGTGACAGCCGCCCGAGAAACTGCGCTGTACCTCTGACGAGCGCTAGTCACCCTGTCTTCAGCAGCACGCACGCCCGCTAATGACGTGGAAACCGCCGCACGCGCATCTCGACAGCTGCGCCTCCAGCCGCAGCAACCTGCGACTGCGTAGCAGCCCCGAAGACCGCACCGACGCTAGGCGCTCCTCAGCCGCCTGCATCGCCGTGACCCGCGCAGAATGCTTATCCTGCGCAGCGGACAGCTTCAGCTCAGCCTGCTCAATAGACGAAGCCGCCGCTGCCCGCTTCCGCGCACCGATTTCCACGGCCTGCGCCATCCGGGCCTGCGCGTCAGACACCCGCTGCTCTAGCGCCTTCATGTCTACCGGCTTCGACTCATCAAAAAGCCTTAGCCATGTTTTGGCCTAAATCACGCCCGGCGGCGGCACCGACCTTACCGGCCCCACCGAACGCGACGCGATCTGCAGCGCCAAGTGGGAGGTCTCCACCGCTAGAGTCACATACCCAGTTGCTAATTCAACAGCTGTACCCATGACGGCGACCTCCCACATGGTTTATGCGAAGCGGGACTGGAAGTCAGCTATCGCCTCATCGGCGGGCATGACCTTCGTTCCCAGCTTCTTTTTCTTGTTCTCTCATCCCACGGGCGGGGCGCGGCTTGAATTCCCGTAGCTTGTGCTTTTTCCCCGCCGCGCTGCAGGTTCCCCACCAGAGTTGCTTCTTTGGTGGTTTGATGCCCTCAAATCCCTGGCAGGTACCAGAACCATGTTTCGGGTTCCGCGGTTCTGGCAATTACGCCCCAGGGCGGGTCAGTCTCGCTAGCGGCGCAAATATTCGCCCAGTTTGACCGGCCTGTCCGGGCGCGTCCCAATCCAGCCCGACTTCTAGCAGCCGGGTTCGGACGGCATCCCTCATGCTTTTCAAAAAGCTTGATAATTTTGATTATTTTGGAGTGCGCCCTTACTCCACGCTCGGTGATGAAGGTTTTTCAGCTCTTCAGCGTCCATTTCCCGCACCACCTCAGCATCCGCACGGTCTGCACTCGCCTTTAATCGACCCAGCTCTCGAAAAACATCGAACTGGCCCTTATCCAAGGCCGCGAGCACATGCGGGGCCTGCTTCCTCATCCGGGAGCGTAAATTCACCCTCGAAAATGGATGACTCGTAAAAGTGAGCATCCGGTACTTTTTCGCGGCCTTACGGACGTGCTTCTTCTTGTCTTGTTCTTCTTAGCTGCTGCCATAATCTGCTGGCTCCTATCCAGATCAAAGCGCTGGCTCCAAAAAGTTGAGATAAAGGCCCCGGGCGGTGCGGTGGAGCCAGCATTAATGCATCTGTGTGCACCACCCGGGGAAATACAAAAGAGCCCACCATCAGGTGGGCAGGTGCTATTAAGCCGCCAAAGCGGTGGAAGGCACAAGCGTGAATTCCGTGTAGCAGACGCCGGTCTCGGGGTCTGCCAGGGCATTCGATAGACCTCGAAGCCGTCAGCTGCGGAATGGGTGAGCTTGCGGTCACCCGAAATAGTCAGCTGACCGCGGGGATAGCGAACCCACGCTGGTAACCGTTGTTCCGGGTCTCACGGTCTCAATGGTGAAGACCCTGTACGGGGGTCATGTCAGCGCCGTGGGTGACGCTGATAACGTCACCGGTCTTTTTCACGTTATCTCACCGAACACGGCCTTCAGGGCGTCCAGGTCACCAGTGGAATGCATGGTGAAGGTGACCTTCGCGGAATAATCCGACCGGACGGTGCGCACTTTCACACCGCCCCAGACCTTAATATCCTCATCAGAGGTGATCTTCTGAAAGAGTCACACCATCCTCGGAAACATACCCCAGCTCAGTGAATTTCGCCTTGTCAAGCTTCTGGGTGAAGGTTGCGGGGATGGGGGTATTCAGTGGCGCCACCGTAATGCCGCCGGTGAGCGACTGCGGCTTCGAGACCACAATGTCGAAAGTTCGTTTGGCTTCAGCCATGATTAGTTCCTTTTCATACAGAAAAACCCAGCACCGGGTGCTGGGTTATTGGGAGAGTTGGACAGATTTCACAGTGACCGTGACCGTCCAGATGTACGCTGGGAGCCGCGCTCATCTCAGCGGGAAAATACTGCTGGAAGCGGCAGCGGGCCCGGCAGATAAAACCGGGGCCGCCTCGAATGGCCAGGTGCGCATCAGCTCAAACACGCGGGTGGCCAGCGCCTCAGCGGCCTCACCATCCGGGGCGCGAACCTCAAACGTCACCCTCCGATCCGCAAGCTGCAGGTGGTGGATACGTCCGCCGCCGCCGTCTTTGATGAGCACTATGGGGGTGTTTTTATCCCACCCTGCCGGGGGCTCATCACGGGCTACCAGAACATCCGGGAGCTTCCCCGCGAAAAATCTGTAAGCCAGCGACAGATGCGACGGGAACACGTACGTTGTGCGGCGTCAGTCACGGCCCGCGTCCAATGCTTAATGAGTGAATTGTGTTTCCGGTCATGGGCGCGGGCATGGCCGGTCGCCATAACGGACACAGCGCCGCGGGGGTCTTCTAGCAGCAGCTCAGTGACCTTGTACCCGCTCACTTGACCGTTTTTAGATGCTGCCGCCGCGATAGCCTGGGCGCGGCGTTTCAAATCTGCCCGCACCTTCGGATGCTTCCGAAGCGCCCGGAACGCGGCTTTGTCCAGCTTTCACCCCAGACTTTGCGTTACCCATGCCACCGCCTCACTTTCAATTCCGTGTAGAAGGTTGTTTCAGTAAAGCGATTCGTGATAGCCACTGGCCTCACCTTCAACCTCAAACGTTGTCCCATTGATGATGAACCGGTCAGTAGCCTCAACGACGGTGCCAGCGGGCAGATATAGCACATGGTCTATCGTGGCTACCTGCGCGGCGCCAGAACGTGGCTCAGCGGCGGTGGGAGCATCGACAATCGCCTGGATGTCTCGACGCTTTTCAGTCTTCTTTTTAAACCCATCAACGGTAACGTTTTCCGATACAGATAGGTGTGTTACCGTCACAGCGTGCCCAGGCAGCGGTAGACCTATCACGGCAACCACCCGAGCTTATACGGGGCCAGCTTCTTTTTCCTGCTCCAAGAGAAAACACCAGAAGCTTCACCGTTACGTGTGGCATACCCCACCGCTTTGAGTGCCAGCTCGCTGATACGAGAGATTACCCTAGTGCACCCATCGCAGCACGGGCCGCTAAATCCTGAATAACTTGAGCGACCGGCGCTAAATCCTCATGCCCGTGCGTGAGCTCAACAACTACGCATCGGGGGCTCATGCGGGAAGACCTTACCGGTGGGCAGCTTGATCCACCCGTCAGCTGAGAAACGGAAATCCTGCACCGGCGCCCCGTCCACAGCGAGCGCGTGAATATCTTCAATCTAGTTGGACGGCAGCGCTAATTTGTTAGCGCCGTTGCCGTCAAGGGTGAGAGTCTCGCGGACAGGTGGCTCGATGTGCCATCCGCAATAGTTGCGGACGGTCTGTTGCGCGGTTTCAGCCGGGTTTTGGGCGATGCTGAGAATTGAGGGTTTACTCATTGTTCTCTCCGTTCACGTGGGGTTTGCCCCGGCACTGTTATGCAGGTGCCGGGGCAAACCGTGGCGTATTCGCTGGTTATGCCTTAAGGGTTACCTTCACGAATGCTCTCGGGGCGGCGTACCGCCAGGGTTAGACGCTCCTCAGCGAGAACAGCGAAGCGGCGGTTAGTGAAATCGTCAGAATCGGCGTTTGAGGCGTTGAGCGTCAGTGAGCCCTTGTAGACGGTTGCGCCCTGCTTACCGGCGCTACAACAATCGCGGTACCGACGGGCACCTCGTTGACTGGATAGTGGGCAGGCCTCCATAGGCCGGGCTCGGGCGCGAAGGTGCCGTTCCCGTAGGCCCCGGTGAAGGGCCACCAGCGAGATACTGACCGTTGGCGTCCTTTGCCAGGCGCAGCTTGTCGTAATCGGCAGGGTTCGCATGAGGATACCGTCAGCGTGCAGACCGGGATTTCTGAAGACCGCAGACTTTGCCTTATAGAGCAAGTCAAGGTTGGTTTCCTTTATCGTCCTTGGGGTAGCCCCTGTGATGGTCTGGATACCGGTGTGGTTACAGGGTCTTGATATTGCGCCGGTTCCGTCACCAGAGAGCAGCTGCTCAGCTTCAACAAGGATGAGCTGGAACAGCAGAGAGTCGTTGATTTCCGAGACAAGGAAGGCGAAGTCTTCGGCCATGTCGTTAGAAATCTTCACGAAAGCGGCGATAGCCTTCAGAGCCTCATCTGACCTGCTCATAGTTGGGGGCGGATACCCTGAGTCACCTTGCTATTCTCACGGACGGTCGCAGGCTTACCGTTGGTTGCGTTGTCCCAGAGCTTGGAAAACAAAGTAGGTGATGGAGGTTCCGGTGATTTCGCCCGATCCGAGCCAGTCAGAAATGACCGGAGCCTGCTGCCAGGGCTTGACAATGGTCTTGTCGATGTCCGGGATGTTCAGGTATGAGGCGCTGCCGATGACGCCGGTAGTGGCGACGTCGGTGTTTGCCTTTGGCGCCGGTGCGGGGAAACCCGAGATAGCGAAAGTTCCCCGTGCGCGGTTCTTGAACGCGGTGATAGCGCCGTTGTCCTGGAGCCCGGCGGCGACGTGCTCACTCGAGAGACTTAGCGGCGGGCACGCCCTGCTGCTCTCGTGCAGGCTGAGGGGTGCTGATGCCATTGAAAGGTCACGCGATGCATTCAGCATCTCGCACCGTTTAGTGAGGGTTTCATGCTTTTCTTTGAGCTCAGCGAGGCGGCTTTCGTCAGCGTCAGTGATATGCTCCTTTGAGGCCGCGGTCGATAATGTCGTTGGCTTCGGCCTCGACCTGCTGAATATCTTCAAGAATGGTAGCCATTTAGTTGGTCCCTTTCCAGGTGAAATGTTTTTGAGGTCTTCGGCCTCCGTCGCTGACAGCGTGCGCTCTTGACCGGGCGGCGATCCTGAGCTTTTGGCGGTTTCCCGCTCCTGGGCTGTGTCGTCGTCTGGTTCCTCGAACCACCGTCGTCGTCGGTGGCGTCAATAACCTTATTGATGAGGTCTCGCGCTTGTGCGAGAAGTTCTGCGTTGGCGGCAGAAATTTTTCGGCCTGCGTTTTTAGATGGGTAACCGCGTTTTTGACGACGGTTATCTCGGTTTCCGTGTTAGCCCCTGATTTGGACGATGGAAACCTCAAAAATGGTGAGTTTGCGAAGCTCGTAGGCTTCACCGAATGGGGCGGCGTCGTTTTCAACGAGTTCGGCATCGTCGATTTGGTAGGCGAAGCTCATTTGAGCGACCCGCCCCGCCCGGATGAGATCGTAGGCGCGGTGCGGCCTTCGGGTTCGAACCGATGTCGAGTTGGACGGTGACTTTCAGCCCGATTTCGTCTTCGACGGCGGCGAGAGTTTCACCGATGCATTTCCGGGTCATCCATCCGGTGAGCCCAATCAGCAAGGATACCCGCACCACCGGGCCTATACGCTGCCAGCGACTCCGTAAATGCGCCCTTGATAACGATGTCTCCGTATGAATCAACGTTCCCGAATTTTTGAGGCGTAACCTCGAAAACGCCGTCTTTCACCGGTGCCTTCGGCGGGCTCTTTGACCTTCAGGTCACTTAGCGCGGCAGTTTTATACAGCAAACTCATAGGGTGTCTCCTTCTAGATACGACAAAAACCCCGTCGCGGGGGTTTCTGGTTGGCCTCTATCAGGTCGCACACCCGCTGAGCGAGCGCCGCCGGTGTGTCAGTGTGGCCGGTGAGGTCTTGGGTCAGTTCTTTTTCGAATCTTCCCCGGTGCATGCCCTTTGAGGGGATGATTCGCTCAACGCGCTTGAGATGGTTACGGATGACGTCCAGGGGTTGGGATTTCCCTGCCGGGTCTGGTCGCCGCCATCTTGCGGCTTTGCATGCCCGCCGATGAGCACGTTTAGCGGCGTGATGAGTTCGTCGCCGCCCTCGACCGCCGGTAGGTTCTGGATTTTGCGTGTCTCGTTGCGCGTCATCCAGGGCGCGCCGGTGGCTGTTGAGAGGATAGAGGCTTGCTCTTCGAAGCTGCCACGCAGTTTCTCTTGCACGTTGAATTCAACAAAGGTAGCTTTTCATCAGCGCCGAGCTTTGGCAGCACAAAGGCGTTAATACGGTCTTCGATTTTGCGTAGTACCGGCCCGAGCGTGTTGGTGTACAGCATTTTGTTGAATTCGCGCATGTTCGCGTAGGTCGCCCCGTCGGAATCTCCAACCATCGCCGGGGGCACCTGGTACACCTGTGCGACGGTACGCAGGGAGAGGCGCACAGATTCGGCCCACTGCTCATCAGCAGAGTTGAAGCTTACTCGTTTGAGCTCCATACCGTCTTCGAGTAGCGGCGTGCCACCGGCGCGGGAACCAGTATCCCCGGTGAATGCCCTCGAACATCTCATAGAAACGTTGCCGGGCTGTTTTGTCCCAGCTCGGGCGGCGGCAGGGCGCGTCAGATATGAGCCAACACGCCTGTTGCGTTTCCACAGCTGCACCCGGTGCTTGCGGGAATGGTACTGCTCTTCAGCGGTAAGCCGTAGCGTCTCGATGGGGGATGCGTCCGACCCCGGAACGGGGTTCCAGCCAGTGAATTCGATAACGTTCTCTGGTGGCACTTTCACGGGCTCATCGGCGAAGGGGAGAATTTCATAATGGCGGATCGCCATATACCCTTCTGTAGCTTGGTTTTGACCCATGACGCCGGGAACGGGTGAATCTCAATCTCGCCGTTCTCGCCGGTGAGGAAGAACCAGTAAGCGCGGTGGTGCAAATCATGTTGCCCACCAGGTCGGCGATAAGCTCCGAGCCGGTCATGTACTTGTTGGGGCGTGTGCATAGTGTGCGCGCCACCGTTGAGATGCGGTCGCGTTCACGGTCGCCGTCAGCTTTCATAGTGAAAGTGTGTAGCCCGAGTTGGGAGACCTGCTGCACCGAAAAATCAATGACCGTGCGCAGGTGCGGCTGGGTGCGCCACATCTCTTCCGGTGTCATGTGCGGGGCTGCCGTTGTCGAGCCCCCTGGGAGTTCACCAGGATTTGCACGGGCCGCCCGGCGAACATGCCAGCGGCGCGGGGAGACGCGGAGCGTAGAGCATCGACAATAACGCGGCCTCGCTGAGGATGCCATGTTCTACCACCACTTTTCGTATTCGTCTGTGTATGCTGATGCTGTGCCTTTTTACGCCGGTTGTTAGCCCCCATAGGGCGACCGATGCGGCGCAGAGCGGGCAATGTCTCACTGGGATTTTTCGCGGTTAAACACCCGCGAGTCGCCCATCGTCTTTACCTGTGCCTCTGCCAACGCTAGTAATAGGTCTGGTTGGTTTCTCCACCGTATGGTGTGTTGAATAACCCGGTCGTAGAATCGCCCGCAACTGTTCGGCAGGTGGGTTCCTTCACACCGGGTCACCTCAGTTCCTTCTTGCTCGACGAAATCAAGGATGGTGCTCACCGGGGCGCGCGCCTGCGCTATATACGCTTCGGGTGAACGCCAACTTTTCAACAAGGTACTTGGGCACCCACTCGGTATAGGCGCGGCGTGCGATCACCCTCAACATGCGGCAGCCTATCATCACGCCACCCGGCGACCGCTATATAGGTCATTGACCGGTCTTTTAGACACATCAAACCCGAGATAGATAGGCGAATCTGGTGCGATTTCCGACGCTTCGTCGGTGCATTCGTCAATGTCTTCTTGCTTTAAAAATGCCGTCTTGGGCGACCTGCACCCACTGGCAAGGTTCTCGTGCGGAATTTATGCTCTGGCATGCCCCGCACCGGGCTCACTCCACCAGCGCCGCTTGAGAAGCGAGCGTGTCTTCAGTTGGGCCAAACGGGAAACCCAGGATGAGCTGGCTTTGCGCCCATCCGTCACGATCCCAAATGTCGCACCCATCCGGAGCTGAATATTCAAAAAGCCCCAATGAGGGGGTCTTGTGGATAGTAGCTCGAATCATCGCCTGCATTTTCTCGTTCCTCAATCTCTTTCAGAGCTTTCTCACGCAGAGACCGCAGTACGTCGGATTTTGCTTCACCCGCGTTCGAGACCGCGATAACTTGGGAGGAATGGATAGCGTTTGTGGTGTTTGTCGCGCAGACCATGCAGACCATTCGCGCTGCTGACGCAGCTCATCAAAGGCAAGGTCAATGACCGACAGGCCGCGCCCGCCGTCATCGGATGCGCTCTCACACACATACCGGGCGCCGTTTGTAAGCTGAAAGAGCTTATTGCCGTTCGTGTCCTTCTTTTTGGCAATGTACCGGCGCAACTGTTCGGATTTCTTGAGCGTTAAAACGACAGGTCAAGAATTTCTTCCGCAAGACGCAGTTTATGTGCGGTGCCGAGCACTAGGGGTGGGTTTTTCTTCCGGCCCGTCCCACATGAGCATGCGCCATAGCAGCCGCGAAGACATGACGTAGCTTTTACCGTTCTGACGCGCCACCAAAAGAACAACTGTCTTGAACCGAAAAACCGGGAAATCACCCACGTATATGACCCCTCTTTAGCTCCATCGAATGGATCAGAAACCATTTCTGCCAGGGGATGGAGACCCCGCCCAAGCTGTTTCTCAATAAATTCGATAGCCCTCAAAACCAAACGTCGTTTTCTTCGGTGAGCTCACGCAGCGGCCGCGTCCACAGCCGCGGCACCGTTTTCCACGCGCAGCGGCGAACTTGCGGCGGCGGCGCTCTTTAAGCTCGTCAATACCGTCGCCTCCATCCTCAGACTTAGAGGGCTGTTCACCACGCGCCAACGGCGTGAGACCGGAGAGCGGCCATGAGCTTAGTCGTGTGTGCACCAGAAACAGCAAGCGCCTTGTTCAGAGGCTCAATGTCGCCTTCGACCTCCCAGATATTGCAGGGCGTCATCAATAAGCCGCGCATAGTCTTTCAGCGTGGCGATAGCGAGTTCATCGACGGGGCTCAAGGCGTCATTCTTGCGGGCTGCGCGGATGGATTCTTCTACCTTGTTCAGTAATTGGGCTCTGCGAGCCATATAATCAACCTCACAACCCATATAACTTGATATTTAAAATAAAAAGAGTTAATCACGCACGCACGCGACTAAAAGCTATCGGGGAGACCTCCCCGCCCAGGGTGAGGCCGCCTTGAAGGATTCCCTGAAAATTTACCGCCCTACTCAAAAAGGCCGCAACAGTATTTACCTCAGTCAGAGCACCATACCCGCGATAACCCACCCAAACCAGCACGCGGCATTTTGTTACTACGCCCCTGTTACATGAGCGGTGAGACGCCCGGAAATTACCCGGCTTCCGACAGCTCAGGGGTGAGTAGACCGCGGGTGCGGTGGTCTAATTCGAAGGCGTCATCGTTGATTTGCCCGTGTGTGGGTCTTTCCACGGGATGGAGTAGTCAATCGCCTGCCCGCAGAGCCAGCACGGGTGCCGTGCCCTTGCGGCGGCTGAGAACTTGGTTCGTACGGCCCGATAGCGCAGAGTCAAGCCTGCCGTTCATGGTGCGCCCCTTCGTCATAGCAAGGTTTCAGCAAGAGCGTCCCTGCTAGTTTTAGAGCCGGTATTTCTTGGTGATTTCCCCGCCGTACCGCTGCCAATGCTCGAAAGGCGCATGGCTATCAGCTCGAGTGGCTCTCTTCTTCAAAGCTCAACACCGATTGCTTTATGCGAGCTGCCACGCGGCGATAAGTGTTGAGCCAGCCCCAGAAATGGGTCAGCGATGACGGCTTGAGTCGTTGTCCATGCGCCCGATGATGGTGCGCATCAAGTCGAGAGGCTTGGGTGTTGGGGTGACCTATCCGAGCTGCCGTAGGCTTGGCGGTTCATGGGTCGTTATTACGGATCCAAGCGCGGGCCGTTCCTCTTCCAGCCTTTGCCCCACACGTGTATTTCTTCATCCTCAGAGCGTGAATGAGTTAGCAAGGTGCCCTAAAATATTGCTGTCTTTGTGCCAGATAAGCCGATGCTCGGTTTGCGGTGGGCGTGGTTTCCGCCACGTACCGAACACGGCGACTGGCTTATCCATCTTGTTGGGTTCGTCCCACACAGCGAGCAGCATCCCGACTTCCAGGTTTTGGTCGTTTGCTATGCTCCCCGGTGCCTTTTCACCCAGAACTTCGAATACAGCGGATGCCATAGGGTGGGTCAGTGATAAGACGTCAGCGTCACCCACGTATCCGATAGCTCTAGAGAATCCCCGTGATAAAGGGTGACATGCTCATTCTCGTAGTAAGGTGTCAAGCTCAACCGTAGGTACCTCTATACTTGCCCGCGTCAATTCCACGCCGCGCTGGCGGCGGGTCTTCCGCTTGTTCTTATCCTTGTCAGCGTTTCGTCGCCAAATCACCCGTTGGGTCTGGTAGGTTTTGCCGGTGCCCGACGTTCTCTGATGGGTGGGGGCCTGGTACGGGTTCTGCATGATAGCCGCCTTAGGGATAGCGTGTTGTGACCCACCGGCGGGGCCGCACTGCGTGATGTGGGTGCTTTGCAGTCTGAGCTGCAGGCGCATGCGGGGCAGGGGTCGAACCTGCGACCTGCGGTTTTGGAGACCGCTGCTCTGCCGATTGAGCTACCCGCACATACCCCCGGGCGTGCACAGCTCCAAACCAGGGCACGCACGGGGCCCGGGCATGAGAAAAGCCCCGCCTAAACGGCAGGGCCTTTCGCGTTCACTCATCCACATGGCACAGTCTCAACAAAACTGCTATCTGGGCGTAGTCCACCCGAGGTGATAACAGGTTAACACGCCGTGGAGAATTATGCCCCGGGTGTTAAATTCCGCGATGAATCGACTGCGCCATCCTGCATCCCATGTTCCCTTCCCAGATTTTCAGCAGCCGCGGCACATTGCGCGGTGACATTCCAGCAGAGCGCCCGCTGCTGCACCCAACCACCGGCGGGGTCAGCGTAGCGCACAAAAAATTCACCGCACACAGGGCAGGCCGCGTCAAGCTCATGCTCCACGTAGTGGAGCGCCCGGATACGTTCACACCAGTGATAAGCGACCGCCGCCGCCACCGCTCCGCGTATCCGGGGCGTCACTTTCACACGCGGCAACATGCCCGCATCTGCGCTCACGTCATGAAGACCCGCACCCCGCACCGTGGCCTGGATATGCTGGACGATTTCCAGAGCATCTGAGCTGATCAGCATCCGTGACCCTACCGCGCCGCTGACGCGGCGTTATTCCGCGCACCCCCAGCGCACGCATCTGCGAAACACATCCAGCAGCGGCATTTCGCACCTAGCTCAGATTTCTGCACTATCTTTCCCGGTGGAGCTATCGCGGTAATCACGCACGATCATCCGGGCCGCCCGTCGGTGAGGTCGGTGATGGACACCCGCGAGCGCGGGGTCAGCATTAGGGGTTTTTCTTTCTGTGAGCTGGTGGGTGTGCTGTGCCTGGGGTGTGGTTTTGTGGGTTAGCTGCGGATTTTGGATGCTGATTTGGGTTACGGGGTTTGCTCCTGCAAGCACGTATTTTTGGCGCGTGGATTTGGTAGATTTGTGTCGTCTGCCCAGGCGCGGCGGTTGAGGGCGTCGAGTACGGTTTTTGTGGAGGTTGTCGAGGTCTACGCGGCGGTCTGGGAGGATGAAGCGCGAGGGTGACCTTTGTATCTGTGTGTGGGTTTGTTTGGGGTGTGCCGCCGGTTGCTTTTCTCCATGCGGCGATGATGCGGCGTTCCGCGTCTACGGTGGTTTGGGGGTGTAGGTGATGATACCGCGTTGGGAAGCGGCGGGGGCTCTGGGGTGTGGGCGGCCTGTGACGGTGAAAGTCGATTTCGGCGGCGCGGCGGGTTTTCGATGAAGGTTGCGAGCCCTGGGTCTCGGTTGAGTTGTTCGCTGGTGAGGTCCATTGTTTTGTCCGTCTTTCTGTTTCCGGTAGTAGTGGCGCTGGTAGAGGTGCGGCAGCCGCGGGTGCGGTTGAGTGGAGCCGCCGCATTGGTGGCATGTGGTTTTGGGTGGTTTGGGTGTGCGGCGGGGCTGGTTTTGATTTGCCTCGGCGGCGGCGTTGCTGGCTGGTGCGGCGGCGGCAGGTGATGCATTGAGGTTCGGGCGTCGTATGGGGCGCCGCACCGCTACAGGTTTTATTGTGTCTGACATTAGGTCTCCCTGGGGTCGTGGGTGCTTGTGATTTTGGTTTTTAGGTCGTTGATTTCTTGGGTGAGGTTGTTAGGCTCCTGCGGGTTCCTGGGTTCCGATGATGATTTTCTGGGTGATCTGTTGCAGGTCTCTACTGGCTTTGCGGTGGGTTGATAGGGCGTGGTGGTGCCAGAGCCCCAGCACGATGTTCAGCGCGGTGAGGCCGTGCAGGTCCAGATGACGGGGCATTATTCGTCTCCGTTTCTGTGATTTCGGTGAGGGTCACGGCCCGCCGTCTGGTGTGCTGGCAGGCGGTGCTGTCCGCGAAAGCGCAGCGTGAGACGCAGCGCGTTGCTGGTGCTGGTTTCGTTGCTGTGAACCCGCAAGCCCGCCGTTCTCTTTGCATGCGCGTCCCTGAGTAGCGTTGCAGGGTGAGGTTCGCGTCGATGTGAGCTTCTTCGCGGGGTCATTAGGGCCGCCCGTGTATTTGCGGATGATGCCTTCACCGTCTGGGGCTTATTTTGGTGGTTTCTTCGTTCCGGGCGGCGATGAGGTTAAGGCGGGCGTGTCGGCGGCGGCGGCTAGGCTTCTTGCTGGGTGTCGTAGAGGGTGGGCATGCCGCACCGGTGGACGCCCGAGCCGCTGCAGTCTTTGCATCTCGACTGTCCACATTTCTGGGATGCTCTTGTATTCGACGGCGGGCCGGTGTGCGGTATGGCACTGTGATTTGGTCGCCGCTGGCTTTCCTGCATTGGGTGGAGGCCGTAGGCGTCTGCGCGTTCATGATGCCTCATGCCGCAGGCTTCGCAAGTCATTACAAAGCGACTGGTGAGGCGGCTTATTTCTTGCTGCAGTCCATTACGGAATACCTGCTTGCACCCATCTTCTTCTGGGGTTATGGTGCGTCTCAGGGGAGAAGCGGGGGATGTGGATCGGCGCGTTCCGGCGATCTGCGGTGCGGGTAGAGATGGTGTTGCGCGGCGGTGGCGTACAGGTTTGCAGTGCTGCCTCTGCGATGGCTATGCTCCCTCTGAGGAATCGGCGGGGTGTGGTTTTGGGCTATTTTTCGGCTTGTGCGCTTGGGTTTCTGTCTTGGATGGTGTCTTTGGCTGCTTCGCCCTGGTAGAGCACCCGGGCAGGTGCCGGGATGGATATGGGGCGTCTGCCAATCTTGACAGAAGACCGTGTGCCCAGTGCACGCTGGTGCATGCCAGCGCGGCGGTAAGCCTGGTTTTCACTTCCGGCCCTGTGGTACCCTTCGGGTGTCTGTCTTTGGGTGTTCACCTTCGATGATAAATTGCGTGCACGGGCTGGCAACCTAGTAGGTGCTCACTGTACTCGGACATCAGCTACTCGTACCGGTCTAGCGTGACAAAGGCTGTTTTTCGGGGTCTGGGTGGTGGGTGCGTGCCCACCGCACACACCACCTAGTCCGTGCCCCGGCAGATGAAGCCGCCCTGTTTATACGTGAGGTTCCTCACATCTTCCGTTTACGTGCGTGAATCCCATCGCGGGTTGCGCGGCGTAGATTTTCAGGTTTGCGGGCCTGCTGAGAGGCTGGTTCCTAAGGGGCTTCCCTCAGCGGTTTCTCCTACCTTCCGGGGCCGGGTGGCCGGGTTGCCTGTATCAGCTCATCAGCCATGTAAAGTATTTTTAGAATTGCTGGTGCAGAATTTAGGCGTCCCAAAGAATCCTGATACTTGCTCGTAGAGGCTTGAGAGCAGGCCCGTAAGCTCATCAGCCACAAGCGTGTCGCTAATCTCATAGAAGACAGTGAGTTTTCCGCGGTTTCCCGGTAATTAGTGGGCATCAGTTTTCTGATATTCCTTGATTTCCCACAGCAATGGGCACATGTTAACCAATAAATTTGGCAGATTTCCTGGAACTTTTGGTCAGGTACGGCCGTCGCTAAAGGAAGAGCAAAGCGCACGCATCGCGACAGCTTTCTTGGGTGATTTCGCCGGTAGGTGTTTCCCGTAGCTGATGATCAACGCCGCGAAGGGTACCTCTGATTGGTGGCGTCTTTGACCGGAAAACTTTCAGCGTCTCGGTTTACTCATCGCGCGATGACCTTAAGCCGATATCACTGGGTGACGTGCCAGCGGCTTTAACTGGGCTTCGTCCGCGGTGTCTTTAAGGTTTTTTCTGGTAGTGGTAGCTATGGTTTTGTGCCGCTGGGGCGAATAGCTGCAGCCTTCTGGGGTCTGAGGTTAGAGTCCATTTCTTTTCCTTGTCTAAGCGTTTGCTGCTGATGACCCACAGCGGCGCGGCGGATGCAAACATGTTGTCGGCAGCGGCGGTGCGGATATGGTAGGCACCGCGCGGCTGATAGGTGCGCAGGCGCGGGTTTGTCGATCCACGCGGCGGCGGTGACCACGCGGCGGCGGTGACGATCAGGAAAATTGCAGGCGGTGATAGTTTTGAAGTTCATGTGGTTTTCTTTCTGCGGTTATGCGCCAGTGTGAGAGGATGATGGGGCGGATAATGCGATATGACGATGAGCGCGGCGCTGGGGCAATGATGAGCGTGATGGGTGGATACGATTGCGATGCGCTGCAACCGATGAATTTTGCGATGGGGTTGATGGCGGGGGTGTCTTCGGTGTCGAAATCGTCGAAGCCGTTGAAGTGTTTCGTATTCTTTTTCTCCTTGTCAAGTTGGTTTTAGCGGGTGTGGATGGTGCGGGCGTGATGACTTCTACCATCGTAGGTGCAGTTGATGCGGCCTTGGACGCGGTGGCGTAGTGGGCCATGTCTCATTGGGCGAAGGTTTTAGGCCCGTTGTCTGGGTGGTTGGCCGGAATTTTTGACAGCTTCCCAGGTGATCCATTCTGTACCAGTCAGCGCTGGTTGGTGTTAGCGGCTTCTGTGAGCGGTTTTCGTTGTTGCAGTGGGTCATTGTTCCTTCTTTGGGTGTTTCGTCAGCCTGCGGGGCTGCTGCAGGCTAAATAATGGTTCCGGTCTGGTGGTGTCACGCGCGTTTTCTCGTGCGTTTTTCAGTGGTGCGCCCAGGCGGCGGCGCGAGCGGATGCGAGCGCTTCTTGGGCCGCGGTGTACGCGGCGGATGCTGCACGGTAGGCGCGGTATGCGTTTTTCTACTTCGTGGGGCGGTGTTTCGGGGTTGCCGTAGGCTTTAGGATATCGGTGATCATCTGACATGTCAAGCTGTTTGTTTACTTGGGCTGCGAGGTTCGAGTACGGCTTCGCCTGCATCGGACGGGGTGTTGTAGTCATGGTTTTTCCTTCCTGTTGTTTATTCGGCGGGGCGGGTTGAGGCGGCCTGGATTTCTTCGAGGATGTCTTCAAGCACCACGTAGAGAATCTGGTTGGTGACTTCCAGTTCGCATCAACTCGTTCCCGCTCATCGGTGACGGTGAAAACGCCTTTTTTTCGGCGAGCTTGAGAACTTCTTCTGTTATCCGGGCCACGGAACGCGCTTTCTGGGCGCGGTTCTGCGAAATCTCGATAATTTCTTCGTGGTCATCATTGTTTCTCCCCTAGATGTGTAGTTAAGGATGCAGCGGCGGCGGCAGTTTTGCCACAATGCGGGTCAGGTAGTAATACCAGTCCAATTAAATCCTTCCTTTAACACGTCAATTTCGATGAGTCGCAAGTCTGCGAGCGCTTCGTCTGGTGAGGCATTCCCCGCTGTCGCGCTGGCTGTGGGCGATCCATAGCAGGGCGAGCTTCCCGGCGCGGGTGCTGGTGTGGGCGCTCATCGCGATAGCTTTGGGTGCTCACAGTTTGCTCCAGTGCCGATGATGAAGTGAAACATCCTGCGCACGGTTTCTGGCATGCGGATTTTTCTCCAGTGGATGCTTCTGGGCTGGGGCTGCGGGCAGGGGTGAATCGTGCTCGCGATGATGTGCCCGGGCAGCTGGGATGCGGCGGTTGTAGGTCTCAGCGATTTCGCTGACGGATGGTTGAACTTTCTGACAATATTTCGACCTGAGCCTTGCAGGGGCAGTGATTCGCGGCGCATTTCCTGGGAGTATTCTTGCCACGCCTTCACGGACGGTGCCGGGCTGCAGCGAGCATCCGCTCAGCCAGTGAGGCAGCAGATCAGCTCGGCAGCCAGCGAAGGCATCTCGATTCCTGCAGATATACTGGTCTGCATCGTCCAGCAGCTCTAGCCGTGAATCGGCGGACGCCACCCAAGCATAAGGTGTCTGACTTCATCCGGTGTCATCGAACAGCGACCTCCAAAACTTCTTGAGGGGCGGGCGGGCTCTGGCTGCTGCTGGAATTCGGTGGGGTGGCTTCGAGAAAATGGGTGAGGGACTCCCATCTAGGCCCCGGACACGGGATGCATGGACATAAACTGACCGGTGCCAGTGGCGTATTCGTCCATATACCGCTCATCACGTAACCACCGCCACATACTCTTGATGTGGCTCGCTCGTGCCTCACACCTTGCAGTGGGTTGCGTATTTCGCGGCGGCGGAGATGATGACCTGGGGTCGTCTACTTTTCACGGCTGCAACAGCGGGTGTGCGGGCCTCGCTTTACTTTCGGTGCCGCGGCGGTTAGCCGGGTAGGCTGCGGAATTCATCGAAAACTGCTGTGGCCCCGGTCGCATCGGCGGTGCCGCCGCCGGGTTCACCGATAGGTTCTTATTGCGTGGTTCTGATAGGTTCTTTATTGATAGGTTCGGGTGTCACTGTGTCACCCACCTGGGTGACTGTGTGTCGCCCGCTGGGTGACCTGTGTCACCCCTGGAATCATCACTCTGTCACCCACTGGGTGATATGTGTCACCACTGGTCCAAATTTCCATGCGTGGCAACTCCGCCGTCGTGATAGAGGTTCGAATCGTTCCGTTTATTGGTACGCTCATATTTTTGTGAGCAAATTCATTTTTCGAAGTTCTGGATAGCGCTGCGCCGTCGTTTGACAGATTGATTTACCAGCCAGGCTTTTCATCGGGCCAGCAAATCCTTTGTCGTCGGCCATATGTGAGCGCGATCAAACCGGTTTTCGAACGGCTGTTAGCCCGCTGATTCTGGCACTGGGAACAAATGCGGTGCTCATCTTTTAACTTTCTGTGAGTTGGCGGCGCCATGCCTGATCATTGTTGGCGCGTCCTTTTCGGGTCAGTTTTGCATTCGCGCGCCGCACCAGCGGTTTTGCCGTTCTGGTGTTTTAAAGCGCCCCCACCAGTTCGGGTGGTCTGGTTCTTCCAACTCGTCCGCATGCGGGTCATCGGCGGTGAGAGTGTCTTGCTCGGCAAGAAACCGCGTCTACTGCTGCGAGCGCCGGCACCATTATTCCTCATAGAACATTCTAATGCACATTGCCTAGCCATCGTCTTCCACCCTGTTCTCGTAGGCGATAATGTCGGTAATTGGTAAAACCAGCGGCGCCGATTTTGAAGCCGCAGGGCATGTCGAGCCGCGGATCGGCGGGTTGCGAAGCGCGGCGGGTGGTGTGCCACCTCTCTGCTAATTCTCACTGGTGAGTGGCTGTTTGCATTCACATTTTCTTCTTCCTGATTCTGAAAGCCTACTGGAAAAACTTTATATAGGGTCGATCGGTTAAAAAATTATTTGAGTGGTCTTTGGGGTCGATATTGAGCCAGTCGCTATCGTAAATTCTTTGAACATGGAATTTCCGCTATTGCTCGGTGCGTGAATTCACATGGGTGGGTGTGCGCCAGATGCTCTGAAGGCTCCGCTGCGTTTTGCCCTTGTCATAATGGCCACTTGATGCGGCGGCGCGTTCTCGTGGTTCTTCATCATTTTCTCTCTCTGTTGAGCTGATATACACATCCTTATACCCTATATGGGGTCGTCAAGCAGATCAGAAAATATTTGTAAAAGATAATCTGCTATAATAAAGATAATGGCACGATCGACAACGGTAGAAATAACGCTAGTCAGGGCCATACACACCGAGCTGCGCCTTTCATTGCCTAACCTGTACCAGCAATACCGGTTGCGTGACAAAAGCGGCGTGAGCCAATCCACTGCTCTCAGACTATCTGCCGGGACACCTCAACGCTCAACCTCTCCCAGCTCGAAAAATATAGCCAGCAGCGCTCGGAGAAAAAGCCCAGCCGATCATCGCCCGCGCCGAACGCGCTGCGAACGCGAACAGCAACAACAACACGCCTACGCCTGCGACGGAAGTGAGCCCTTATCGCGCAATAACAACTCAGGAAGACAGTTACGCGCTCGCCGCCAGCACGGTGACCGAACTAGTGGCGACTGAATAACCCTATCTCAGCCTTTTGTGGTGCGGGCACTGTCGCCAACACATCTATCACTCACCGATATGGCAAAATCACCGCCCACGCATCAGATTTCCACCGTACGGGCTTTCTGCACTCAAACATAATTTCATATCAGAGAAACCACACAAATGCTTTAACCCGTGGATTCACGCGGATGAGCTCCGGGATGCGTGCTCACCCAGAACCGGCGACGATATTCTGGGCTCTGCGGGCCGCGGGGTAATCATGCTGTCCCGCCTATTACCCGCCGCCCGCGCATCCTAGCCATGAAATCGTGCACGCGGAAGCGAAGGCGAACCAGCACCAGGAACGCCACGCCGCGCTGTAGCCGCCACCAGCGGGAATGCGACCGGATCGCCACCAAAGACTTATTGACCCGTGCGCTCTCAAGCCTACGCATTGGCCGGGGCAGCAACCTGAAAGGATGGCTGTGAGTTGGGGTCACTCTCAATGTTCTCAAGCTCAGCATGAAACTAAATAGCGGAATAAGGTAAGGAAAATAATGAAAATTGCTATAGTTTTGGCGGCTGCGGCGTATTAATCTTCGTGGGTTACAGCGACCCTATCATTATCCGGGCTTTGGACAGCCTGTCTTTCGCGTGCGCTGGCTTCTCGATGGCGTTTTCTGTGACCCTAGCTATATGCAAGCGGGAAAATAAGCGCGCAGAAAAATAGAGAAAAGACGAAATGCCTGAGAAACCACTCATCGCGATTACAGATTGATATTGCTTTCCTATCTGGGAAGACATGTCAGACCATCTATAGGCGAGAAGACGCGTGACTCCCACCCTACGATCTGAAAACCCACAACCAGGGGCAGGGGATGGTTTCAGGCACCATAGACGCCTGGGATAAGGAAATGAGGGGTATACAAGCGAAAAAAAGCGTCTCACGATCTAAATGTGTGAAAAACCGGCAGAACTGCAGTACGATTAACTATGTGTGCCCATGGTGTTCAATAAAAGTTCCCAGTTTTTAAAAGGTTTGCTTCAGTCAACATAGCACAGACAGCACACATCGTATACAGCGCAGACTTCATTCATGGGTAGAACGCACGCCGCTAGGCACACACGGCAAAATATTCATCTCAAAACCGCAGCAGGTACGCTGGTGTGCGATCACCTACTACTACCCGGGCATGGACGGGAAGCGGCGTAAGCTGGCGCACTCACCGCGCAAAGCAGGCGCGGAACGCGCTTGCGAATACGCGGCTCAAATCACCCAAACAGCGGGAAAAACTCACACCACACTCAACGCTAGAAAAAGCTACAGACTGTGGTGGGAAGAATGAACTCAGAAAACCACGCACATAACACATTACCCAACACAATACAGTATGAAAAACAATCATACCGATAATTGGACAGCGGTACAGCTGATAGAATGCTACCGGCGTATGAAGTCTATTCATTAAGCGATTATCAGCAGACCGTAGTATCTATCGCTATCCGTGCGCGAATGATGCTGAAAATGATATTTGCAACCGCCACGCTATGATGCAATAGCTGCATCAATCCGCAGACGATTGTAAAAATCCTGCTATCAAAAAAGAGATAAAATATTATCAATTGATGAAATAGAGCAGATAGCATAATTCTTACAGGACATAACGCTCTGGCATTTTGAGCTCCTTAACGCCTGGTGGGCGCATCGGAAATCCTCGCTATGGTGGGAAGATATAGAACAAACCCCAGCGGTAATCGCCCATCTAAGCGGGACGCTCACCGGCGTCGGAAAATACGGCGTCAGAACACCGCAAATCCGGCAAGCTTATCCCTTTACCTGCCCGAATTCGTGCGTGCTCTCCGAAAAATACATCCGAGACCTGCAGGATCATCAGAGTATTATGTTATGGGCTCACCAAGAGCAAACGGGTGGCTTTCTGCCGATACCTTCCGCATAAACTGGAACAACAAATTAAAAAGGAACTGAATTTGAGAACGTCCATCCACACATAATTCGCGCAACGGTATAGCTATGCGCTTAAACAATACCAAACGGCGGCGAGCGCTCCAGCTCGGAAACACTGAGGCTGTTTTGCGTGCACTATTGAGCAGGACGATTTGGCACCTGATGCGCGGGCGATTTTGGAAGTTTCGGGGCTAAGCAATGTGTCACAATGTGTCCACATACCCTTTATACCCTTAAGTTACATTATCAAGTTTTTGCGAATAAAGTATATTGCACAAATATAAATGAGTACATTAGAATAAATAACGACACCTCAGTTTCCGCAGCATTTCAGGTTTTTTACCTACCCAAGCATCAGGATACATAAGGAAAAATCACGTTCAATATCCGCAATGCCGCGTGCTGGATTTTCACCCTTTCAGCCTCCGCCCCAGTGGCCTCATGGGTGTAATGAGTCACTTAAAATTTTCTCCCAAAATCCCTGTTTGAGTTGGCATCTGGATTATATATTTATATACTTAAAAGGGTAGGGAGGGCAGAGCTGAAGCCTACAGAAAGAAACAGCAACCGAAAGGAAGTCAGAAAATGGCGCATCGCAACCGCTTTGGGTAAGTACATTTGACAAACTCATCGCCGACTGGGGCTCACCACGCCGAGCAGACCGCAAAAGTCGCCAGGCACATCGGTGCCTTACCACCTCAATGAAACCCTCACCAAGGGCGACGCAAGCCAGATGATCGACACCCTCAAAGGCCTATCGGGCACATCATCCGCCCGAAGATTACGTAGGCAAAGACATTTGCATGGCGAGCCTATCGACGTGGAACCGGAAGGGACGAAGATTCGTAGAGCACGCAAAGGGGCTGCTTTGGCGAATGGGAAGGCGAAGAATGCACCTGCGGCGCATGACGCAACACCTCAAAAACGTTGAAACCAAGGAAGCAAAAGCAGATGCAGATGATGCGGATACCGCAAGCAACGCAGCGATGTGAATGATGCAGTGGCGACATTCCGCCGCATACCGCACCGCCGAATACAAGTCTGAACGCGGGTGGCTCACCCGCCTAGCCGCAAGGCCACATCAGCCCACCCACGGCACAAGCGCCTATCTACTGGTAAGGCAGCAACGGGGAAGCGGAAGAGCTGCGGAATGGTGCGCAAAGTACAGCGCGCCCGCCACAGCCTACCTGCGCCAAATCCACGGCGTATAGATAAACCAAAAAACCCGCCGCACCCTCCAAGGGTGCAGGTACCTAGAAAGGAAAATAATGCAGTCTGAAGAGTCTTCGCAAAGTCGATGTTCCCCGGAATTTTAGAGGCGAAGCTAATCACCATCTAAGCGCGAAAGAAAGCATAGCTACCCGCGCCGCCGTCATTATCAAGGGGAAGCGAAACCGGGGCTGGACTAGGAACAGATCCTGGACTGGTGGAACTCATTCCCCACTAAGAGGGTGAAATAATTCACCTAAAAACCCTCTAAAACCCCGTTCTGGTTGGCATCTGGTGTCTATATTATATACTTAAAGGAGGTGAGGGAACAGAAACCCCAGACTACAAAGGCCAACCGGCCCGAAACAACAACCGAAAGGAAGCCCTAAAATGGCGCAACAACTCCACAGAAGCACAGCGCCGGTATCGAATCCCCTCGCTAAAACCTCACCGATGGCAGTTTGTGAACGTCCGCAAAAACCGGGTCAGCCTCAGACCAAAGCCCGCAGTCACCGACGGCCGCAACCAGCAGCTGAGCCACCTCACCCAAGGCATACGCCTCTACCATATTGAACTGCTCCAGGATGAGGAATACGTAATTCTCTCATCGCTACCGATGAGCATGAAGACGAAAACCAGCAAATACGGGACGCCGCCCGCTTCGAAGGCGTGAGCTATGAAAAAAATACCCTCAGGAATACCTCAACGCTGGGCTAAAGCAATGATCGGTGGGGAGCTGGAAGGACAGCTTATGTTGCCAAACTTTTAGTTTCATGGCCTGAAGACCTGGGATTTCGACAGTATCGGTTGGTCTTCAGAGCGAACTTCGACGATATGTCCGCATTCGATGACGGGAAAAAATGGTGACCGTGCAGACGAATCAGAGCCGTATGAGCGGTGCGAGAATGAGCTACTAGATCGCTTCGGCATCCTCTTGAAGACATCGTATATTCACATGCCCTGGTAAATATAAAAACCAGCTCAACCCAACGCCCCGCCCACCTGCGGGCGGGCGCAGAAAAGGAAAAATAATGGGACAGCAATACACCGCGAGTCATTGAAGGTAATAAATATTCGGGAGAAAAGCGCGGAATTCACGCGGGCACCCTGCAAGAAATCGTAGACTGGGCACTGGTGACTGGATGATCAGTTCACGCCGCGCACGCGGTTCCAGCCAGCTTTATGGAAATCCGGTGGTGGCACCAGAGATGGTTTACCGACCAGAACCTAAATATCTAGTCGAAGAAAAAGGGACGATCGCGCTTTCGATCCGTTGGGCTAGGATGCTGCCACCACGCGAGGCAGATCGGCTTCACCCAGCCCATGCCCTCACTGTTGAAAGCATTAGGGTAGCATTGAATATTCCGAAGAAGCAGTCAGCCATTTTTTGGGCAGCGGCGGGTAAATAACACCAGTGAATAAATGCACATAAAAGCGGCACCCCTACCCGGTAAAACCGGTCCGGAAACGAGGTGCCGCACCCTTTCCTGGTGGTGCGAAACAACAACCAGCCACAAAATTATAATATCAAAATATAAATGTCGAGTAAATCATATCGCCAGCGGATGCTAATGGCCGCCTGGTGGTTGCGCTCCCCAGTGCGTGAAGACTTGCCAGCAGCCAGCCCCTCGCTAGATGATTGTTATGCCGTGCGGGTACAGTGAAAAATAACCCATAGCCATACTTTACGGCATAGATTATGAAATAAATCACTGATATTTTAAAAGCCTGTTTAAGTTGGCATCTGAATTATATATGTTATATACTTAAAGAGTGGGGAGGGGACGACCCTGGAACCTGCCAAAAGGCCAACAGGCCGAGGCTTAACAATCTAAAGAGCCGAAAATGGCACGCAACAACAACTCTACAGGCACAAGCGCCGGTATATCGAATCCCTCGCTAAAACCTCACCGATGAGCAGCAGGAGAGGCCAATTGACTGCTTGCCCACGCATCTTAGGGGCCAAAGAAACCATCAAAAGTCTTCAGCTTAACGCCGACCAGAATCCATCTCCGCAGACAACATTATTACGTGTCTTGAGAGACTAATGATGAGGCTTTGTTCCGTAATTTCTGGGATTTATCAAAACTAAAATGGTAGACGCTAACTCATTTAGACCTATTGAAAGTTCCTCTACACATGCTGGTGGGACGACCCTAGTGTAAGCATTGGGTGTGATGAGACCTGCCACGGCAGTCTATTCCTGCAAGTTGAAGAGCTGCAAAGGGACTGGGAATACCTGGAAACAGTACCTAGAAGTTGTGAAATTGCAGGAGCTGTTCACTCAGCCGCTCATGGTAACGGACATGCGGATGATCGCGTATTACAGAATATGTGAACGGTAGAAACAGGGTGGGATTGCGGTGACGCTACGCCCCGCTCACTGAGCAGCAGCAATCAGTGGTGAAGAACTCGCAACCTGGGGGCGGATCAAGATCCCCTTCAGGACATGTCAGTTACTACGGCGAAGAAAACTACACCTATTCTGCTGTGGCCGTATCAGAGTGACCCTGAAGACTGGGAAGAAATATCCCAAAATCCTTGGGCTGAAAATCTATAGAGCTTAAACCATGTTCCTAACTCTGGCGAAGAAGGAACTTCGCAGACGAAGCGTCAGCAACAACTAATATTTTGCAGGCACATGGGCTGAAGAAAAAATCCTGGGCTTTTTAGGGCTCGAGGACAAATGGGAACCAGACCTGTACACCACTGTAGAGCTTGCATATGCAAACCTCATGAGCATCACAAAGAAAGAGGCAGGTGAATAAAATATGTCCCCAGGCCACTGAGATGAACCGACATCCGTTTCTTCTGGTTCTGCTCCCCACACACGTGAGGGATAAGCCGATTTCTGGTTGCACTAAAATTTCTCCCCAGCGAACTGTCAGGGTGCATGGGCCCCTCACCGTAATGGTGAGAATGACCCCTAACAACCTATTCTAGATGCTTTGGGTGGTACGGGGCGCCAGATTCATCAACCAGCCCGCCCAGCTCATCCGGGGCTGCCGCATTGACGCGGGCGTGTGGCACACCAGAGCACCAACACAGACCCAATAGCGCAGCCACAAAGTGACGCGACCCATCCAGCAAGCGGGATTGCAACCAGCGGCGGCATGACAACCAGAGCTGTGCGGTAGAGCCACGCCCGCATTCGGGGATAACCACGATAGGCGTTCATTTTAGCCAGCTCCTTTCTAGCGACGTGCGCCGCCTGCGCCTGGCTAATCGGCCCCAGCTTCTCCCACTCAGCGCGGATTGGTTTACCTCCAGCAGCAGGAAGCGGGGCCGGGGCCCCATCAGAGCAACCTTCCTTGATCGCATTCACCCGGTCAATCAGACGATCCAGCTGGCCGTACCACCTGCCCGGGCAGGCGGTGTTGAAAAAGTCCTTATGCCCTGAATGTAGAAGCTCTTGTTATAGTAGGTTTCGATGTCACGATCACCTGGGCGACGGTCTCGAAATCTTCGAGCTCATTCCGGGCGGCCTCGAGCCGATAGGCGCGCTGATTCGGGCCAATTCCCAAAATGCCGCGATGTCGCTAACCTATCCGCAACGACGCATACCGGCTTCCACCACGAAGTAGGCATAGTGCAGGGGCCAGACTCGAAGAAGCGGCGCACCCCATCAATTTCTGCCCATCCGCACCCCAATGGTGAATACCGATAGTATCAATCTCATCAACCATGCGATTCATGGTGTAAGGTACTGAGCAGATTAGTGCGTAATATCCTTGTGCTGAGACACAAGCACACCTCCAATAATAATAATCAGGCGCACGCCAAGGGCCCGCACCATCACGGCGCAGGCCCTCACAGTATCACCCGTATAATCAAAAAAATTTTCGAAAAAGAACGCTCATGCGGGGTGGGCGGTGCCCGCCACCCTCAACAGAATGCGCACTGCGGGTCATCACATGTGGTGCGCTGTGGTCAACGACTCAACCGGCAACGGCGGCGCGGGTATTGGTCCTCCATCAATATGGGCGAAACCAGCCGCAAAATATGACGACTGACAGCATCGCGGCAAATTCTGTCCGTGCGTGAGCGGGCCTCGACAGCGTGACTCGGCGCGTAGCCTGCTCACGCTCAAACCGTAAATAACCAGCTCTTGCCGTGTAACTTCAGCCCTCTTTCTCCAACGCCGCCCCGGTGAGCTCGCGGATTTCCCCACCGGGTGAAAAACGCTGTCAGACCCGTGCCGCTCATCGCTGAGACCGCCGCGACCACCTTGATGGTCAGGTCAATCATTGCCCTGGCTGTTCCTTCAACGTCTTAACAAGGTGCCCAACCGCGTTCGCAGGTAGGCATCGGTGACAACCAGTGGGTCTTCACCGGGGGCATAGCTCATCAGGGCAGCTTGTGCTTCAGCTAATTTCGCTGCGGCAATATTACGTTTCTTCTCATACTCAGATGCGGCGTAAACGTATACTTCAGAAAAGAGATTGGGCGTTTTCTTCCCGCAGAGATAGGCGCGGCAACTTGAGCGGTGGCGGTGAGTCTCTGCAAGCGGGTTATCCACACTGCTGCAGCTAACGCAGTTCGCGGCGCCGAGCGCTGCGTCACTGGCAACAGCGATAATTCCTTTTGATGTTATATTGTTTTTCACTCCTATAGGGTTAGTTTCGTAGGGGTGCCGGGAAGCACCATGAGCAGGATCTGTTGTCCATACAAGTGTCCCCCATAGCGGCGCGTTCCTTGTTCAGTCGTGCGCGTAATAAGGCCGTTGCTCACGAAAATGCGATAACCCCCACGGTCGTAGGCACCGTTCCCGATGTTTGCTACCACAGGGCGGCGGACGCAAACTCATTGTCGTGCATATAACGAACGATATTTTTCGCGGCTTGGGTGGTTCGGGTTTGCCCCTAGCGTGGCAGGAATCCGCTCAGGATAGCCTTACTTTGGAGATCAACCGGGGTTTTTGTGAACTGCGGCCCCGCACCGCCTTCCCGGCGGTCTGGGTTGGTGGTTATCATCCACGCCTGCGTCTACCGCCGTATGAGCACATCGCGCCAAACCGCCACCACGCTGATCGTTTCCAGCAGACGTATGCCTGTATCCTGCACGGCTGGAACAGCCGCGCGGCGGCAGGGCGTTGAATTCAGTTTTCCAGCCGCTGTTTAGGGTCTCAATCAGTGTTGTGACGCTGTTATATCAGTCTCGGGAATGTCAGTTGAGCCGCCACCATCCGAGGTTGCCGCCTACCGAAATATCTAGCCGCTGCCGCGAAGTAGGGCGGTTTTCTGACCCATTCACCCGGATCGTCAAAGCTGTTAAATCGGTTTCGGGATAACGACCGTCCCTTACCATCCGATAGTGATAGCTTGCGGCCCTCAAAGAGCTAACCGCTGCAGCTCGCTCTTACCCCGCCGCCACCTGGGGCGGGGTCTGCGACGGCAGACCGCCTCACTCACCGGAACGGCAACAGATAAATCCACCGACAGCCCTGCCGATTGTAATCACTGCTGGTTTAATCGGGGCGCCGGCCACCTCATCCACCAATGACATTTACCGTGTAATACAGGCGCTGGGCTTCACGCCTTCCAGGGCCAGCAGCTTCACACCTGAACCTACCCCGTTCGCGCTCTCAAAAAAGCGCCGTACTGCCGGTGCGAGACGCGCCGAAAGCGTACACCGTGTTGCTCTGCCACTGCTGTACTGGGCGGCACGAAATCCTGTGTCCCAGACAGCGGAACCGGCGCTTCCGCAAATTCCTGGTGGGTTACACATTTACCTGTCCACGACGTCGTAACTGCTCACTATTGGACCGCCTTATGCCTCTCAACGTGGACTTAAAATAGTTTCAATGTCAGTCAAAACCCCATCACGTGGGGTTTTCCCGATGCGCGATGCGATCTAGCGTGGTGCTCCGCACATCGCATCGCTTGCACCCGCAGCCTCTCGTGTGGGTTTCGATGGTACACCGGCTGCCTTTCCCGGGTTCTCGAGTCTCATGCAGCCTCCGACCTGCAGCCCGAGAGGACACTGCGCGTCATTACACATGAGAAATCAGCCGCCTCACCCGGGGCGGCTGCGAACGCAGAATCATGCCAGGAAGACGATTCAATGGAAACAATTCGCCGGAATCGGTTTGCGGCCCCACTCAGCGAAGAATCCGTGCCCGCCGTTCTTGCGCCTCGCAGCCTGCGATCGTGCGAGTCGCTCGGATATGAAAACCGGCCCCGGTGCATCCTCACGGTTTCGGACGCACCCGCGAACACCTCAGCACCCATCTCAACCCGCACTGTGGCGCGCCGTGCTGGTGAGCGCGGGTGTGGTGAAACCATGCAAATCTTGCCAGGGGGCGGGTGCGGGCGTTGTACCAGCTTTTACAGTCCGTGAAGTGGCATTGGGAAGTGTAGTTTCTGTCAGCGTTGCCGCCGCGCTCATGTTGGCCCTGAGACGACCATCGTGAAGTTGTTGTCTGCGCCGCCAGGCCAGCCCTTGACTTTAGTAGGTTTTCCGGGTGGTTCGGGGTTTCGACGAATTCCCTAGTTGAAGTTGCACGCGTACGGCACTATTTTTCATGCCTTGATCGTCACGCGAAAATTGCCAGCACCGGTGTCGGTGTCCCAAATTTCTAGGTTTTCGATGCGGGGCACGGCGTCTGGGTCTGCGGGACCGTCGCGGGTCGATTGAGCACGATACCGCAAATGTTGAGGGATGGGCGGTGTGTGGCTGTTCGCGGCGCCGGCGGTGGTGAACATGTTCCGCACGGAGGGCGGAACAGTGTTAGATTCCTCGGCATGGTGTTGTGGAGTTCCGGTGTGGAATACGCGGTTTCGAGCACAGGGAGGTGCTGTTGGTGGCGATCCGGGTGCTGAGCCCATCGTGAACATCAGCCAGCCTTTGAGCCGGATGAATGGGTGGGTGACCGTGTAGGTTCCGGCGGGGATGCGCACTGACCCGCCGTGCGGGTTAACTGCGGCTTTGTCGATGGCAACCTGGATAGCGTGGGTTGAGTCGGTGGCGCCGGTGGGGTCTGCCCAATTCTGGTGAGGTCGTCAGGGCGTTTCCGCTGGTGATGGAACGCACGGCGGCGGCAACGGGCGGTGAAGGTGTTCAGCGATGGTTGGGACGGTGACCGCCCCGATGGTTGCGGTTCATTTTATAGTCGGTGACCGCCACGGACGGGGCGGGTGACTGCAGGTGCGCCGCCGGGGTTCTGCGCGTATACCCTGGAAGACTGAGGGCGTCGAGCTTTTCTCAACATCCATTTGGTGGGGGTTTTGCGCGATCACTGTTTGCGCGTCGGCGGCAGCTTCAGCTTTTGCGATGCTCACCACATGCGATTTCTGGCGCCATCAGCTCACGGCCTCGGTGAGGCCTGTCCGCAGTTCTTCAATTGTTTCTTCACGATTTGCCTTTTCGACGCTTGAAAATCACTTCACCGGGGCGGTGCGCACCTGCCCAGCGAATCTAGCAGCTCTGGTGGGCCGCCGGCCTGTTCCGGCCCGCGGCAGCGCGGTTGGCTCGGCGTCGCCGGTCAGAGTGATTGCTGTCATCGATGCGCACGGGGATGCCTTGGTGCGGGTGAGGATACCGTATACGGTACGTCCGGGGTAGACCACCGTTTCACGGTGCGTCCGGGTCTAGGGCTGCCGCACGGCCCCCGCGAAAACTGATCGGGCGGTCTCTTGCGCACCGCGGTGGCGGTGAAATACCCGCCGGGCCGCGTTGAGTGAGCGGGGCCCATCCACCGCGAAGGTGTGCGTGATTTTTCCACATCACCACCTGCCTTCTGCACGTGCAGCTGACCGCGGGGACGGCCTCATCAACCATCATTGACTGTCCGCCTATATTCCTCTCAAGTACGCTGGCCGGTACACCAGTTGGACGACGAACCCTTCAATCCTATTAGCTGCCTCAACCCGGATATTATTCTTCCCAGGGAAAGCTCAAACAGAGGTAGACCTATATCCATCCTGTCCCACAGTTCCCCCGCGTGTGTTCAGAGTCAAAAACATCATATATCCACATCAATCACCGTGAATTCGCCGGGTTGAAGGTCTCGTACCAGAAAAAGCTCGAATGCTCCACGTGCGCGGCCTTCATCAGCCACCGGCCCGGTGATGCGCCATACCGGTTTGACCCAGGTACTGCCCGCCGATCAATACTGCTGTGGACTCACCCACTGCTGAGGGTGAGCACTACTCGGGAGAGGCTGCCGTGGTGGAAATGAAATGCTTCAGGTCTTTCGCTTTGGGCGCCCACAGAAACCACCGTTTCCAGCCCCACGGAAGAAGGGTCAAAAAGCAACCAGGGTAAGCCGGCTTTCATCCAGGTTTTCCGGTATTTTCCCCGATCACCCTTCAACCCGTCGCCTATATGCGACTTGGAAAGCATGCGCGGGTGCCGCCTGATGGCTGCACCGTCAGCGTCGCTAACCTCGGTGGAAACCGTCTTCAGTTCCCCACGCCGCAACACCCGGCATCCTGGTTATGGCCAGAGCAAGGCGGGAGGAAAACCTCCCGCTCTTTCACCTGGGTGGCGCGCAGCAACGCACCGTGCCCGCCCAGGCGGGTACCCGTCTTATGCTCAGCCGCCGGGATACCCAGCCCTCAACCCCTCTAAAAAGGTTGAAAGGGCGTAGCCTGTGGACTCAAGACGAATCGGCGCGCCACCGTCAGCAGGCGTGATACTCACCGGTTGGACGGTGACTTGTGTGATTTCGTCTTCGACGGCGGCGAAACTCACCGATGCATTTCCGGGTCATCACATCGGTAGGCAATAGCAAGGGATACCCGCACCACCGGGCTACTATAGCGACTCCGTAAATACGCCCTTGATAACGATGTCTCCCGTGAATCAACGTTCCCGAATTTTGAGGCGTAACCCTGAAAACGCCGCGCTCTCACCGGTGCCTTCGGCAGGCTGTTTGACCTTCAGGTCGCGGCAACGGTTTTATACAGCAAACTCGCCGGTGTCTCTTCTAGATACGACAAAGCCCCGTCATGGGGTTTCTGGGATTAACCTCTATCCGGGTCGTACACCCGCTGAGCGAGCGCCCGCCGGTGTGTCAATGTGGCCGGTGAGTCTTGGGTCAGTTCTTTTTCGAATCTTCCCGGTGTGCCCTTTGAGGGGATGATTCGCTCAACACGCTTGAGATGGTTACGGATGACGTCAGGGTTGGGATTTCCCTGCCGGGTCTGGGTCGCCGCCATCTTGCGGGCTTGCCGCCGATGAGCACGTTGCTTGGCGTGATGAGGATGCGTCGCCGCCCTCGACCGCCGGTAGGTTCTGGATTTTGCGTGTCTCGTTGCGCGTCATCCGGGGCCGCGCCAAATTGGCTGTTATGAAGGATAGAGGCTTGCTCTTCGAAGCTGCCACGCAGTTCTCTTGCACGTTAAATTCAACAAAGGTGTTTTCATCAGCGCCGACTTTGGCGCACAAAGGCGTTCACGGTCTTCGATTTTGCGTAGTACCGGCTGAGCGTGTTGGTGTACAGCATTTTGTTGAATTCGCGTATTCGCGTAAAATTAGCCCCGTCCGAATCTCAACCATCGCCGAGGGCTCTGGTACCTGTGCGACGGTACGCAGGGGAGAGCGCACAGATTCGGCCCACTGCTCATCCAGCAGGTTGAAACTTTACTCGTTTGAGCTCCGCCGTCTTTGGTAGCGGCGTACCGGCACGAGAACCAGTATCCCCAGTAATGCCTCAGACATCTCGCGAAACGTTGCCGGGCTTTTTTGTCCCAGCTCGGGGCGGCGGCAGGAGCTTGCGTCAGATATGAACCAACACGCCGTTGCGTTTCCACAGCTGCACCCGGTGCTTGCAGGAATGGTACTGCTCTTCAGCGGTAACCGTAGCGTCTCGATGGGGATGCGTCCGACGGAACGGGTTCCAACCAGTGGTCGATAACGTTCTCTGGTGGCACTTTCACGGGCTCATCGGCGAAGGAAGGGCTCATAATGGCGGATCGCCATATGCCACTTCGTGGCGGTTTGACCCGCGACGCCGGGAACGGGCGAAGATCTCAATCTCGCCGTTCTCGCCGGTGAGGAAAAGAACCAGTAAGCGCGGTGGTGCAAATCAGGTTGCCACCAGGTCGGCGATAGCTCCGAGCCGGTCATGTTGGGGCGTGTGCATGGTGTGCGCGCCACCGTTGAATGCGGTCGCGTTCACGGTCGCCGTCAGCTTTCATAATTGGTGTGTAGCCCGGTTGGAAGCCTGCTGCGAAATCAATGACCGTGCGCAGGTGCGGCTGGGTGCGCCACATCTTCGGTGTCAAGCAATGACGCGCACGGGCTGCGGCAATAGAGCCCTGGGGTTCACCAGGATTTGCACGCGGGCCGCCCGGCGAACATGCCAGCCGCGCGAGGAGACGCGGGAGCGTAGGCATCGACAATAACGCGGCCTGCTGAGGATGCCATGTTCTACCACCGCCGTATTCGTCTGTGTATGCACGATGCTGTTTTTCCTTTTTACGCCGGTTGTTGTTGGCCCCATGGGGCGACCGATGCGGCGCAGGCAGAGAACAATGTCTGGGGAGTTTTCGGTTCGACACCCTTGGGTCGCCACATCGTCTTACCTGTGCCTCTGCCAACGCTGGTA